>JACCDM010991901.1_pt1 | contig 24077 bp, 18 predicted proteins | sample 7445851 | NCBI WGS metagenome assembly JACCDM01 (sample SAMN15323438, study PRJNA562643) | freshwater metagenome | isolation source: river surface water | place: USA:Blue River Watershed | collected 2017-08-16
ATTTTGATATTGAATTTGTAGGTGGAATCAAAAACACGTTATTCGGCGGCGAAGGAGTATTTTATGCTACATTGAGAGGCCCTGGGACCGTGTATATTCAATCATTACCATTTAGCCGACTAGCTGGTAGAATCTTAGCTAACGCTCCTTCTATGGCAGGCGGTGGAAAGGAAGAGGGTAGTTTATTGGGCGGGTTGGGTAGAATAATGGATGGGGATAATTTTTAATTGGGAAGAGAGAAAACTTTGTGCCTTTGTGTTAAAACAATCATACCATTTTAACACAAAGGTCACAAAGCCCTCCAGAAGGAGGATATCTTAAAAAATTAAATTTTAACAATCACATTTTCGAAAATCAAATTGCCTTCTTTATCCACGTCCATCAAAACGGCTGAGTCTTTTTGCACTTTACCGGATAAGATTAATTTAGATAATTCGTTTAAAACCGCACGTTGTAAGAGTCTTTTCATTGGTCGACCGCCATAATTTGGATCATAGCCGTCTTTTGCCAATTTAGAAAGTGCCTCCTCAGTTGCATCTAAGGTGATGTTTTGTTCCGCTAAGCGTTTCTGCACCTCTTTGAATTGTATGCCTAAGATTTGACGGGCATGACTTTCAGTCAATGGTTCAAACAAGACTACCTCATCCACACGATTCAAGAATTCCGGACGAACTTGTTGCTTCAACAAGGCCATTACCTCTTCTTTGGTTTCATCTAAGACAATCTGGTTGTTCCAGCCTTCCATCTCCGACATCTTTTCTTGAATCAAATGGGATCCAATGTTAGAGGTCATGATGATGATTGTATTTTTGAAATTGGCGGTTCTACCCTTATTATCAGTTAATCGACCTTCATCTAATACCTGCAACATGATGTTCCACACATCTGGATGCGCCTTCTCAATTTCGTCTAACAAGACCACTGAATACGGTTTTCTACGAACGGCCTCGGTCAATTGTCCGCCTTCATCATAACCCACATATCCTGGAGGCGCACCGATTAGGCGGCTTACGGCATGACGCTCTTGGTACTCCGACATATCGATTCGTACAATCGCGTTTTCATCATTGAACAAATAGGTTGCCAAGGCTTTCGCTAATTCGGTCTTACCAACACCTGTTGTACCTAAGAATATGAAGGAACCAATCGGACGCTTTGGATCTTGCAAACCTGCTCTGCTTCTACGCACGGCATCCGAAACTACCTCAATCGCATAATCTTGTCCTGCTACACGTTTATGCAATTCGTCTTCCAAGTGTAACAATTTATCCACCTCCGTTTGAAGCATTTTACTTACCGGAATACCTGTCCACTTGGCCACCACCTCTGCTACGTTTTCAGCTGTTACCTCTTCTTGCAACATACTTTCATCTCCATTGGAAGCAGCTTGTAATTCTTTTAATTTATTTTCCGATTCGATCAAACGACCGTAGCGAATTTCCGCTACTTTGCCATAATCGCCCTGACGCTCAGCTTGCTCGGCTTCCAATTTCAACTTTTCAATCTTTTCCTTTTCTTCACGAACGGAATCCAAAACCGATTTCTCAGCCTGCCATTTAGCTTTTAAGGCATCACGCTTCTCTACTAATTCAGCTAATTCACGCGTTAAAACCACCTCTTTCTCTTTGTTATTCTCTCTTCGAATCGCCTCTCGCTCGATTTCCAACTGCATGATTTTACGTTGGATATCATCGATCTCCTCTGGCACTGAATCAATCTCTAATCGCATTTTTGCAGCTGCTTCATCCATTAAGTCAATGGCTTTATCAGGCAAGAAACGATCTGAAATATAACGATTCGACAACTCAACAGCCGCAATAACCGCATCGTCTTGGATACGAACTCCATGGTGTAATTCATACTTATCTTTGATTCCACGAAGGATCGAAATTGCATCGGTTACATCGGGTTCTTCCACCATTACGGCTTGGAAACGACGCTCCAAAGCTTTATCCTTCTCAATATACTTTTGGTATTCTTTCAAAGTAGTCGCACCAATGGCATGCAGTTCTCCACGAGCCAAAGCCGGTTTCAATAAGTTAGCCGCATCCATGGCACCTTCTCCACCTCCACCCGCGCCAATCAAAGTGTGAATCTCATCAATAAACAAGACAATCTCCCCATCAGAATCGGTCACCTCTTTTATGACAGCCTTCAAACGCTCCTCAAACTCACCCTTGTATTTGGCACCTGCGACCAATAAACCCATGTCGAGTGACATTATCGTCTTGCTTTTCAAGTTTTCTGGCACGTCGCCCGAAATAATTCGCTGCGCTAAGCCTTCCACAATAGCAGTTTTACCCACACCTGGCTCACCCAATAAGATGGGATTGTTTTTGGTACGACGAGATAAAATCTGTAACACACGACGAATTTCCTCATCGCGACCAATCACTGGGTCAATTTTCCCAGCTTTCGCTAATTCATTTAAATTCTTACCATATTTTTCTAAAGATTGGTAAGTACCTTCTGCATGTTGATCGTTCACTTTTCTGTTTCCTCTAAGTTCTTTAATCGCATTTTTAACAATTTCTACTTTCAAACCGGCATTTTTTAATAGTCCGGCTACCGAATCATTTCCAGCTACAAGAGCCAAAAACAATATTTCCACACTCACATAGGTATCTCCGAAGTCAGCTTTCAGTGAATCTGCTTTTTGCAAAACCGTATTCAGCGAATTACCCAAATAAGGTTGTCCGCCCGATACTTTAGGATACGCATTCACCGTCTCTTGAGCTTTCGACTGAATAGTCACAGGATTCACTCCCATTTTCTTCAGTAAAAATTCAATGGTTTTGGTGTCCTCTTGTAAAATGGCTTGCAAGAGATGTCCTGACTCAATGGCCTGCTGACCATTGGAAGAAGCAATTTCCACCGCTTGCTGGATCACTAAACCAGCCTGACTGGTATAATTGTTTGGATTCATGATTCATCTAATTTGCAAACTACTTGTACAAATGAATACCCAAATGAAAATTTCGGAAATTTTGACTTATTATTTTTTGAAAACAATTAAAAAATGCGCCATTTTGGCGCATATACGGCTATTTTGACCCAAATTCTAATTGAACGGCCTTTTCAAAATCATCCAAAGCATTTTTCAATTCAATGATTTCAGATTCAAAATGGGTAAAATCACAAACCTTAGCCTTCACTTCAATGATTTCACATATTCGATGCACTTCGGTGGCCCCCAATGTACCCGAATTACCCTTCAAGGTATGCAATTCAGACTGTACACCCTTGCAATTTTCCTTCAAATAGGCAGTTTCTGCTTCAGCAATTTGTCCCTTAGCCTCCTCAATAAACTCCTCCAACATCCCCAGCACAAAACTCACTTCTCCCCCCACAGCCTCTTCCAAAGATTGTAAAACAGCGCGATCAAGGATCGTTGATTTCCGCTGATTTTTTTTATTTTGATGATTAGCTTCATCTCTCAAATCGGTGCCTGAGGCTCTTGAAGGCACGTGCCTCAAAACAACTTCTATCAATTGCCCAGCCCGAATCGGCTTGGCCAAATAATCATCCATGCCTGCGGCTAAGAAACGCTCTCGATCCTCTTTCATGGCATAGGCGGTCATGGCTACGATCGGTGGCAAATTGTTCAGCGATAAAGATTTCAAGTGCTGCGTAGTCTCCATTCCATCCATGCCAGGCATTTGGATATCCATCAAGACCACATCAAACGCATGTTCTTTTTTCAAAGCTGCAATCGCTTCTAATCCTGAATTGGCAGTTTCTACCACGCAAGCTGCTTTTTTCAAAATTTCAGACGCTACTTTTCGATTCGTTGCGTTATCATCTACTAACAAAACATGTGGCCGAATTGCTTGTAAAGAATTTTTAATTTCGATGTTGGCACCCAATACTTTTTTCTCAGAAACCAACTCTTGATTTCCCAATTCTAAAACCACGGTAAACCAAAACGTACTTCCTTTTCCTTCTTCCGAATTCACACCAATTTCCCCTTTCATCATGCGACTTAACTCTTTCGAGATCGCCAATCCTAAACCCGTGCCCCCGTGTACTTTTTTGGTTGAATTATCTAATTGTTGGAAGGAATTAAACAATTTCTGGATATTTTCTTGACTAATCCCAACCCCAGAATCAGATACATCCACACGAATAGTCACTTTATTACCTTTCTGTTTTTCCAATTTGGCCTTCACACAAACCTCGCCATTTTCTGTAAACTTCAATGCATTGGAAGTCAAGTTGGAAAGGATTTGTAATAACCTGGTTTCATCAGCTAACACTACCTTGGGTAGCTTTTCGTCTAATTGATAATGGAGTTTATTATTTTTTTGAGAAGCTACTTGTGAAAACAGAGCCATCAATCGATCGAAAATATCTTCCAACAACACATCATGTGGCTGAAGCATCATCTTTCCAGCTTCTATTTTAGCCAAGTCTAAAATATCATTTAGGATATGCAAAAGGGTTTCCGAGGACTTTTTAATAGTTTGCACATAATCCTTTTGATCCTCTTGCAAGGCCGTCTCGCTCAACAAATCAATCATGCCAATTACCCCATTCATAGGAGTACGAATTTCATGACTCATGTTAGCCAAAAACTGTTCTTTTACCTTCAAAGAATGTTCGGCTTGCTCTCTCGCCTCGACTAATTCTTTTTGATTTCGTTTTAATTCGGAGATATCACGGGCAATTCCGGAAACTTCTTCAATATTTCCGTTTTCTAAAAAAATCGGATTCAAATACACCTCTAACCAAGTTTCTTCTTTACCCGTTTCCGACAACTGAATTTCAAAGTGTTGTTTAAATCCACGAAAAGCTTGTTTATATCGATCTTCTAAACCTCTTCTCTCTGCACTATCCACTAATTTAAAGCCTAACTTCTCTGTACTGAAATTGATTTGAGGCTCCATATTTAATCGATTACGCAATAAATCGGCATAATCATGATTAAAACTGGTTAAAAACAAACGCTTATTCACTGACCACATTAAGTGGGAGCTGCCTTCAAAAATGGCATTTAATCGAGCCGTTTCTCTTGCCAAAGCAGCTTCCGACTGCTTTCTTGCGATAGCCAGAGCCACTTGTCCTGAAATAAAATCCAATAATTCTAAATCTCGTTTTTCGTATTTATTGGTACGTTCATACGATTTCACACCAATGATACCCGTTACACGATCGCCAATACGCAAAGGCACACAAAGCATTACCTTTGGAACGACTCCATACAGATATATTTTCTTTTCTTTGGCCAATTGATGAATATCATCGTCATGCAAAATCAATGGCTTATTGGCCATGATGGCGTATTCCGTCAATCCATTCCCTAATTTTCGCTTCGTAAAATGAACTCTTGAATTGAAATATTCATCGATGTAATAAGGAAAATACAAATAGCTTTTGCCCGGATCGTATTGGGCAATAAAAAAGTTTTTTACATCAATTACTTCTCCAAGCTGTTTGTGAATATTGAAATACAAATCATCTAAATTGGAGGAGTTGACTGTTACTTGCGCAATGGAAGCAAATAACTTAGAGGCACGTTCCGCCCTAATTTTGGCTGTTGAATCATGTAAAATACAACGAAAAGCCGTAGGAACGCCTTTTTCAAATCGACAAGAGACCGAACCACTTACATAGAGTCGGCGACCATCTTTTCTTCTAACAACACCAGTATATTCTTCTAATGTCTCTCCTTTGATTAATTTATCAAATTGAGCGGTTGTTTGATGCGCAAATTCAGGATGAAGAATTTCTTGAAATTTGAGTTCTCGAGCCTCCTCTTGAGAATAACCCATGGTTTCGCACCAAGCCTTATTCACAAATAAAAAACGACCTGAAGCTCCGATGATTTGAATTAAATCATTGGTATTATCAATCAAATCTTGCAACTGTGCATTAGAACGATTAAGAGCCTCAGTTACTTTTTTACGCTCGGATATATCTTCTCCAATGACGCTTAAATACTTTTGATTATCAATCTCTGAAACAATGGTAGATTTTACTTCTACCCATTTTATCAAGCCTGATTTGGTCACATAATCACGTTCTCTTTCCTCAAACAATCCACCCGAATCAATCGCTTTAGCAAATGAGTTTCTACGAAACTCCTGATCATAACCCGGCACCAAGGTGGTAAAAAAATCTTTACCATTTAACTCTTCCTCAGCATACCCAAGCATTTGATGTGTGTATGAATTCGCAAACACAATCTTTCCATCTAAAGCCATGATGATTCCAAAAATCTTCAGACTTTCTACAGTTTGTATGACATTTTGGAGAGAGAGGGCCATGAGGAGAGTTGAGAGTTGAAAGTTGAAAGTGGAGAGTTGAAAGTTATTTTTTTTAGAATTTGATAAATGTAAATTTAACAAATTAAATTTATCAATTATAACACTCCACTTTCAACTTTCAACTTTCCACTTTCCACTTTCAACTTTCAACTTTCCACTTTCCACTTTCCACTTTCAACTTTCCACTTTCCACTTTCCACTTTCAACTTTCAACTTTCAACTCTCCACTTTCAACTTTCAACTCTCCATTATTTATTACTCCCAATTAAATCGTACCTTTGCCCTATGCAACAAGTTCGTGCCAAGAAAAATTTAGGTCAACATTTTTTGAATGATTTGGGAGCTGCCCAAGCAATTGTGGATGGTTTACAACCTGATGGAAGATATAAAGAGGTATTAGAGATTGGTCCAGGAATGGGCGTTTTGACCCAATTTTTACTAAAAAAGACCGACTATACAACTCATTTGATTGAAATTGATACCGAATCGGTTGCTTACCTTCGCAAAAACTATTTAGAATTTACAGGTCCGCGATTGATCGAAGGAGACTTTTTGAGATATCCCTTAGAAAAAATTTTTGAGGATCGTCCTTTTGCAATCGTTGGTAATTTTCCTTATTTCATTTCCACACAGATATTCTTTCGAATTTTAGACTACAAAGATCAATGTGTAGAAGTAGTGGGTATGTTGCAAAAAGAAGTAGCGGTTCGTTTAGCCGCCAAACCGGGCAATAAAGATTATGGAATCTTAAGTGTGCTTTTGCAAGCTTATTATGATATCGAGTACCTTTTTTCCTTGGGTCCCGAAGTATTTACCCCACCACCAAAAGTAAATTCTGGAGTCATTCGACTTAAACGCAACTTTGACAAAAAATTAGATTGCGATCCAAAAAAATTCAAGTCCCTAGTAAAAATGGCCTTCAACCAACGCAGAAAAACACTTCGCAATGCGCTTAGAGCTGTTCAATTGCCAGATCATCCCTTACTGAGCAAACGGGCAGAGCAATTGAGTGTGGAGGATTTTGTAGAATTGGTAAATTTGATGCCGGAAATAAATTAAGAAACTATGAATCTATGTGTATATGAATCTATGTGTATATGAATCTATGTGTATACGAATTAAGATTTAATTATTTCATAAACTTAGTTTCATAGATTCAAAAATTCTTAAATTCAAAAATTCATAGATTCAAAAATTCTTAAATTCAAAAATTCATAGATTCAAAAATTCTTAGATTCAAAAATTCTTAGATTCATAGATTCTTAATTTCTTCAATTCTCAATCCACACACTCCATCATTAACAACATCCCCCTTTCATAAGAGATTTCAACTATCCCATCGACAATTGTTTCATTAGAAGAGCTAGTTAAAATACCTAGTGCCAATTGCTCGTGATTGAGTTCGTATTTCAATCCTTTACTTTTTACTTGATAGGCTTCTCCAAACGGCATAATGGAAAGAGAAGTTCCTTTGGGATACCACTTTTGAAATTTCTTTGGTAAGGGATAAATGACTGAATAATCATCAATCATGACCACTTTCATTCGATCAGCCATTCTTTTCAATGAATGAAAATTATTCAAGGTATGATCCATGCGTTTTCCTGTAGCCCAAACAATATTGACTGCAGGATATCCCTTTTCCTCTAAATACATCATAGCCTTTTCCAAATCAGTGTATTCTTGATCGGGCGTATGTATTTTTTCGAATGGATAATTGATTAAGTCTTCATCCATGTCATGCAAATGATCAAAATCGCCCAACCAGACATCTATTTTAATTCCTAATTCCAGCACTCGTTTTATAGCCCCATCTAAAACAACCACCGTGGGTGACCACTCTAACAATTGTCCCAATATCTCCATCGAGCACGACTCCCCATTAGCAATAATTAATGCTGGTTCTTGTTTTTCACGAATGATATGATGTGATGACATTAGGCGTTAAAATCTGATTTCCCTCCTGATTTACGAATCAATTTCGTTTCTTGAATGACGATGCCTTTTGAAACCGATTTGCACATATCATAAATGGTTAAGGCTGCAACAGACGCGCCAACCATTGCCTCCATTTCAACACCCGTCTTGGCTTCTAATCGACAAATACAAGTGATTTTCAAACTTTCTGTTAGCACATCAATATTGATTTTACAAGATTCTAGGCCCAAAGGATGGCACATTGGAATTAAATCGCCCGTTTTTTTTGCTGCCATGGTGCCTGCAATAATTGCAGTTTGCAAAATCCCCCCTTTTTTATTCTCCCAACCTGCCTTTTCAAACAAATCGATATTTTCTTTGCCCAACCAAACAATCGATTGCGCCTCCGCTTCTCTAACAGTGACTTTTTTTTCACCTACGTCAACCATTCCAGGCTGATTATTTTCTGAGACATGACTAAATTCTGTTTTCATGCAATTGTGGGTCTAATTGATCTAGTAAAATGGGTGTGATGAAAAATTCTGTTAAAGTTGCAAAAATTATAGTAATCATACCAAATAATCCTAAATTCGAAATTGCTTCAAAATCAGAAAAATAAGTAACACCTAAACCCGACATCAATAAAAAAGAAACAAACAACATAGCCTTTCCACAAGTCAGCAAGGTAGTCCGAATAGGCTGACGATCCTCTTTTCGAATCAATAAATAATGAGTCAAAAAATGAATGGTATCGTCGATACTAATTCCAAATATAACCACTAAAATTAGTGCATTAGCTGGACTAAATGGAATACCTAGGAATGAAATAATGCCCAATAAAACACAGAGCGGAATCACATTGGGTATTAAACTGATTAAAATAAATTTAATTTTTTTAAACAAAAAGGCCATTAATAAAGACACTACGATTAAATCACCAAACAAACCCCAGAATATATCTGTCCGGGAACTTTTATTGGATTGATCTAACACGTGTCCAAATCCAGTAAATTTAACTTGAACTGGCAGTCTTGCTTCAATTAATTGCTTTAATCGATTTTCCTCTTCTTCCATCTGTTCACTTCCCAAATCTTTAATTTTACTTGCAAAATAAAAGGTGGTCAAACCTTCCTTTTTTAACAATGACACATCTGAACGTTCTTGAATTTGCTTAATTAAAAATTTTAATTTCTGATCAGTTTCAGGCAAACAGAAAAAAGCCTTATTTCCTTGATGTAATAGATAATTTGCATATTTTACTTGAAAGACCAAGGAATATACCTCTCCAAAATTCGATTTACCTTCTAATTCCTTGGTTATTCGCTCTAAGGATTTTAAAAAGTCTAAATTGACGGGTTGATTGGGGCGTTTTGTGCTTATTACAAACTCAAATGGTTTTAAATAACCAATATTCTTTTCAAAATAAGCAAAATCACTTGTAATGGAATCCCTGGCCTTTACATCATTCGTAAAATACAAAGTGGTTTTTATTTTAGGAATCAGTAAAATAGATACTAAAACCAGTCCACCAAATATGCCAAGCACCCACTTTTTCCGTTCTTTTCCAAGGAAATAAATCTTTGAAAAAAGTTGTTGCCAGAGGTCTTGATTCATTACATTTTTAGATTGGTGATAATTTTTTTCATTCAATACCAACAACAAACTTGGAACAATAACGATAGACAAAAAATAGGTCAAAATTATTCCTGTAAATCCAAAAAAGCCGAAAAATTTTATTGCCTCCGCTGAGGTAAAAGACAATGACAAAAACCCTAATGATGAAACTAAGGCGGTTAAAAAGGTAGCTTTACCAACCTCCTGTAAAGCCTCAACGATAGCCTCTTGTTTCGTTAATCCTTGATGAATTTTCTCATAAAAAACAGAAATCAAATGAATTGAATCTGATATTCCTACGACAAACAAAATTGGGACCAGCAAATTTGAAATCATGTTCATGGAAAACCCAAGTATACTCATTAGGCCAAAATTCCACAGAATCCCCGTGACTATTGTTAGACATGGAATAATCACCAATAAAAAATGCCTAAATAAAACATACAATACAAGCAACAATAAGGCAATCGAAACCACAGAGAAAATCAAAAAATCGCTCCAAATTTTTTCTGAATAAATAGATCGAATGACTGGAATTCCAAATAAATGATGACTTAACTGAGAGGTATTTAATTTACTCTGAATAGCCTGTACAAGGGTATCTCTTCCTGGCTTGTTAAACAATTCTTTTTCAATTGTAAAATAGCCTACTAAAGACTTGTGATCTTTTGACAGTAGACCCCGATAAATAGATGAACGATCTTTAAAATAGTCCATCGATTGTTGAAAAGTATGATCCGACTGAAAATTGAAAAGGAGTCGTTCCCCTCCATTCAAATTACCAGGGTTAAATTCTGTTATTTTTGAAAAATAGTAGGATTTTTTGACCCCAGGCAATTGTTCAATTTGCGAAAAAACGGATTGAGCACGTCTAGCAAATGCTCGATCGATTGTATTAGGTGATTCAAGTGCAACAATGATTTGGTGATTCTGTCCTACAGGAAATTCTCGTTGATATTTTTCAAAATCTTGATAAAATGTTTCACTTTTGGCAAAATAACTGTCAAAATCATACGATATCTTCAATTTGGAAACCTGAAAAAGCATACTAATCGATACGAATAGGATTCCCCACAATAAAAATTTACGCTTTCCTAGAATAAATTTGAAAAATTGTTGCATCGATTCAATTCAAAATGATTATTTTAGAAACTATAACAAAAAAGAATGATAAGTCCATTAGAAGCACAGAAGCTAATTCATCAAAACAAATTTTTACCAAAAATCGTTTCAATTCCATTAGAAAACTGTTTAGGGTATCAATTAGCAGAAAATTTATTTGCAGACAGGGACTTCCCTCCTTTTAATCGTGCCATGATGGATGGAATTGCCATTGCTGGCATGCAACAAAATAGCTGGATCATCGAACAGACCGTTTTTGCCGGCCAAGAACAAGTTGCTTTAATACAAAAAGATGCCTGTATTGAAATTATGACAGGTGCACCTGTACCTATTGGTTGCCAGGCCATTATTCCTATCGAAGAAATTGAAATCGAGTCACTTGAAAACAAACGGATTGCACATTTCAAAGGAAAAGAAATCAAAAATGGACAATTTATTCATCCGCAAGGTATCGATCTTCCTCAAAACGAATTACTAATTCCTATTGGAACTAATCTTCATACAATTGAGATAGCGCTTGCGGCAAGCATTGGAAAAAAAGAATTAAAAGTCTATGAAAAACCTGCCATTGCACTTATTTCAACGGGTGACGAATTGGTTGCCATCGAACAAAATCCGCTTCCTCATCAAACTAGGAGCTCAAATATGCCGATGCTAGCTGCTACCCTGAAAGCAAAAGGTTTGTCGACCCACTCTTTCCACCTTCCCGATTCGAGAGAAGAAATGGAAAAACAATTGAAAAATATTTTACAAAATCACGACATCCTTATTCTTTCGGGTGGTGTTTCTGCAGGCAAAAAAGATTTCCTACCCAGTGTTTTAGAAAGCCTTCAATTCGACTGTCATTTTCATAAAATTGCACAAAAACCAGGTAAACCCATGTGGTTTGGCACGCGCAAGTCGGATCAAAAGACCGTATTTGCCTTACCAGGCAATCCAATTTCAACACTCATTTGTTTCTATGTGTATTTTTTACCTTTTCTTTCTGGAAAGGAAATAATAGACGGTTTCGTGGAAGCGCCAAACATAAAACCTGCGAACGCAGGTTTAGATTTGTGGGTACCAGCCAAATGGGTGACCCCTTTTCAAGAGATAGAAATCCTTCCAAATAATGGTTCAGGCGATTTAATTAATTGGCGAAAAGCAGATATGTTGATTTGGCAAAAAGCTGGCGACAATTCGATATATTTACCTTACGTTGCGCTTAAATAATGATATGGAAATCAAAATTCACCGATTCGACCTACCCTTAAAACATACCTTTACCATCACGCATGAGTCAAGAGATGTTCAACCAACATTAATTGTTGAATTAAGCTGGAACGGGAAAAGTGGATTTGGTGAGGCAACTGAAACTCCCTATTATGGTGTAAGTATTGAAAAAATGGTGCAACAATTGAGAACTATTGAGCATCTTTTACCAAAAGATATTTTACCTCACCCAACTGATTTTTGGAAAACGGTATCAAAATATTTATTGGACGATCATCCATTTGCACTTTGTGCAATAGATGTGGCCTATTGGGACTTATGGGGCAAAATCCATGGAAAACCTCTGTATGAATTATGGAATTTATCCATTTCAAATAACATCATTACAGATTACACGATAGGTATTGATTCTTTATCCAAAATGATTTCAAAGATGAAGGAAATGCCTTTCCCTTTGTATAAAATCAAATTAGGTACCTCTGAAGATATTGAAATTATTGATTCACTGCGAAAAGAAACAGATGCCATTTTTAGGGTAGATGCCAATACCGCTTGGTCCCCAGAGGAAACATTAGCATATGCTCCGCAATTAAAAGACTTAGGCGTTGAGTTCATTGAACAACCACTAAAAGCAGATAATTGGGAAGGAATGAAACGAATAAAAGGCAAATGTGCCTTGCCAATTATTGCAGATGAATCTTGTATTTTGGAAGCAGATGTAGAAAAATGTGCTGGTTATTTTGATGGCATCAATATCAAATTAATGAAATGTGGAGGTATAACTCCAGCTTTACGAATGATAGAAAATGGGCGTAAACTGGGTTTAAAAATAATGATTGGTTGTATGACAGAATCAACTATTGGTTGTTCTGCTATCGCACAACTGGTTCCACTTTTAGATTATGTAGACATGGATGGTTGTTTATTAGTGGATGATCAAATAGCTAAAGGAATTCAAATAGAGTATGGAAAAATCATCTATTCCAACCAAGCAGGCACAGGAGCACAATTACTAGTCAATGGAGAATTTTAATTTAATTGTTGAAGACCTACCGAATAAATACCTCAAAATGGATGGCCAATCCTATCGATGGCTAGGGGGTTCAAACTATTTGTGTATTGGTGCACATCCCATTTTTCAACAAAATTTAAAAATCGGCATTCATAAATTTCCACAAAACTGGGGAAGCTCAAGAGCTAATAACCTTAAATTATCCATTTGGGACGACTTTGAAGAACAACTAGCTTCAATCTATTCACATGAAATGGCGGCATTATGTACCTCAGGACAATTAGCAGGACAAACTTGCCTACAGGTTTTAGGACAAATTATACCGGAATTTGAAGTTGAAGTTGCACCTCATACTCATCCTTCACTCTGGCCACATAAATATTATCCAACCTATTTAAATAGAGCAGAATGGATTGCGTCAATCAAAGGAATAAAAAACTCAATCATTGTTTGCGATGGAATTCAATTTCCATTGATTCAAGAAAATAATTTTGATTGGATCGGAGATTTAGACGCAAGCAATGTATTAATTGTGGATGAATCGCATCGAATTGGTTTGGTAGACATTACCCTATCCACACCAGCTACCTTAATTCAAACGGCTTCCCTATCCAAAACGTATGGAATACCGGGAGGAATAATTTTGAGCAATTCTTCTATTATTCAAGCGATCAAAAAACACCCCTTTTGGATTGGTGCTTCTCCTGCGAATCCAACTTTTGTTTTTGCAGCTTTAAAAAGTAAAGATGCTTATGTAGAACAACAAATTAAATTAGACCAATTAGTCAAACAGTTTCAAACAAGTTTGCCAAAAGATTTCTTTTTAGTTAAAAACCATCCAGCTTTTGCCACAAAGAACACGAGTTATTTCGAAAAATTTAAAGAAAATGGATTCTTAGTGAATCATTTCCCATACCCCAACCCTAATGATCAACCCATCACTAGAGGCATTATTCATCCGATGTTAAACTCACAAGATGTGGTGGATATAATTCGAATTATGAATTAAACCTCTTATTACCTACTATCAAAACAACTATTCCAAAAATAACAGCAGGAATTGATAATATTTGACCCATATTTAAGGTCATATGATTTTCAAAATCACTTTGATTTTCTTTTAAAAACTCATAGAAAAAGCGAAGGGTAAAAAGAATAATCATGAACCACCCTGTCATTTGACCTTCTGGAGTATCAGCTTTTTTCTTATTCCAAAGCCACATGAGTACAATAAATAAAACCAAACAGGAAAGTGCTTCATAAAGCTGTGAAGGGTGTCTTGGAACAACTCCTGATTGAAATGTTGCAAATTCCATGTCGCGATAGAATCTAAATCCCCAAGGCAAATCTGTTGGCTTCCCAATAATTTCAGAGTTCATTAAATTCCCCATTCGAATAAAAAATCCTCCCAATGCGATTGTAGGAACTACACGGTCTGTCACATAGAGATACGTTTGCCCAGGATTCTTTTTAGTATAAATATAAAAAGCAGTAAAAAGTCCAATAGCTGCTCCATGTGAGGCTAAACCTGAAAATGGAGGAGTAATCATTTGAAGTAAAAAGCGTATTGGATCTTCTAAGAATAAAGGATATTCATAAAAAACATAATGTCCTACACGAGCCCCTATCACTGTTGCTACCATGGCGTAGATTAATAATTGATCTGCCTGAGAAGCAGGTCTACCCTCTTTTTTAAAGATATAACTCAACACTTGAAATCCTGCCAAGAACGCAAGTGCAAAGAATAATCCATAATATCTAACAGAGAAACCAAATAAAGAAATTATTTCTGGGTTGGGATTCCAATCAATTGCTAAAAGCATCATTTTATTTTTTTTCCAAAATTATAAAATATTCATTGTCGTTTTATGTCGATTCGTCGACAAGTTACTTAATTTATGCATTTTGTTGATTTCTACCTATATATTTGAATGAATTTTAACCGTTAGTAAAGAAATTTAAACAATTAAAACCATGAAAAAGTTAATTATTCAATCTGCCGGAATCATCTTTTTAGGATTCGCTGCTGCATCTTGTTCGAAAGAAGACATGGAAGCTACTTCCATTCAATCGGTAAATCAAGATCAAATGCCAACTGCTGTTGTTAAAGCAGTAACTTCAACCTATCCAAATGCAACCACTGTGGAATATTCTGTTATTGCAACAAATAGTTTGTACAATGCAGATGTTAAAACTTCTACCACCTCTACATCAGTAGTATTAAACAGAAATGGTAAAATCAGAGAGACAGCAGTACAAATAACTCAGGCTGAATTACCAAAAACGATATTAGATTATTTAAATGGCAAATATCCAAATTATACTTTTGATAATGCTTCAAAAAAAACGGATAGCCTAAATGTAGTTAAAGGTTACCGAGTAGAATTAACCTTTAATGCAGAAAAATATTCGAATTTCTTTGATGCCAATGGCGGATTCTTAGCAGAAATTAAAGGAATGGTTGGAAAACCAAATGGAATGGGAATGGGGCCAGGTGGAATGGGTCCAGGAGGTAAAAATAAAGATAAACCTGCTCCTGCTGCTACTATCACTGAAGCTGATTTACCCGCAGAAGTAAAAGCGGCCATTACTGGATACACATTTAAATCTGGCGTTTTAATTGTCGACAAAACTGGTGCAAAATTATATCATGTTCACCTTGAAAAAGATGGAACTGTGTATAATTTAACATATGATGAGTCAGGGAAATTAGTTGAGAAATCCTCTGAAAATGCAAAAGGTGCTGATGTAACGAAAGCAACTATCACTACATTACCAGATAAAATTAAAGCTTATTTAGATGCAAATGCAAAAGGATGGACTCTACAAAATGCAGTGGCAATTTCTAAAGATGCGGTCATTATTCATTACCATGTAGTTGTAACAGTTAGTGGTAGTTCTCAAACTTACATGTTTGATAATGACTTAAACCTAATCGTTAATCCAGGAAAGGGTCCAAAAGACAATCAACCTTTACCAAATGTGGTAGTTACTGAATTAACAAAAGATCAAATTCCAGGTGCTGTTTCTACTTATTTAACAAGTAACTATGCTGGTTGGACCTTTGTAAAAGCTCTTTCGATCACCAAAGATGGAGCCATTATTGAAACTGAAGTGTTTTTCACTTTAGGTGACAAAAAATACAAGTCAGAATTTGATGGAACGAATAAATTCCTAAGCACTAAGGTTTTATAAATTTTATGAAACAATTAAGAAAAGGTCCGAAATATTCGGACCTTTTTTTTTATTTTTATCCATGCAAAATATTGAACCCTCCTTTCAATGGGAACATAAATACAATGCCTCAAAAGATCCAAATTCTCCTTTTTTTGGAAGAACTTATTCCGAAATCGAATATGAACATACGATCTATGGTTACTACATTCATCCGCTATGGGATGAAATTGAATCAGAGACACTTTACCTCAAAATTCTTTATGCTGATTACCAACATAAATTTTGCATCATAGAATTATTTGGCGAATGGAATGACACCTTGCATAATGACATCATGTTCTTTAAACGTCATGTAATCGATCATTTACTAGAAAAAGGAATCAAACATTTCATCTTATTTGGAGAAAACGTATTCAATTTTCATGGATCAATTGATGATGATTATTATGCTGAATGGTTTGAGGAAGTTGAAAATGGATGGATTGCTGCCTTAAATTTTCCAGAATTTATCGAAAAAGAATGGAGTAAATATCATATAGATTATTATATCAATTTTGGAGGTAATTTATATATAGATAATTGGCGAACACTACAACCTGAACAACTATTTAAAGGAATTGATTTGGTACTGAGTAAAAGATTAAATCCATAAAAAGGATAAACATTTAAAGTAATATATATAATTTGAGAAAAAATTAAACAAAAGCTATGAAAAAACTTATTACACTCCTCCTACTATTGGTTTCAATGGTTGGGTTCTCTAAAAAACCAGATACAAGATATTTTGAATTACGTATTTATTATTGCCACCCAGGCAGATTAGACGCCCTTTTAAATCGTTTTAGAAATCATACAACAAAGATTTTTGAAAAACATGGCATGACGAATATTGGATATTGGATTCCAAATAAAAATGATGAAAATGCTTTATATTATATTTTATCTTACCCAAGTCAAGTAGAAAGAGATTCATCGTGGAAACAATTTTCACGTGATCCAGAATGGAAAGAAGTTGCTAGAAAATCCGAGGAAACTGGAAAAATTGTTGCAAAAGTTACCAGTGTATTCATGAATGCAACAGATTTTTCACCAAAGATAAAACCTTCATCTACTAGTGAGAATAGAACATTTGAAATGCGTACCTATACGGCAACGCCAAATAATATTGAAAATGTATTGACAAGATTTAGAGACCATACAACCAAATTGTTCAAAAAACATGGCATGACAAACATTGCCTATTTTAAAACAATTGAAAAAGATGGACAATCTAAATTATTATATTTATTAGCACATAAAAGCGAAGAGGCAGGAAAAGCATCATTTGATACCTTTAGAAAAGATCCAAAGTGGATTCAAGTAAGAGACGCTTCTGAAAAAAATGGAAAAATTGTAGAAAAAGTTGAATCTATTTATATGAGTCCAACTGATTTTTCAACAATCAAATAATCCTTTTTCTTATCTTTGTAAGATATGAAGTGGACAAAAAAAGGCTTGATTTATTGCCCGAAGGGAGAACAAGAATGGAACGCTAATTTATATGCTCATGTAGTTTGTGCAGACACAAACTATGAAGACAAAATTAGACTTTATTATTCTTGTAGAGATTCTAAAGGCAGATGTCAAGCCTCTTTTATTGATTTGGATGCAAATGACCTTTCAAAGGTAATTTATGAGCATCCAGAACCTATTTTAACACTTGGAAAACCAGGAACATTTGACGATTGTGGCATCATGCCAACATGGTTTCTTCAGCATGGTGAAGAAAAATGGCTTTATTATATTGGTTGGACAGTAAGAAATACCATTCCCTACCATAATTCTTTGGGTATTGCAAGCTCATTGGATGGAACTAATTTTTCGAAAAAATTTGAAGGACCAGTAATCTCCACAACTGCAACAGAACCTTTATTTAATGGTTCAGCTTGTGTTCTTTTGGATAAAGGAATGTTTAAGTGTTGGTACCTAAATTGTACAGATTGGATTGAATCAGAGGGAAAAATGGAACCTTGTTATCATATTAAATATGCAGAATCAAATGACGGAATCCATTGGATACGAAATGGAATAGTTGCTATTGATTTTAAAGACGATGTGGAAGGCGGCATTTCAAGACCTACCGTTTTAATAGAAAATGGAATTTATAAAATGTGGTTTTCTGCTAGAGCAAAAACCGACTATAGAGAAAACATCAATCGATCTTATCGCATTTACTATGCAGAATCATTAGATGGTATTAATTGGGAAAGAAAAGACGATGAGGTTGGTATTACCATCAGCTCTGTACCTACAGATTGGGATGGGAAAATGATTGAATATCCCTTAGTGATTAAACATAGAGATGACACCATTTTATTCTATAATGGAAATCATTTTGGAAAAACAGGTGTTGGATATGCCGTATTAGAGAAATAATGAATTTAAGCAGATACGATATAGATCTTTTTCCAGGTAGTAAGGTTTCAGAAAACCCAAAAGTCAGCATTTGTCTTGTGACCTATAATCACGAAAAATACATTGAAAAGTGCTTAGATTCCATTTTAAGTCAAGTCACTAATTTCGATTTTGAAATTATCATAGGTGAAGATCATTCAACCGATCAAACATCTGCTATTATCAGAAAATATGCTGAAAATTTCCCTGAGAAAATTAAAGCATTTATTCGACCTAAAAATATTGGCTCGAAATTAAATTTCCTTCATCCATTTTTTTACTGCAAAGGAGAATATATTGTTCATATTGAAGGAGATGATTATTTTTCTGACCCCGAAAAGCTCCAAATCCAAGCTGACTTTTTAGATGAACATCAAACTTATTCAGCTTGCTTCCATAATGCTTTAATGATTTATGAAGAAGGTTTGAACAATGAAGATCATTTTGTTAATCCGTCAGATCAAAAAACAACCATTTTTACCGAAGACTTCCTAGTTGAGAAAGAAACTTGGTTTATGGCAACTGCAAGTGTCATGATGCGAAAAAAATACGTGAGTATTTTACCCGAATGGTTTTTAAAATCTAAAAGTGGAGATATTCCATTGTATGTAATTTTAGCAGAATTTGCTCCTATAGCTTATATCAATAGAGTGATGAGTGTGTATCGGAGACATCTTGAAGGCTTGTCTTTTACAGACAATACCAAGTCAATTGATTTTTTACAAAACAGGGTATTCATGTATTCAAAAATTAATGAATACACACGTTTTAGATTAAAATATCTTGTCAATCCAATTTTAGGTGAATATTTTTTAATGTTCCTACAAACCTATCAACTAAAAAATAAATGGTTTACTAAACTCTATTATTTTTTCAAAGCTTATTTTCTGCTACCAAAATTTTCATCGAAATTATTGAAAGATTCTTTCAAAGAATCATTAATGACAAATTTTATCAAGAGAATTATAAAAATTTATCTTATTTTTAGATAAATATTTTCTCTAAACCAATTTCAATGAAAAAGTCATTTTTGAATTCAAAAATGAAACCTATTATTTTGGCTTCATTTTCTATTTTATCCCTTGTTTCATTTGCATTTTTTAATCAAAAATCACAATTAATCAATGCCTTAAGAGCTGATCTTCAAAAAGAAGGAACAGGAGATGTGAATGATTTAGAAGTTTTTCCAGGCTTAGAAGTTAGCACATTTGCAACAGAGCCCATGTTAAAAAACCCAACAAATATTGAGGTAGATGCACAAGGAAGAATTTGGGTGTTGGAAGCTTATAATTATCGTCCTGCAATCAATGGAAATCCTACAAATCCTGAAGGTGATCGCATTTTAATATTAGAGGACACAAATAAAGATGGTAAGGCCGACAAGCAAACTGTTTTTTATCAATCAAAGGATTTAAATGCGCCTTTGGGAATAGCGGTGCTTGACAATATGGTCATCGTCTCCCAAAGTCCATACATCTGGAAAATGTATGATGATAATCGTGACAGCAAGGCAGATAGAAAAGAAATTTTGTTTCAAGGAATTGGAGGTGAACAACATGACCATGGAGCCCATGCTTTTGTGTTTGGTCCAGATGGTAAATTATATTTCAATTTAGGAAATGAGGGTAAGCAATTGCTAGATGCAAAAGGAAATCCGGTTTTAGACCAAGATGGCAACCCTATCAATCAAAAAAAATACAGACAAGGATTAGTTTTTAGATGCAACCTAGATGGTAGCAAGGTTGAAGTCCTTGGACATAATTTTAGAAATAATTATGAAGTAGCTGTTGATTCATACGGTGGATTGTGGCAATCAGATAATGACGATGATGGCAACAAAGGTGTTCGTATTAACGCTGTATTTGAACATGGAAACTATGGATATGTTGATGAAAAATCAGGTGAAGGTTGGTACATCAACCGAACAAATATTGAAAAGGAAGTCCCTTTACGTCATTGGCACCTAAATGATCCTGGAGTAATGCCCAATTTATTACAAACGGGTTCTGGATCACCAACTGGAATGCTCATTTATGAAGGTAATTTATTACCTGAACCATTTCAAAATCAAATGATCCATAGTGATGCGGGACCTAATGTAGTTCGTGCATATCCAGTTCAAAAAGATGGAGCGGGGTACAAAGCAAGTATTCAAAATTTGGTTCACTCAAGCAAAGATCAATGGTTTAGACCATCAGATGTTTGTGTAGCACCCGATGGATCAGTTTTTATTGCTGACTGGTATGATCCAGGTGTTGGTGGACACCAAGCGGGCGATCAAGCAAAAGGTAGAATATACCGCGTGGCACCGAAAGGCAACACTTATCAAGTTCCTGCTTTCAGTGTTGAAACCGTTCAGGATGCGATCAGAGAATTGAAAAATCCAAATTTAGCTAGAAGATATTTGGCATATCAATCGCTACTTAAAAAAGGAAAAGAAGCAGAAAAAGCATTGGAACAACTATTTGATACTGACCCAAATCCAAGAATGAAGGCTCGTGCATTTTGGGCTTTAAATCAACTAAATCCATCTATTGATAGAATTGCAAGTTTAGGAAAAAATGAAGTTCCAGAATTGCGTATGACAGCCATACGTGCAGCTAAACAATTGAATTTTGGCAGATGGAAACATTTAGCAAAAGAATGGGCGAATGATGTAGACATTCAAGTTAAACGCGAATTGGTTATCGCATTACGTCATGAGTCGGATCCAAGAGCTGATGAAATTTGGGTTACATGTGCGAAATCTTTGAATCCTTCTGACAGATGGTATTTAGAAGCCTTAGGGATTGGAGCTGATGGCAACTGGAACCAACGTTTTGAGAAATTATTGCAATTTAAAAATGATCTAACTGAAGATGTGTTCAATAAAATTGTTTGGAGATCTAGAGGAGAAATATCTTTACCATATTTAATTTCAATCATTTCTAATGATAGCCCAATTGATTCCAAACTTGCATTTTTCAGAGCTTTGGATTTCAATGATAGTCCTAAAAAATCTGAAGCTTTATTAGATTTAGTTCAACATAAATTCAAAACTCAATTAAATGCACAATTAATTTGTTTACGACACTTGCAGGCAGATTATTTTACCATTCATCCAGAAAAGAAATCTATTTTATTGCCTTTAATTCATCAAACAAAAGATGCGGAATATTTAGAACTTGTTCAAAAATACAAACTGACTGAAGAGAAAGAAAACTTGTTAAGCCATGTATTAAATCGAAAGATGGGTAATAAAGCTGGACAAGTATTATATGAAATCGGAGCGGGTGAATTTATAGGATCTTCCTTTTCAAAAGGAAATTCAGATCAACAAAAAGCAATTATTGAAGCAATTAAAGGAATTGGCAATCAACAAAGTGTAATGCTTTTGTTTGGAGCAATCAATAACAAAGCCTTATCCACAGATATTCAAAGAGAAGCAGCTAAAAGTATTGGTAATGCTTATACAGCAGAAGAAACTGTATTAAAATTTTTAAAAGAGAAAAAAATTCCGGAAAAATACATTCCTTCTGTGGTAGAAAGTTTATCTCGCGCATGGAGAAAATCGATTCGAATAGAGGCCAATTCCTATTTAGGTCAACAAGGAATAGCTAAAACAAATCATCCTCCATTAAATGAGTTAATTCAATTAAAAGGAAATCCAGAAAAAGGCATTGAGCAATTTGTAAACTTTTGTTCTATGTGTCATCAAATCAATGACAAAGGAATTGATTTTGGTCCAAAATTATCAGAAATCGGCTCTAAATTGTCTCGTGAAGGAATGTATATCGCAATTCTTCATCCAAATGCTGGTATTGGTTTTGGATACGAAGGATTCGATATTATGATGAAAAATGGAGATTCATATCAAGGAATTATTGTTTCGAAAAACGAAACAGATATTGCACTAAAGTTACCAGGCGGAACTTTGCAACGTCTTAAAACTTCAGGTATTAAATCGATAAAGCAAATGGATGATTCCATGATGCCTGCTGGATTAGCAGACGGAATGAAAACACAAGAGTTAGTAGATTTAACTGAATACTTACTGACCTTAAAAAAGAAATAAGATGAACAGAAGAGATTTTTCAAAAATGCTTGGGACAGCCATTAGCATCCCGAGTTTTTCAGCGGCAGCGAATGAGTTTACAAACAAAGCTAATACAGGTTTTAGCCTAAAATATGCACCTCATTTCGGGATGTTTAAAAATCATGCAGGAGAAAACTTAATTGATCAACTTCATTTCATGCATGAAATGGGATTTCGAGCCTTGGAGGATAATGAAATGATGGAAAGACCCATTGAAATGCAACAAAAAATTGGAGAAACACTGGGTAAGTTAGGAATGGAAATGGGAGTATTTGTTGTCAAGTTTGATGGATTTTTTGACAAATCTCACATGACAACAGGCAAAAAAGAATGGACAGATTTATTCTTAAAATCATGTAAACAAGCCGTTGAAACTGCCAAAAGAGTTAATGCAAAATGGATGACAGTTGTACCAGGTAATTACACAAGAGAATTACCTATAGGAATTCAAACCGGCCATGTGATAGATAATTTAAAAAAAGCAGCAGAAATTTTTGAACCCAACCATCTAGCAATGGTTTTGGAACCCTTAAGTGATAATCCAGATTTATTTCTCCGTCATGCAGATCAATCATTTGCTATTTGTAAAGCAGTTGGCAGTTCGGCTTGTAAAACATTATTTGATATCTATCATATGCAAAGAAATGATGGAAACCTAATAAAAATGATGGAATGGTGCTGGGAAGAAATCGCATATGTTCAAATTGGCGACAATCCAGGAAGAAAAGAACCTGGCACTGGTGAAATCAATTATGGCAAAATATTTGACTTTTTACGCAAGAAAAATTACCAAGGAGTATTAGGTATGGAACATGGAAATTTTTATCCTGGAAAAGAAGGCGAACAAAAACTTATCGAAGCCTATCAAAAAACTGATAAAGCATATTTGTAATTCAATAAATTATTTAGATATTTACTTAATTATTTAAATGATATGGAATTAATCTACAAAGGCATTAATGATCCGACACGAAGAGAAATATTAGTTTTTCTATGTGAAGGTCCCAAAAATGCAGGTCAAATTGCAAAGCAATTTGATATGTCAAAACCAAGCATTTCTCATCATTTGGATTTGTTAAAACAAGCACAAATGATTCATGCAGAAAAAAAAGGCCAATTTATCATTTACACTTTAAACCAAAGTGGTTTTTTAGTTTTACATGAATGGCTCATGCAATTTGCAAAAAACTTTGAATTACCAAAACCAAAAATAAGATTATAAATTTCATATGATGGCAAGCATTCCTTC
>JACCDM010762787.1_pt1 | contig 24065 bp, 23 predicted proteins | sample 7445851 | NCBI WGS metagenome assembly JACCDM01 (sample SAMN15323438, study PRJNA562643) | freshwater metagenome | isolation source: river surface water | place: USA:Blue River Watershed | collected 2017-08-16
AGAAAAAACTACTCAGTAACGCCTTGGGACTACATAATTGTTGCAGACCTTGATGGAATGAATTCAGCGATCACCCCAAAAAAGATCACCAGCTCTATCAGAAAGTCTTCTAGATGGGATGCATGCTTTTCTAATCAAACATTTGGATACTACGATCTTTACGCCTTACGCGCTAAAGGTTGGGTGGAAGCCGATTGCTTTGAGGAGCTGGATAAGCTAAAAGAATTGGCGCCATTTACTCAAAAATGGAAATCTTCTTTAATTGGATTTTTCTCAGCCTTTATGCACTTTGATAAGTTAAGAGACCAAGCGATTTATTCAATGATGCGTTTTCTGAGGGGTGACTTAGTCCCCGTAGAGTCCGCTTTTGGTGGTTTTGCCATTTATAAACCAGAAATCTTCTTGAAATTTGATTATTCCTCTCCCGGGGAAACTTTCAAAGATAAATGTGAGCATTTGGATTTACACGCTAAATGCGTCAGGATTGGGTTAAATCTTCTAATTGATCCTAAACTCACAAATTGTCATTGGAATGAATACAACTTGAACAGGATAAAGGTAGTCAGATTCATCAGGGAGTTTAAGAAGTATTTAAATAGGCTCAAATAAAGCTTGGTTTAATTTTTCAAATAGGTATTCTGATTTTTCAAGTGGTACTGCAATGACATTTTCGTACCTTCTCTTTTCATCAAAAGCTTCCATTCTGTTTTGTTTTATGGCAACAAATTTGTAATTACTCCATGCAGACCAAAAACGAGCGCCACGATTTTCAACATTTGGATTATTCTCAAAAATAACAATAGGGCGAGTTTTGGCAATGAAAAGCTCGGAGTCCTTCATGGCAGCATCTTCATGTCCTTCAATGTCTAACTTGATCACGAGATTGATATAACTTTCAAGACTTTTTTTTGGATGTAGGAATTTCAATGCGGCCTGCAGTGACACTATTGGAACATTAAATACAATTAACTCATCTTGGCCAGGACTCCAATTTGATTCAATAGAGCTCGCGCCCATATTTCCTTTTGGCACATAAATCTGGACATTTGTAACTCTTTCACTATTTGGACCTACCGCAAACGGGAGGAGATAAAATTTTGCAGGTGAATTTAAAGCTATGTTTTTGGTTAGCAAACTTAGCGCAATTGGATTAGGTTCAAACGCTATTGTTTCATATCCAAGTTTGGCTATTGGAATGCATGTTAAGCCTATATTTGCGCCGATATCAACGTACAAAGTGTTATCAGGGGGAAATAGTTCAACAACTTTTAACGCAGTATCATCCCATTTACCCGATAGCGCCGTTCGATATCCCATAATGTCATTTAAATCAACAAACATTTCGATTCCAGAATTCAAAGTTATTTTTTGTATGGAAGTTCTTTTGGATAAACTCACATAGTTCCGCATTGAATTGGGATCTAGCAGGGTGCGAATCCACTCCTTTTTTATGTGTTTTGCAAGAATTAATCTTGTCTTTGGCGGTATTTTTGAAAAAGTTGGAGAAGTTATCTTCAACAATTTCCTGAAATTTTCAGTTTCCATCTTTATAAACCCATAAGTTTTGCCTGACGATCAAAATCGGGCAAAGTCTTGCGTAATTCCAGGAATGTCCCTACTGCCTTAATCTCTCCAGACTCCATGTACACAATCTGATCAGCATTTCTAACAGTAGATAATCTATGAGCAATCATTACAACGGTAACTTCACCTTTCATCTCTTGAATCGAATCATTTATGTTTGCTTCTGTCTCTCCATCCAATGCGCTCGTGGCCTCATCAAGTATTAAGAGGGCCGGCTTTGAAAACATAGCGCGGGCGATTCCAAGTCTTTGTCGTTGACCTCCACTAATCGCTGTTCCTCTATCGCCAACTCGTGTTAGTTCGCCCTTTGGGAGTGTGTCAACAAATTTTTTCAAATGCGAGACTTTAAGTGCATTTTGAACCAAACTCTCATGTGATTCACTTTCTGGATATCCCATGGTGACATTTTCTCGGAAAGTTGAATTCGTTATTACTACATCTTGTGGCACATAAGACATAGCGCCTGGCCATTTTTTTATCGCTTCGATTGGCTTCATATCTGATATCAATACATGACCAGAATCAGGGCTAAGTACACCAAGAATTAGATCCACAAGCGTAGTTTTGCCTGCTCCCGAAGGTCCGACTATTGCTACTACGTCTCCAGGCTTGATAAGCAAACTGACATTTCGGATTGTCTCTGATTGATTTTCTGGATATGTAAACGATACGTTTTCGAGTCTTATTGATGAAACGAAACCCGAATGTTTGTCTTCAACGTCGTCACTAACTATTTCAATCAAATCTTCTTTTCCTAGACTTTCAATTAACTCAAGTGTCGGTGCGGCCGTCCCTATACTCGCCTTAATCTGGAGCAATCCAGCTTGAACACGCAAGACTGCTGGACCAATACGAGTGCTAGCTGCTAGAAATATGGCTAGCACTGCAACAGCACGCGAGGCCGGCTGAGTATTAAATTGAATCGCCGAAATTACCACCGCCCCGAAGACAATCGTCATCTCAATTACGTATTTAGATATATTCTGACGGAAAGTATTCTCCGCCATAATGTTTGAAAGTTCATGTCGAACATCACCGAACTTCTTTGCGTAAAAATATCTTCGATTTCTGACCACTAGTTCTCGATATGAACTTAGAACCTCAATTAATTTTTCTGCGCTTTCAATACTGAGTTCGGCTTGGCGATTTCCGAGCATTCGAACTCTTAAATGCATTACTTTGTATAGTAGAAAACCAATTAAGGAAAAGATTATGAGTGTGGATACTGCAATCGTGGTGTCCACCACAAACAAACCAATAGACATAATAATCAGTAACGATAGGTCTGATACTAGATAAACTAGAGTTCCTATTACACCAACCGTAATTGTACTTACCCCATCAGTCAAAGCATAGACCGTTTGTTGCATCGATCTTTCTTGTATTTTCAAAAGTGACTGTCCAAGTAGTTTAGTAATCAAATTTGCCGAAAGATGAGCACTTCGTCTACTTAAAAAATACAATGTTCTCCGGGTAAAATATAAAGAAGCAAAGGTTTTGAAAATTAGAATTGCTGCCGCAATGAGTCCAAGTACGGAAACTTGAGTTTGTAGAGTTTCATTTTGAAGTTTTAAAAATCCAAGCACTTGGCCAACTCTGTCCCCACGAGTTGAATTGGCAACGCCTGTAACTGCGAGTGAACCCAATAAACCAACAATAAGGACTCCAGCTAAATCCAATAAACTTAAGAAGATTTGAATAGCTGCCACCAAGAAAACTCGGCTTCGCTCACGTCTCGAAAGAATTTTCAAAGATCTTCCAACAGTTGAGTTTGAAAATCGAGACACCTTTTTTTGGCTGTCGGAATTCGGCATGCTTAATCCTACCCCCAGCGCTTTATCCGCCGTCTAAACTAGTCCAAGGACAGTTTAAGCCAAGATTTGATTAGGTTATCGACGTTTGCATCGTTTTCCCGAACAGTATTGAAAGTTTTATTTTTTTTACTTTTTTCGAGCAATGCCCGATCAATTAGGTTTGATAAGTCTGGGGCTGATATATCTTCCTTTAAAGTGAATATGCAATTTTCACCATACTCATCTTTGGCTTGATCTACGCCGTGAGACTTCACAGCTATTACCGGCACTCCAAACAGCACCGCTTCCCTCAGCCCTAATCCATAAGATTCTGAAGGGGCGAGAGAAAAATAAAGATCTAGACTCGATAGATAACCGGAAAGAACATCCTGACTTAGATGTCCCAACAAAGTAAATCTTTCGTTGCCCAAGAAACTTTCTAAGGATTTTTTAATAAATTCTGCTTCGGGACCTTTTCCGGCTATGAGGATCTGAAAATCTTGTCTTTCCTTATTCAAATTCTTTACCAATTTGATTAACAAGTCTGTACCACGGTCTTTGTGGAGTCTTCCAAAAAAACCAATCCGTATAAGTGAATCGTCTTTTTCATTAGGTAAGATGTTGGGTATCTGAATAGTTATAGGAATCGGTGCAACTACTATGTCTTGTGAATTATCTATAGACAAAACGAATTGCTTCAATCTCTGTGACACGACTCGTACTTGATCACTTTTCTTAATCGCTACCGACTGAATCTTAGAGCGAAGCCACTCTTTTAGATTTAATTTATTCCATTCTCGGTCAGAAATGTCCGCATGAATCTGAATTTGAATTTTTGATTTATTATTTAGTAAAACTTGCAAAAGTTTGGCGAGGACAAAGCTTTCCCATGGATCGCCACTTACAATCACCTTTGCATCTACATTATTGTTTTTCAACATCTTCTTCGTTTGTACTAAAAACCTAACGACATTAAATTTGGTGCACCTTATTTCAAAAAAATTAATACAATCCGTTTTTTCAATTAATGTGTGATCGCTTCGGCTTATAACTGTCAAATTTAAACTCTGATTCCGCAGTGCTTTCGCCAATCTTTTTCCGTAATCAAGGTGACGTTTCCTTGCGTCTTTCTGATGTGAATTAATATTACCTTTGAAATCGAGGATTAAAACACTTTCCTGTTTAATCACTTCAATAGCTCTTCCATTTTTGATAACTGTTTATTTATTTCAAATTGATCAATAACCCTTAATCGTGCTGCTGCGGAATATCGAGAGTAAATCACGTTATCTTGAAACATTTTCTTGACTTGCGCAAGGGAGTGTTCCCATTTATCCAAATGCATTACAACACCTTCGATGTCGTGCCTGACAACCTGTGTATTGGCATCGATGTTGGACACAATCGCGGGTAGTCCCGAAGCAAGCGCCTCTATAAGCGAATACGAAAGTCCTTCGTATTCTGAAAGTAGAATAAATGCTTTTGATTTTCTCATCAGCACGAGTATCTCAGGATGAGACAATTCCCCAAAAAACGTAACCTTGCAGTTACTACCTTTAGAAAGGTTTTTCAAATTGTTTTCTTCCGGACCTGATCCGATAATCGCTAATTTAAGGTTTAATGCACGAGCTATTTCGATGTGCCTATCGATGTTTTTCCATGATACTAGTCGTGATACACAAATTAAGTCGAATTCTTTCTCGTATTGCAACGTTGGATCTGAGATTTCTGTTCCGTTAGCTATATGTTGAATTCTTTCGATTGTTCCCCATTCATCGACCATTTTACATAGTTCTTCACTAGGGCAAGTAATTGCATCAAATCTGCGTAGAGCAAAGGTAAGCAAGGCCCTTTGAATTCTTCTTGAAATTCTCAGCTTTGAATTATTAAAATCTTTTAATCCAAGATCAGTTTCATTATTGTTTCGGGAGCGTTCCCAGATCGGATCCCCGACTATTTTTGCAACGGCTTTATTTCTCTTAAACAGGAGAGAAAGTCCAACCTCTTCATGAAGGCCATTTGCTAGAATTCTGAATTCTCTAGGAGTTTTTAATACCTTCCACATGATTTGAAGCGATCTAATTGGCTTGGGCAATTTTCTGTCCACTCTAATAACATGAAGAGTTTCGTTGGACGTATCAATATTTTTATCGGAAAGCGTTAGAATTCTAACTTCGTGATTTTCTTTTTTGAGAAACTCCGCAAACTTGGGAATAAAGGTTGCAGGGCCTCCTATATCCGGTGGGAAAATGCCTGAAACTAAGAGAAACTTCATATGGAAGATTTAGCCCAGGTATCCAAGGTTATGGGATCGACTTCATTCTTAGCCCATTCAATAACATTTGAAATTCCATCTTCAAGTTTCGTTTCGGGTTTCAAGCCAATTAAACTCTTTAGATATGTTGAGTCCGCCATTGTTTTTGCTACATCTTCAGGCTTACTTGGCAATTTGTCGTAGACAACTTTCTTTCCAGCGGAACTTGAAATAACTTCTGAAAGATAGTTCATTGACAGCGGTCTACCGCCTCCAACATTGACAACATCCGAGAATCCCGGCTCTCGTGATGAAAGTTCACTCATTAAATTCGAAACGATGGATACCACATCGTCTATGTATGTGAAATCACGTGCTATTTCTCCATTGCCAAATAATTCAAAAGGAGTGCTGGCAACAATGTTTGAAATCATCCTGAAGTAAGCCATATCTGGCCTACCCCATGGTCCATAAACAGTAAAAAATCTAAGTCCTCGCGTTCTAGTTTGAGAGTGTTTAAAAATCGGGGCGATCGACATCTCATTGAATCGTTTCGTTACTCCATAAAAACTTTGTGGATGCAAAGATTCTTCGGACTCTGAATATGGAACTTTTGCCGAATCTCCATAGACGCTTGACGAACTGGCATATAGAAAATTGCTAACTCTGTACTGTGCCGTAGCCGTAGCGACATTTGTAAAACCGATTAAGTTGCTATCCACATACTTTGAGTAATCCTCCTGCGGCAACCTCACACCGGCTTGAGCCGCTAGGTGAATTACGGAATCAGGTTTGAATTCACGGACAATCTTGTTCACTTGCTCTTTGTTTATGAGATCCAATTTCAGCAACTCAATATTGTTTGTTTCCAAAAAATTCTCTACTCTTTTTTGCTTTAGTTCAATCGAGTAATAGTCAGAATAATTGTCTATTCCTAGGACTTCGTGTTTACCAATTGCAAGTGAAGCGGAAAGTGCCGAACCTATAAATCCCGCCGCCCCAGTTACAAGAATACGCATATTTTATCCCTTTGTAGGTACCAAATCCTTCTGAGACTACTATATAGCTATGCGCACGATTAGTAACAAAAGCTCGAATTTAAAGCCGAATTTGTTGGTTTTGAATTATGCGATGGACGAAAACAGCCAGGTTTTTTCACACCAAATAGAAGTTGTTCGAAAATTAGCAAAAAAGTTCAATAAAGTTTATGTAATTACTACTAGTCGAGGAGTTGGCTCAGTACCTGAAAATGTAGAGGTAATAATCTCGACATGGGTTCAAGGTAAACGTATTTTTAATTCTGCGCGATTTATTGGAATCTTCTTCCAAACATTCATCAAAGATAGAAACTTTGTCGTGTTTTCGCACATGACAGAGGTCCAATCATTTCTAATTTCGCCAATTACCTGGCTATTCCGTGTTAAGCATTTAATCTGGTACGCGCACAAGTCTCGTTCTTTGGCCATGAGCATCAATCAATTTACGGTTAATGGAATTATTACTTCTACGCCGGGCTCATGTCCCTATAAAGGTCAAAAGGTTTACGTTATCGGACAAGCTATTGATGAAGAATTATTCCTCTTTAAAAATCGAAAATTAACGAGTCCGTATAACTTTATCCACGTTGGGCGTATTGATCCATCTAAACGACTTGAAGAAGTCGTTAAGTCTGTTTCGGTGATTGGTTCACGTTTCGAAGTTTCTTCTCTGACCTTCGTCGGAGATTCATCAAGTCATAAATTCGTTGACTATAAGAATTCTCTTCTGGATCAAATCAAAGGTGAAGTCAAATCATTCGAGGCGGAAATTTTGATGCCTGTTTCTCGAAAACATCTCCCAGAATTTCTAGAGGATTTCCAAATCTTTATTCATGCTTTTGAAGGTTCTCTAGATAAATCAATAGTCGAAGCGACGATGTGTGGGATGCCAGTAGTCACACTAAATTCAGAATATCGAAAGATTTTCGGTTCTTGGTCGAGTTCGAATTCTGGCAACCTTGAAGAGGAATTCTTTTCTATACTTAACCTGGATGAGAAAGCCCTTCGGCATGAGTTGATGAGAAGATACGAAATTGCCGTATCCCAGCATTCATTAGGCGCCTGGATCGAAAATGTTCATAGTTTGCTGACCAAGTAAGCAATTTTGACGCGATCGGATATGAGATTATCTCCCATGAGAATTTTACTTACTGGCGCCGCAGGTTTCTTGGGATCACACCTTTCACGGAGACTGCTCGATGAAGGTCATGAGGTAATTGGTCTAGATGATTTATCCACAGGCAGTTACAAGAATCTTGAGTTTGCTAGTGGAAATAAGAAATTTACCTTTGTGGAGCATGACATTCGTAATCCATTTTTTACTCCAGTTGACGGAATCTTAAACTTTGCCTGTCCCGCGTCTCCAAAGCATTATCAATCTGATCCAGTTCGCACTATTGAAACAAATTTTCTTGGAATCATTAATATGCTTCATCTCTCAAAACAAACAGGAGCTAGGCTGTTGCAAGCTTCTACGAGTGAAGTTTACGGGGACCCTGCAATCTCGCCTCAGGTAGAAAGCTATTGGGGAAATGTAAATCCTATAGGCATTCGATCTTGTTATGACGAAGGAAAACGAGCAGCAGAAACCCTTTGTTTCGACTACAAAAGGCAATATGGTCTCGATATTAGAGTCAATCGAATTTTTAATACTTATGGACCAAACATGTCTCATGATGACGGTCGGGTAGTAAGTAATTTTATTGTTCAAGCTTTGCAAAATCAGCCAATTTCTATTTACGGTGACGGATTGCAAACTAGATCATTCTGCTATGTTTCAGACTTAGTCGACGCAATTTACCTAACATTTATGCACGACAAGTCATTGGAAACCCCAGTCAACATCGGAAACCCTAATGAGTTCACAATGATCGAACTTGCTCAGTCCATTATTCGAATTTCCGAATCAAGATCGAAGCTCGAATTCCACGACTTACCTCAAGATGATCCGAAGCAACGTCGTCCCGACATTTCCAAAGCACAAAGCATCCTAGGTTGGTCACCATCGGTTTTCCTTGAAGAAGGTCTACAAAAGACAATTAGTTACTTCAAATCAGTTTTGCAAGTATGAAAATAATCCACATTATTACGACCATTTGCAGGGGCGGTGCAGAAACGCAACTACTTACTCTTGTTAAAGAACAGGTGGTGCAAAAGCACGAAGTCTCCATTTTCTTTCTAAAGGGCGATCCCGAATTGCATCAGGAATTTCAATCGCTGGGTGTGACCGTGCGCTTTGACCTTCATTCCAAAAATTTTCTCGAACAAGTCAGATCATTTAGAAAAGCAGTCAGAGGTCAGAATTGTTTAATTCATGCCCACCTACCAAAATCCGAATTGATTGCGAGCTTCGCGAAATCGAATAATAGATTATTGATTTCTAGACATAATGCGGAACCTTTTTTCCCCAGCGCTCCCAGCGTAGTGTCAAATTTTTTATCTCTGTGGGTTTCATTCAGATCAGAAGGCTGTATTTGCATTTCGCAAGCTGTAAAAAAATTCTTGGAAAAGAAACGTGAACTTCTTTCAAGTCGTAAGACGTGGGTTGTGCATTATGGTTACAATTCGGATTTTGCCCTTCAAGATCAGGCAGCAACTTCCGAAATCAAAGAAACGCACATAATAGGTACGGTTTCTCGACTGGTCCCGCAGAAGGATTTACCAACATTATTAAAAGCTTTCAAAGCTGTACTCGAAAGAAATCCAAATCTAGCGCTTTCTATTGTCGGAAGAGGCATAGAAAAAGATAATTTACATAAACTTGCAAACCAATTTCAGATAGAGCCAAAAATATCGTGGACCGAGAAGACCTCGAATGTGTATTCAGATATTCTGAATATGCAAGTTTTCTGCCTAACGAGTCTCTATGAGGGCTTTGGATTGGTACTACTTGAAGCTATGCAATGTGGTGTGCCAATAGTAGCTTCTCGTAATTCTGCAATAGTGGAAGTCCTGGGGGATGAGTACCCTTATCTATTCGAAACTTCAAATTCAAATGACCTAGCAGAAAAGATAAGCATTCTTTTACATCCTGAACACAGAGAATTAGCTGTTCAATATTTGGCAAGGAGACTTATTTTATTCTCACCGGACATAATGGCGAAGAAAGTTAACGGAATTTATCAAGAAATAACTTCGAGCTAACTACAACAAATATCCATAAATTTTTGAGAAAGTTGTTTTTGAGTTAACTTAGTGTTATACAATTTCTTGCCATTGCGTCCGATAGTCTCTGTCAAAGACCTATCATTATTTATAATCTTTAGTGCTTCTGCTAAATGTTCTGGTAGGTTTCCTTTGGTAAAGTAAACTGATTTAGTTCCAGAAACAAGTGAAATCAGAGGATCGGTGCGCGGCGTAACGTAGCATTTTGAAAAAAATAAACTCTCAAATGTCTTATGGGGAATTGTGCGGTTTAGTCTTGCTTTATTTGAGAATTGCCCCAGACATACGTCAGAATTCTCGTATAACAAGGCCATTTCAGAATTTTCAATAAATCTAGAAATAATTTTGGTATTTGATGAGAAAGCAAGTTCTTTAAGGTTAGAATTTGTGTGAATTAGAAAATCTATCGGTTCATCCTCAAGTAACAAGGTAGCTTCAGCAATTTCAGGAAGTCCTGATTCGGAATTGTATTTTCCACGAAATAATACTTGAAGTCTTTCCTTGTTGTTAAGCTCACTTCTTGTTGAGTGCGAAAAAGAAAATTCTTTTTCGTTTACCCCAGTGTAAATGAAGTGAAGCTTCTTACTTTTTACTAAGAATTTTCTACTTACGTAAGAAACTTGTTCTTCACTTTCGAGTAAAACTTTTGATGCTGAATGAAATGCAATAAAATCAATTAGCCAGTCTCTCAAAACTCCAAAGTTATCTTTTATCTGCGATTTGTGCGTATTAGTAGATTCAGATAATGACCAGCCGGCGTCCAGAATTATTCGTCGTTTTAAAATGAGTTTGGCAAACATTGTTATCTTATGACAGGGAGACATAACGATTGCTGCTTCTTCAGAGTCTCCGTAATTTTTTCGAATTTTGATTAAGTCAGACAGCATTCCGAGAAAACTGTTGTTAATTTTAAAGAATTTTGCTTTGTCGTTTCCTAGTCCACTGAAATAGACACCTGAACGCGAATAACCTGGGTCCAGAAACGAGAGAAAGAGAAGGGGATGTTTTATTTGGTCCATCAAAGATGCCATTCTTGGAAATTATTGGACAAGGAAATGGTTTAATTGAACCATGCAGGTAGTTATCTTAGCGGGAGGACTTGGGACTCGCCTCTCGGAAGAGACGGATTTGATTCCGAAACCGATGGTTAAGATTGGGCCAGATCCAATCTTGATTCATATTATGAGGTACTACGCATCATTTGGCCACCAAGATTTCATAATTGCGGCAGGTTACAAGCATGAAGTAATTTCAAAGTATTTTGAAAGTTTTAAATCCTCTTGGAACATAGAAGTGGTTGACACAGGTTTAGATGTCAGTACTGGCGGTCGCTTACTTAAATTAGAGTCACGCTTAGCTGATAATTTCATGCTTACCTACGGAGATGGTTTAGGTGAGGTCGACCTGGCGAAACTTGAAGATGTCTACGCAAGAAATCGGTTTCTTGCAGTTGTAACTGCAACCCGTCCACCTGCGCGCTTTGGATCGTTACGCATAGAGGGCAACTTGGTTACATCTTTCAACGAGAAAGATCCGCAAGATGCAGGTTGGATTAACGGAGGGTTTTTTATTTGCAGTAAGCAAGTTTTAGGTTTTATATCGAACCTCGTTGAACCTTTTGAAGGACATCCAATTTCAGCCTTGGTACAGAGAAAACTCTTAGGTGTTCATGAACATTTGGGTTGGTGGCACCCAATGGACACATTACGCGACAAGCGACAACTTCAGGAAATATGGGAATCAGGTCAAGCGCCTTGGGTTAGAAATTAATAATGGTAGATACGGTGAACGTGCAGCAAAAAGTTAAGTTGGATGTATGCAGGTCATGCGCGAGCAATGACGTATTTCTAGCGATAGATCTAGGTGAATTACCCATATCCAACGAATTGAATCAAGAAGCTAGAATAACAACTGAAGTCTTTCCGCTCCGATTACAAGTTTGTAAAAACTGTTCTCTAGGGCAAGTTGGTAGCGAAATTTTGCCGACACGACTTTTCTCAGATTATAGATATCTATCTTCAGTAAGTTCGTCTTTTCTTTTTCACGCGCAACAATTTTGCGAAGGTTTGCTACGCAGCGGAATGGTTTCAGATGGCGATCTGGTTATGGAGATCGCCTGCAACGATGGATATCTGCTGAAAAATTTTGTCGGCAAAAATGTAAAGATTCTAGGAATCGAGCCCTCGACTAACGTCAGCCAGAAAGCGAAAACTCAAGGAATACCTGTAATCAATGATTTTTTTGGTTCTAAACTTGCACGCCAATTAGTAGATGAATATGGTTTCCCAAAAATAGTCATCGCAAACAACGTGATGGCACATGTTCCTGAATTACAAGACTTTGTAAACGGCCTCTCAATCTTATGTGGGCCAGAAACAATCGTAAGTGTTGAAAATCCATCTATTCTCAACATTCTTAATGGTCACCAATTTGACACCATATATCATGAACACTTTTCCTATCTATCCTGCAATTCGGTAGACAATATCTCAAAGAGATTTGGTTTGACTCTTTTTGATTTAGAGGAGTTATCTACTCATGGAGGCTCAAACAGATACTGGTTGAAAAAAGGAGCGGCAGAAAAGAGTGATACGCTTTTGAAACAGCTCCAAGATGAGAAATTATCAGGCATTTCTGACGAAAAAACTTGGAAACTCACTAGCGAAAGTATCACTAAAAACCTAGTGGGCCTTAGGGAATGGCTTAAGCAGTGCTATGACGCCGGAGAGTCTGTCCTTGGTTATGGAGCTGCGGCGAAAGCGAGCACTTTACTGAATGCTGCTGATGTTCCTCTTGAATATCTTTCTGAGATCTGCGATTTAAGTGAAGAAAAAATTGGGAGATACATTCCGAAGGCTAATTACAAAGTCATCAACTATGAGAATTTCATAAAGAAGATTCCCGACAATGTTTTGATTTTTCCCTGGAACATTTCTAAAGAGATTTCGGAGCAGATAAAGATAGATTTGCCAGGATCTAAACTCTGGGTGGCGATTCCCTCGCTAAAGAGGATTCATTGAATGAAGAGAGAACTATCAGAATTGCCTGGAGTAAAACTACTGGAAAACGCTGTTTTCAATGATGCGCGAGGAGACCTTACTAAGATAAATCTCCCAAATAGTGACGTTTTTAGCACTGTCATTTACTCAAACAATTTCTCCCGCGGAACAGTTCGTGGTTTGCATTTTCAATATAAGCCAAATAGTGAAATTAAAATAGTTACGTGTATACGCGGAGAGATCATCGACTTCTTGGTAGACGTGCGAGAATCCTCCAAGACTTTCGGTGACTGGTCTGAAGTTAGGCTTAGTTCTAAATCCTCGCGGTCTCTGCTAGTTCCAGAAGGATTTGCCCACGGTTACCAGACTCTTGAAGATTCAACAACGGTGCTTTACTCCATTTCCGGACTTTACGTTGCTGAAGATTCTGAAGTTCTAAATATTAGAGATACAGATATAGGAATAGATTTGCCACTTCAAATAAGTGAGATATCGACTCGCGATCTTGAGGGAAAATCTCTTAAATTCTATCGAGAGAAATTAACCGTTAAGAAGTGAACTGTTTACTTGTCGGCAGCAATGGCTTTATTGGGAGTCAAATCACGAAATTACTTGAGGGAAAAAGGCATCGCGTTGTCAGAGTAGATTCAAGCTATGCAAACGGAAAAGGTTTTTTTGATCATGAAGCTATAGAAAAGCTGTTTTTAGAAAACAGCTTTGACTATGTAATCTCCACTGCATGGAACACTGACCTGGCTACCTACCGCAGCTCTTCAGGTAATTTTGACTACTCCGCTTCAACTATAAATTTAGCCGCGCTAACCAAGAGTTATGAGGTACCAAAGTTTTTAGCTTTAGGATCTGCCGCCGAATACGGGAGCATGAATTTTAATTGCCTGGCAGGTTCGTCAGAATTGGTATCACATGATCCTTACTCTGCATCTAAAATTGACACATTTAAAGACATTGAAGCTTTACTGAAATCCTCCCTAACTCAATTTATTTGGTGTCGAATTTTTCAACCTTTTGGGAGAAATCAGGATTCAAACAGATTCCTTCCATATTTAATATCAAGTTTGATTAGCGGTAAAGAACCGGTGATAAATCACCCAAACTATTCTTTTGATTGGATTGATACCGAAGATATAGCAGACGCAATACTTTATATCTTGGAGAGTGAAATTGATGGCGCTGTCGATGTAGGCACAAGTGATGGCATCACTAACTTAGATCTTTTTCACTTGCTAGTCAGAATTTCAGGGAAAAAGCTAGGCTGGACAAGTCCATCGCTAGATGAGACAGCAAAAGGATTAGTTATGTCACGAGACGCACTACTATTGAAAAGCGGTTGGCGCCCTAAAATAGAACGCCGTTTGGGTTTATCAAGATTGTTTGATGGCCGTTTGTCCGAGGACTCAAAGTGATTGGTAAACGTAGCTTTCGCAATCCCTTTGCCTTAGAGGTGCATTGTTGGGGCGGGTTGGGCTCACAGTTGTATGCGCTGGCTGTCGCCTACGAACTTGGCAGTGCTAAACACAAGAGAAAAATCCGTATAGTTTTGCACTCATCTGGTGTCACCATGCGGACTTCAGAGATATCTCATTTAGATCTTCCTTTTAGCGTTAAATATTCAAATGACTTCTCGCAGCGAAATTCAGAAGGGGCTTACCAGCGCGCCAAAAGCCATCAAAAGTTCACGAGAAAATTATTGGTTGTGATTTTTAAGTATCTTAGAATTATTTTGTCAGATGGGGATGTGAAGAAAGTTAAGCCTTGGACATTACAGCTGCGAGGTCATTACACAGGAAGGCGAATTCCAGACACGGTAATTACGGAACTTTACTCACTTTTCAAGGACCCGAATCCTCCTATTGTCGGCAAGGATAGGAGTACCTCACGTATAGCAATTCACTATAGGCTCGGAGATCTAATTGCCTTAAATAATAAAACTTATATAGATCCAGATTTGTTGGTCAATGCGATAAGACATATTCAAAACAGTTCCTCTGGTATATCAAATGAAATTGTGGTTTATTCAGATTCACCGGAATTTGCTGAAACCAAACTGATTTCTGTTTCTGATGAATTTAGATTCTTATTCAGGAGTAAATCCACTTGGGATACCATTATGGACTTAGTCAAATATGACTACTTTATTGCCACAAATTCTAAGATTGGGATCTGGGTAACCCTCTTTAGATCAGCCGACAAGGTGAAGCGGCAATCCCTGGTTCCGGAGCAGTTACGAAAGGCAATTGAGGCCGAACTTGACGATCCACAACTTTCCAAATTCATTGAGTTTTATTGAAGTTGGAGAAAAAATCTACTTCTTCAATTACTTGTTCTGCGACGGTTTTAGAATTATTTTCCATGTACCACTGCACACATTTTCGAACACTGGTTTCAAAATTGTACTTTTCCGCCCAAGACAATTCTTTTCTCGCTTTTGCAGAGTCAATTAGCAACATTTTCTCTTCAGGCGGTGAATCCTCAACGCTTTGAATCCAAGATAGTTCCGGCGATGTCGATTCGATTACTAGATTAGCTACATCCTCAACCGTTCTACAAACCTCTTCACTAGGTCCAAAATTCCAAACACCATTTTCTTTTTTTGTAGTTAGATGATCAACTAAATAAAGGTAGCCATTCAAACAATCTAAAACATGTTGCCATGGCCTGATACTTCCTGGATTTCTAATGATGGGTTTTTCACCGTTGATTATCTTTTCCATTAAATTTGGAATTAAGCGGTTAGGCGAATGATCTCCTCCGCCAATTACATTACCAGCTCTGGCTATACCGATCGGTACGGTTTGAAAAGATTTTTGCCAAGATTGAGTTAGAAGATCCGCCATTGCTTTGGAGGAGCTATAAGGATCAGAACCACCAAGTGGATCAGTCTCTACATACCGGTGGAGATTTCCTTGATTCCTATAAACCTTATCGGTCGTAATGATTAATACCGATTTTAGTGACTTAATCTTGTTTATTCCATTTAGAACATTAAGTGTCCCATTTACATTCGTTTCGAAAGTCTCTACTGGTGAATTATAGGATTCAATAACCTGCGATTGCGCGGCCATATGAATAATTACATCTGGTTCAATTACCTTAAAAGCGTTATCTAATTCTAGTGAATTTCGAATATCCAGGCGAAAGTCATGTAAAAGCAAGTCGGATAAATTGCCCTTTAGAAATAGTGATTTTGGATCAGGATCTAGAGAAATTCCAGATACCACATGACCTCGTGCAACCAGTAAAGCTGTTAGCCAGGCTCCTTTAAATCCCGTGTGGCCTGTTACTAAATAGTGCACTTTTGCCTCCGAAAGATTAAAGGTTAGCCCGAGTCTACTCTAGACTTCACTAATGAACATTCGCAAAAGGATTATGATTAAAACCCGTCTCATGATGCCCAAGTTCTATTTCGGCGAACAGCTTTCGGAATTTTTTCTAGATCACATTAAGCCACACCGCTACTTTGATAGATGGTCAATTCAACCTTTCAATGGCCAGTCAAAAAGAATGTCTACGATTTGGCAGATAGCGCGAGATTTTAAACCAACCCTTGGTATTGAGACGGGCACATTTCTCGGATCTTCTACGCCGTACCTTGCGTCAATGGTGACTGGCGATATGTATACGATTGAAATTGACGATAAGACAGCGCTTCTTGCGAAAGAAAGATTCGAGAATAATCACAGAAACTCCAAAATTGTATTGGTGGTTGGTGATTCAGTGGAGAGAATTTCACAAATCTTAATTGGTACCAACCCGAAGGAAGAGAAAATTCTTGCTTATCTGGATGCACATTGGTATACCGCAATCCCTACAACGGCTGAGATTGAAGCCCTCATCAAATGGGGTGGATCTTGGGTTGCTGTTATAGACGATTTCAAAGTGCCTGGAGATGAAGGTTACAAGTTCGACGTCTACGGACATGTTGAAATCAGCCAAGAAATCCTTCCAATTCATAAAGATCTTTGTTTGTATGTACCGTCTATTCCGTCAGAGAAAGAAACTGGCCGGCGCAAGGGCACCGGATACGTTTGCCGAAAATCAGACGAGAAGATCCTGTCCAGTATTGAAAGTCTGAGGAAGGTGAATATAGGGTAATTCTATTTATGCTGAGAACTACTCCGGTAATTCAATAAACTCCCCTATCTATAATAACTGGATCAATATAACGATTACCGTTTATTAAAATTGCAGTTGCTGATCCGTTTGCAATTGTAGATACGATAGTTTCGGAATCACTTAAAAGATATGTTTCGATCAAGTAACCTAAAGCATTTAGAAGTTGAGGGGATACTTGTTTTCCTGAAGGCAGCATCTTCATTAAAACTTCTTGATTTCTAAAATCTCTATAGGCGAGATTAGGAAATGAATTTAACAAAGTGTTTCTGATTGCAAGATCTTCTGTGGATATGAGTAATCTATAGCTCTTGCCGATTCTCATCTTAGCCTCTACCTCAACCATAAATTCCTTAAGTGTCGGCTGCCTTGCGTGCCCGCTTGGTTGAAGAGCCACATAATCTGTACCTCGATAAAACACGCCGGCCGTTTTGGATTCCCAATCAATAAAATCCTTGACTTTTAGAACTAACTCGTGACATATTTCATTTAGTTGAATGTACTGTACAAGGATAGTGTGAAGATAGTTAATCGAGTTTCTGTCTAAAACGAATTTAAGCCCCTTATCCGACAAAATGCTCTTTGGATTAATTCTGTCTCCGCTGGACAACTCAATATTTCTAAACTTTTCAACGTCACCCACTCTCAAATTAGAAACAGGATTGAAAAAATACTCCCACGAGTTGTACGTATCGTTGAACTTTGATTTCTGGGAATAGCTTGTCCAGTAATTTTCCATGTCTACGACGGGTAACAAATTATCTCTTTGGGCAATTTCCAAACCTTGCATAACATGATTAACATTTGAAAACAGACCTCCCCCAGGGGGCCTACGTCTAATAACTAATACTGAATCTTCAAAAATGGAGTTTCTTTGGGTAATTGATTTGTGGTCAAACTCTAGCGCCCGCTTAGCTTGGTAAATTTCAGACGTTACTGACCAAATTTTGTTCGGGATAAATCTCTTAATTGAGTATTTCGCAAACGATATAGACCTTTTGTTTAGCATTTGATTCCAATTGTAGAGTAAATCTATGGCTTTTCTGGGAACGCGGCTAGTATTTACATGTGAAACCTCCAGTTTTAGTAATCTGCTTTAACAGACCAGAATTATTGGTTCGCAGATTAAATGAACTTGCAATGTCTTCGGTGCTTCCGAATCAAGTTATAGTTTCGATTGACGGTCCTAGAAACTCTGATGAGGCTGAAATTTGGAATAATTTTAATTTTATTGGATACGAAGGTAAGTATTCATACTCTCTAAAGTTCGTACGGCGCTCACAAAACTTGGGCTGCACAAATCACATCATTACTGCAATTACGGAGGTAATCGAGGAATATCGTAAGGTAATTGTTGTTGAAGATGATGTGGTTGTCGGAACCCAGTTTATAGAATCCATGATCACAGGATTTACAATTATTTCATCAAATGATTCAATCGGGACTGTTGGCGGTTTTTCACCGTTTCACAAAGGCCTGATGCCTCTAGCACGAAACTATTGGCGAAAAAGTCCTTACTTTTCTGCTTGGGGATGGGGGACTACAAAAAAATTTTGGGATAACTTTGTGCCCTTGAAAGAGATTAACGATATTGAGCATTTTCTCGAGACTTCATCAAATTGGATGAACATGACTGAGAGAAAAAAGAGGATTTGGTTAACCAGATTTCATAGGGGTGTTTGGGACTACAATGTTCAATTCATTTTGTTTCACAAAAATCAGAAGAATTTGTTACCAAAATTTCGTCTTATTGATAACGAGGGCTTTTCTGATTCACGCTCAACGCATACCAAACATCAAAGGCCATGGAGCCTTTTTGGAGAGGGTTACAGCTCATTGCCGCCGCAGAATATTGCTGGAACTAGTTCTTTCTCGCTTCGTAGCAAAATTTGGTCGTGGGTAGATTCAAATCTTTGGGCCGCCGATGGGCATTTTAATTCAAGGGCGAGAGAGATAGGAATAAGAACTCTTCTTCGAAAAATCCTAAGATATTGATCTGCGATTCTTAAGTTGAATCAAACGCGTATCCCCAGCAATTGTATTTGAATCTAAAATCTTTTCAAAAATTTTCGAGAGCAAAGAGATCTGATTCTGACGGACTATCGTTTCTCTGATTGTAGTTCGTCCCATCCACCGGGGTCTGCTGCCGGAAGTATGTGCCGCCCGATGATCTTCAAACCCTTCGTTATCTACGAATCGGAAAATCGGTACCAACTGAATATATGACTTTATAAAACTCAGATATTGAAATTGTATATCCCACGTGTGGTTGGGGGTTTTAGAAATTTTTGTAAATCTGTGAATCCAAAGTCTTTGTTGAAATTTTGATAATGATTGCCATGTTTTGGAATGCTTTAACTCTTGTTCAAAATTTTCTTGATTAAGCACTTTCTTATAATCCGCCCAAACTTCTCTAGTGCAGCCCCATCCCCAACAAGAAAAGTATCGAGTACTTCGCCATGAATTTCTTCCAATAAACAGGCCAAATGGTCGTAAAGGTGAAAAGGCGCCTATAGTTCCCTTGATTGCTCTGGAATCCAAAGTTTTGAATCCGCTAATCATATTTACATAAAAATTGTTTGTTAGTTTTATGTCGTCTTCAACAATTATGACGTTTTTATGTTGGCTTAGTACTCCATCTATCGCCGAGGTAACATGATTAACCAAACCTAATGAAGAATGATGATAATTAATTGTTATTCTAGTATTTTTTGTATCCATTCTTTCAATTTTGGAAAGTGCATTTTTCATCAACAACTCTGTCTTCTCGTCTCCACCATCAATCGATATGTAGAGCTTTGGAACATTCATTTGAATGATTTCTTCGACACGGCTATTCAAGAATTCAGGGCGGTTAAAGCCAATAAGCAGAACGGGAATTACCATAATCCCAGAATAATACTTTATTTGAAGTGAGCATCAATTCAAGATCGTATTCAAAAGGCAATTTATTCGTTTTGAGTGATTTATTGATCCTATCGTTGGTAACATTGAGATTGTGCTTATATACCTTGTTGTTGAAAACCTTCAGTTGGGTGGATACCAGCGGTTAGCATTAGATCAATCGTATTGTTTCTCAAAAATGGGTCACTCTGTTTCGATCATTAGTTTGGCAGCCAATAGTCCAGCCCAGGATAATCTTGAAAAGCTCGAAGAGGATCTAATTGATAGATACAAGGTTAGAGTTATTCATTGTGGTGGTAGTCGATTTAGACAACTAAACGCAATGCGAAAACTGATTGGTCGAACAAATCCTGGACAGCCAATAATCGTACATAGCCTTAGAGCAAGCGTGTTAATCTACTTGATCAAAATCTTGTTTCGTAGAGACTATCGAATTCTGACAACGATTCACCAATTACCCTCGTTGTCTGCGCCATTGCAAAGATTAAAAAGATACTTCTATGCTCAGTTTTGTGATTTTCTGTTTGCTTATTCCGAGGCAGTTAAACTGGACTGGGAATCGCGACTTTCAAATTCATATTTTTTGCACAAGTTTGTCTTTCGGAAGAAAATTACTGTACTTAGAAATGGAATTTTTTTAGATCGGCTTCCAAAGAGAGCTACCCCTATTTCTCATGAATCTCGTCAAGTCTTTCCAAAGAGAATTGTTTATTTGGGGAGAGTGACATCCTGGAAAGGGTTAGGAAAATTTTATTCCTCTGTTTTGTTACCTGAGTTATCTAAAAGTGAAATCCTCATGATGATCCCGTCTGTCAGCTCTGGCAATATTGGAGAGCTCATGGAGCCGGATGCTTTTTCTCGTACTACAGTCGTTTCGGGAAAAACCATTCTTGGGTATTCACCAAGTCAATTAGATATTCATTTTTATCCAGTTGAATACCCTCGAAATGCCAAGTTTATAGAGTCGATATCACTCAATTGTTTGGAAATGGCATGCTTAGGCGTTCGATCTTTCGTTACCGCTGGTGGCGTAGGCACCTGGCCAGACTTGCTTAGCTCGGAAATATTTGTTGAAGTAGATTGGAATCGGTTGAATGATCAAATTGCTACCAAGCTTGAAGCAGCAAAAGTCCAATTAAGCGAAGATCAAATAGTGAGAATTAGGGAGACGATAGACATACAAAATCAAATTGATTCTTATCTCAAAGTCTTTAAACTATGATTGTGACCTGTTTTACGCTTCACTGTGCTGCGAGACATCCGTCGCTAAATTAAACCCAGTTTATTAAAGGAATCATCCAATGTTAATATTTAAATGGATTAAGCAGGTAAAGGAAGATCTCGGCTTTCGAACTACTCACAGACACATGGTCGCGTTTATGTTTTCTAATCCCGGATTTAGATGTTTGGCGCTTTTGAGGTTGCAGGCTCTCAGTTATGCTTGTGGCAAATATAGGTTTAGTAATTTTCTTCGGTTTCGAATTTTGTCAAATTACTCCATGGATTCTGTCCCCGGATGCACAATAGGAAAGGCATTTAGGATTGAGCATCCCGTGGGTATAGTTATTGGCAAGGGTGTGGTAATTGGAAATCATGTGACAATATCTAGTGGAGTCACATTAGGTGAAAAATATAATGACAACCGTTCCAACAGAACGTATCCCCACATTGGTAACAGAGTTTCCATTGGAGCTGGCGCCACACTACTTGGAAATGTACAAATCGGAGACGATGTAACAATAGGTGCGGGGTCCATAGTATTAGCATCCGTTGATTCAGGCACTACTATTACTGGAATACATAAATGAACTTTATTTTCAAAGGATGGGTTTTTGAATACTTATACTGAAGGCTTCATTTCTATTTTATGCCCGACAAGGGGTCGTCCTGAAAATGTAAAGCGGTTAGTTGATTCAGTTCTTTCAACTGCCTCCAGATCTGATTACGTGGAAATTCTATTCTACGTAGATAATGATGACTCAAGCTTTCCGGTAGAGGTAGAGGGTCACCAGAATGTTAAGGTATTTCGAGGACCAAACATTTGGATATCGAACGCTCATAATTTTCTCTATGTGCAATCAAGGGGATCGATACTTTTCAGCGCCGGTGACGATATGATTTTCCAAACGGTAGGGTGGGACAACATAGTTCGTCAGAAGTTTCAACAAATTCCCGATGGGATTGGTTTGGTTTTTGGTAACGATCTGGGGACTCACGCTGGAAAAATAGCTACACACGGATTCTTCCATAGGAATTGGGTGGACGCACTAGGAACTTGGGTACAGCCAGGTCGTGGAAGCCTCTGGGATATGTGGAGTACCGAAAATGCTCGCCTGATTAATCGACTCTTCTTTTTGAAAGATTTAGTTATTGAGCACCGTCACTACAGGCAAAGTTCTTCAGAAGTTAGTTTCGACAATACATATGCTCGTATCCGCACCTCAAATGCTTCCTTTCGGCCAGAAAAGACATTTAAAAAGTTGGCTAGGGAAAGGCGCATTGACCGACTTTTACTTGCGCAGCGAATGTCAAGGCCACCAAGAATTGAATATACTTATCTCTTGTCTAGTTTGTTAATCGATAATACAAATATTAAACAAAATTTTGAGCTATCGCTGCGGATAGCGACACTTTCAAATTTTCAGTTGATTGTCTTTTTACCCGGATATGTTTTAAGAAAATTATGGTCTTTTCGCGGTGTCATTAAGAGATGAACGCAGCGAAAAAGACTTTCAACTTTATTGTCCGCGGGAAAAAAAGTAATTCAACGTTTCTTCATTATCATAGCTCGGCCGTCGAATTATTCTTGGCTAAAATAACCACGTTAAGGATAGGAATAATTTTATACTTGTACGATAAAGTTTTTCTCGGGAAGCACCTCAGAAACCTTAAATCCCAAAAGGGCAGCAAATCGCATCTTGATGCACTTGTTGTCGCTAATGGGCCTTCTTGCAATCGAATCAACTTTGAGTTTGTAAAGGAAGCTCAATCCAAAGGCGAAGTTGAGATTTTTGGCATCAATAATTCCAAGCTCCTTGATGATGAAAGCATTATCAAGCTGGACTACTGGCTTCTTTCAGATCCTTTAGATGCCCCAAAAGGAGAAAATCACGAAAGGCTGAGCAATTTAGAAAACACTAATTCCTGCACTACGCTCTTGACTCCACTTGGCTGGCACAAATACAACTTTTTCAAAAAGTGCAAGGTTGATGAGTGCCTTCATTTTGTTGATAGCGGTCGTAATCAATTCTCAAAGAGTACAAATCCTCTGAAAATGAGGAACTACCCACCTATGGGAATATTTAAACTTTTAGCTATTACTAAGTTTTTTGGATACAAGCATGTTTACATAATCGGATTAGACCTCACGTTTTTTAGGTCGGTAAGGCTCGGCGACAACAATGCTATTCTTCAAGATCCCCACCACTTCAGTGTGGACTACGGTGAAACTTCAAATGATAGTCACCTCTTCCCCGATGGGATGAGCGATTACTTTCATTTCATAAGTCAAAACTTTTTTACTCTTAAAAAGTATTTTAGTGATCCCTGCTTTATCAATTTGGACAAGTCAACATTGGTGGACGTGTTTGAGGTAATTGATAGTGATAGCGATGTTGCCTTGTGGGTTAGGGAAGTACCAAAACCTTAGATTAGATTGTTTTTGATTGATTTGTTTACGAATAAAAAATTTGAGTATTCGAACAAATTCGTAAGTGGATCTGCTGGGTCTCTCTTTACTAACCCCATGTTCTTAGGAAGCAGCTGGTAGATGTCGTACTCGGGAAGAATTTTGGAAAAATCATAAACACTTTTTTGCTGGAACAAATGGTATCTGTTGTGCTCAACTTGAATAAACCTAGGTTTGATTTTTTTGATTATCTCACTGGCGCCATTTAGCACTTCGAACTCATAGCCCTCTACATCAATTTTTATCAAGTCAATTCTTGGATAATTGATTTTTGATGTTTTTTCATCAAAGAAATCATCTAATGAAAGTATTTCAACCTGCATCGAGTTTACATTATTACTCGCAACAAATTCGAGATTATTGTTTGTTAAGGAAAATGTTGCAATTTCAGATGTATCTGAGCCAAAAGATAGTGTTCCCACACCCGAATGGTCAGCTATTCCAATATTGTGTGCTTCAAATTTTCCTTGAAATTCATCTCTTAACCGAATTAGTTCCTGAAATGCTTTA
>JACCDM010309513.1_pt1 | contig 24057 bp, 19 predicted proteins | sample 7445851 | NCBI WGS metagenome assembly JACCDM01 (sample SAMN15323438, study PRJNA562643) | freshwater metagenome | isolation source: river surface water | place: USA:Blue River Watershed | collected 2017-08-16
AATCGGTCAATCGAGGCGCATAACCCAATTATGGGGGTCAGATGCTATGCCACGCTGAATTCCGACCAAACGATCCTTCAATCGCTGCGTCACCTGGCCCGGGCCGCCTGCACCAATGGTAAAGCTGCCAGATGGGCTTGAGACCTTGCCAATTGGTGTCACAACCGCTGCTGTCCCGCAGGCGAAAGCCTCGACCAGCCGGCCAGATTTGGCATCCGCCTCCCACTGATCAATTGCATAGCGTTCTTCACGAACAACCAGACCTTCTTCGCGCGCCAGCGTCAGCAACGAATCACGCGTGATGCCCGGCAAAATTGTGCCCGACAAAGGCGGGGTTTGAATTGAGCCATCTTCGAACACCAAAAAGATGTTCATGCCGCCCAATTCTTCAATCCAGCGATGCTCGGCCGCATCGAGGAAGACAACTTGGTCATGCCCTAATTTGCTGGCTTCAGCCTGTGCCACAAGGCTTGCGGCATAGTTACCGCCACATTTGGCTGCCCCGGTGCCGCCGGGGGCCGCCCGGCTATAGTCTTGCGACACCCAGAGCGAGACGGCAGGCGCCCCGCCTTTGAAATAGCCCCCAACTGATGATGCAATGACCATGAAGAGATATTCAGAAGACGGCTTAACGCCCAGAAACACTTCGCTCGCGATCATGAAGGGACGCAAATAAATGGCGCCGCCTTCCACATCGGGGAACCAATCCCGATCAATCTGCACCAGCTGGCGACAGGCTTCCATAAACAGCTCTTCGGGCACTTCTGCCATGGCCATGCGCCGTGCCGAGGCATTGAACCGCTGGGCATTTGACTCAGGGCGGAACAAAGCCATGGCACCATCAGCCAAGCGATAAGCCTTTAGCCCTTCAAAAATTTCCTGCGCATAATGAAACACGGCCGTTGCCGGATCGAGAACCAAGGGCTGCCGCGCGTGCACGCGCGCGTCATGCCAGCCTTGGCCCTCAACATAACGGATCGTGACCATATGGTCGGTGAACACCTTACCAAAGCCGGGTGCCGCGATACGGGCAGCGCGCTCATCAGCGCGCACCGGGTTGGTATTGGGTTCGACCAAAAAAGGCAGAGGATCACGCATGAGGAGCGAAACTTTCTTATTGTTGAATGCGGCAGAGCCGCAACTTCCTGTCCCCGCTATGCCAGTGTCTGGGCGGCGTCAACTGCTGCCGGGTCAATCCGCAGTTCGGGCAGCTTCGGCCAGTTCCCGGCTGCGCTGCGCCGTTGCTTTGACGGTCGCACGCACAAGATCACGCAGGTCAGACGCATCCATCACAGTCAGGCCCGCATGAGTCGTGCCATTGGGGCTGCGGACGGCCTCTGCTAAGTCTGCAGGGGATGTCTGCGTGGCCAGCGAAAGCCGGGCCGACCCGGCCACTGTGTGCAACGCCAATTGGCGGGCCAACTCAGGCGGGAGGCCTTCTGCCTCGCCTGCTGCCGCCAGCGCCTCGATAAAGCGAAACACAAAGGCAGGGCCAGACCCTGATATGCCCGTGACCGCGTGAAACACATTTTCCTCAGCCACCCAAGTCGCAAAGCCCAAAGGGGCGACCAATTGATCCACTTGAGTTCGGCCCGCAGAATCCAGATCAGGCGCAAAAACCGCACTGGCCCCTTCCCCAATGGCTGCCGGCATATTGGGCATCACCCGCACATAGGCGCGTGCGCCCGGCAGTCGCTGCGCGAGCACAGCGGTTTCCACACCCGCCAGAATCGAAAGGACAAGTGTGTGTGGCCCTATGGCCAAAGTCGGCGCGACCTGCGCCAAGGACTGCGGCTTGATGCCTAAGACAAGAATGTCAGGCGCCGCCCCTTCAGGTGCAGCAACAAGGCGCACGCCATCCGGCACATTTTTTGCCACTGGATCAATGATAAGGATTGAGTCTGGGCGCACCCCATGCGCCAGCCAACCGCGCAGCATGGCCCCGCCCATATTGCCACAGCCCACCAACCAGATGGAGGGCGCCGCCGTCATGCTTCGCCCTGAGTTTCCACCATGGCCGAGGTAATGGCCTCTCGCGGGGATTTTCCGCCCCACAGCACGAACTGAAACACCGGATAAAAGCGATCCAGCTCTTCAATCGCGGCTTCAACCATGACTTCTGCCTGATCGTAAGAAAACACAGCCTCACCACTGCCGGAATCAAGCAGGGCAGCATGGCGATAGGCAATAATCCCGGTGGACGGCCAATATTCAAAATGGCCCAGCCAGAGTTGTTCGTTAATCAGCCCAATGGCTTCATAGATCACGGCAGCTTGCGCATCCGTGACTTTAATGTCCGGAAAAGCGAGGAATTGCAGAACACAATCATCCTCGCGCCACAGACCCCGCAACTCATATTGGTTCCATGCGCCTTTGGCGGAGGCGACAATTTCCTCATCCCCAATACGCTCATGCAGCCAGTTATGCGCCGAGAACCAGCTTTCCAGCGTTTCGATAGGCGCGCCGGCGGCTTGCGCCATGTCGAGGGGTTCCATACTCATCGCGATTATGCTTGCCGTTCCAAAGCGGGAACCGGCAAGGGCGCGCTCCGGTTCCCCGGACAAAATTGTGGACAAGACCCGAAAAGACTTATCCCTGCGCCTTGCCTTCAAGCGCATCGAGCCGCGCTTTGAGCTGATCCGCCTCTTCGCGCGCGGCCAGCGCCATGGCTTTCACCACTTCAAATTCATCGCGGCTGACAAAATCCATGCCGCCAATCCATTCTTTCACCTTTTCGCGCGTGGCGGCCTCAGCCTCACGCGTCATCCCCGCAATGGTACCGGCCGCGCCGTTCACAATTTTAGCGAGGTCATCAAACAGGCGGTTTTCGGTCTGCATCAGTCAATCCTTGGCAATAGAAACAGGGCTTAAAGCTGTATTTGGGTATTCGCAGCCCCAGACACAAGGTTTTCCGCATCGGGATTAAGCTGATCAATCTTGTAATTGAGAATGGCCGCAAAACTGAGCCAAATCATATATGGCACCAGCAGCCATGCTGCTGCCTTGCGGATCCGTGCGAAGGCAAATGTCGTCCATATCGTCAGCGCGAGGATGACGAAGATGAGGACAAGCGCCATCGAAACGTGATGAAGCGCAAAAAACAGCGGCGACCAAGCGAGGTTAAAGATGAGCTGCAAGCCAAATAAGAACAGCGCAAAGCCTCGCCCATGCGCGCCGCGGGCATAAAGGACCATCGCAACGGAAAGGCCCATCAAGACATAGAGCGTCGACCAGACAACGCCAAAGACCCAACCCGGCGGCATGATGTCAGGCCGCTTCAGGGCAAGAAACCAGCCATTATCATAGCCAGAATTGGCCATTTGCCCGGACAAAAAGCCCAAAAACAAAATCGCGGGCACCGTGATGATGGCCCAGCGCAGGAATGAGAGGCGCAATTGGCCTTTGGTTGCAATATCGCTCATGCTCGCTCCAGCCTAGTTATCCGCCTTGTGTAGGCGAGATCAGATGTCGGCCGCAAGGCTCAGCGCGTAGCGTCGTGATCCATTTGGGATAAGAAATCCTGTGCCACCGACAGCCCAGCCAAAAGTGTTGAAGACATTCTGCACATTTGCGCGCAGCAACACGGGCTTGCCACTCAGCTTAAATCGATATCGTGTGCCAAGATGCAACACCGATCGCGCCGGGATGCGCAGGCTGTCTTGCGCATTTGCAGTGCGCGAGCTGGTTGATTCGAACCCCGCCGTTAACGACACGGTCGGCACGCCGGGCAATTGATAATCGAGGCTCGCCATTGTGTGGCGGCGGAAGGTTCCAATAGGGCGACTGCTGATGCGGCCAGAGGCAACTTCCTCCCCCGCAACGCGCGCATCCAGCCACACATTGCCGGCAACGACATAGAGCCCCTTGGCAAGCGGGCCAGCCACGGAAAACTCAACGCCGCGATTGCGCACTTGCCCAAGCTGTCGAAATTGCTGCGTGGCGTCCAAGTTGAAATAGGGCTTTTCAATATCGAAATAACCCAGAACCGCGCTGACCCCTGCGGCGGGCTTCCAACGGAGCCCTGCTTCTTTCTGGGTGGTGCGAATGGCGGGCGGCGCCTCATTGCGGTTGGCCGCTTCAGCAGGGGCCACCGGGCTTTCCTCCAACCCACGCGTATAGCCGGCATAGGCCGCTAGATTTTCTGCAATGTAAAAGGCGCCCGTGCTGCTGAAAAGCCAGGGCTTGTCATATGTTGGCGGCACGACCCGTGCTGGATCAGGCATTGTTACGGATTTGGCATAATCTGTTTTTTGCAGACCAAGGCTAAGTTCACCCAGGCGCGCCCATCGTCCTTCATATCCCAGACCAAGCGTCTTCTGCGTCACCTGGCCGCGTGTTTTGGCGCCAATTTGTGCTGTTTGCTCAGGGCGAAAATCCTGAATGCCAATGCGGCTTTGCCCGAGGCTGACAGAGCCTGCCCCCCCGTAAACCCGCAATTGATCTCGCCCGCGGAGCGAGAGGATCAGCTTGTGTAGCCGCGGACCTTCCACCACGCTGCGCGCCACGCGCACCTCGCCAGATGTCGATCCATAGCGGTTCCCCCCATCGACCACGACAACCCGGTTGGCGACCTGCCCTGATCGATCCGTGCCAAAAAGCAGGTCGATATGGTCCTCATCGACTTTTACTTGCGACCGAAAGACTCCCAGACTGAGATCAAAGTCCGCAATGCGTGCCTTTGTCACAACGCCATAATTGGAGGATGTGCCGCTATAGTCAGACCATTTCTGACCCAAAAACCGATCCCTAGCGATGGGCGCAGGCAGAAAATCACCCGTGGTTGTAAAGATGAGCGATTGGCTTTGCTCGCCCGAGACGCGGAACTGGCTCCAAAAAGGCAAGATTTCAAAATCAGCGACTGGGCTGAAGCGCCCCAGCAGCGCAAGGCTCGTCAAATCACCTGTGCCATGATGCGGTTGGCCATCGCGATAGCGGCCCGCCCCAAAAGCTATGCCAGCACGTTCCCCATCAATGGGCAGCTGCACGTCCAATTCGGCCCCCGCACCTTCCCACGGCCCAAGGGACAGGTTGAGCGAGGTCAGCTGCTTTGCCCCTGGTCGCCGCAGCCTATAATCTGCAATGCCTGTGGGCGCTGGAAATGGGTAACCTTGGGCCGAAATGCCCACATGGATGACGGTCCCAGCCATTAGCCGGTCAATTGGCCTTGCCTGCTGGTCAAAATAGAGCCCTTCTATCCGCAAATTGCCCGCCGCAACTGGCGAAAAACCCCGGACAAGATTGGCATTGTAAATGCCAATCTGTTCATCCCCTACCGACGTACCAAAGGCATCTTCGGCCTTTTTTACGGCATTGTCATTGGTGCGTTGCGCGAACGCTGCACTCGGCAAAGCAGCCAGCGAGGCGACGAGAAGAGCTGTGTGATAAGAGGCTAATTTCATACAGGCCCTTTCCGAGGCAAGGCCCACCAATGCGATTAACCTTCGACAAACGTCAGCGATGCTCGACGAGCGCGGTTAGAGATCCATCACCAATTGCGCCATAAAGGTCCGGCCATTGGAATAAGTAAACCCGCCGCTGGATGAGACTTGCCAGCCATAATCATTAAACAGGTTCATGGCCTGAGCACGGAACAACACTGGGTGGCCATCAACCTTGAAGCGATACCGCGTCCCCAAGTTCACATTCTGCCTTGGCGGCGCAGATAGAGTGTTGCGCGCATTGGCAACGCGCGACGACAAGGCCTCAAAAGCAATATCTACAGACCAGGGGCTGGTGCCATTGGCAAAACGCCAGTCCAGATTTGCAATGCCGCGTGTGCGCACAACACCAACGGGCCGAACGCCAATCAATCGGGCGTCCACGGCCTCTCCGGCAATTTTGGGATCCAGCAGCAACGCGCCGGCCACAAGAGACAATCCGGGACGGATGGGCCCTGCCAGAGAGACTTCTAGCCCGCGATTATCCACCTGCCCCAACTGACGATAGCGCAGCGACGGATCGAGGTTGAAATACGGCTTTTGGACGCTGAACAGGCCAGCCACCAGCGACATTTTGGACGTGACGGCATAGCGCAGGCCAAAATCCATTTGCCGGGTACGAATAGCCGGAGGCGCCTCTGACCGGTTGGTTGCGATATCTGGGGCCACCAAAGCTTCCTCAAGCCCGCGCACAAAGCCGCCATAAGCTGTCAGCCGCGGCGATAGGTTAAGCGTGCCCGTTGCCGTTACCAAAATGGGCGTATCTTTGGTCAGTACAGACGGCAAAGCCGCGTCTGCAAAGCTAATATTCTTGCGATACTGCGCGCGCGAGACGGACAGGTCGATTGACCCATGGCTCAGCCATTTAAAGCCATAGGCCACGCCAAAACTCATCTGGCGAACATTGTCCTTGTCTTTGACTTGGGGAAGCAAGGCGGGCTGCGCACGAAAATCAGGCAACACGGCTGAGCTTGGACCCAAATCAATCCGCTGTGTGCCGCCAAATAGGCGGTCCTTAATTCGGCCTCTGGCACTGAGGACCAAGCGGTGCTGCATATCGCCTGCCTGCCAAATGCGCGTCAGCCGCCCTTCCCCAGAAAGACTATCCGTCTCGCTGCCGGGATCATAAATGATGATACGGTTTGTGGCTTTGCCATCCGCCGTTACGCCGCGCAGCAAATCCGCAAAATTGGTCAAGTTACGGGCCGAAAAGGTAAATAGGCCACCTTCCAACAACCAATTTTGGAGTGGGAATTTCCCAATCACCCCTCCGGTCCGAGTGCGTGACTTTTTATCCGTCCAGTCTTGCCCCAGAAAAACGCCACGTGGCACCCGCGGCGGCAAAGCCTCGGCCGCTGGAAAGAAGGTGACATGCGCTTCATCATCATCATTGGTGAATGCGCCGGCGAACCCCGCCAATAAAGCGCCCTGATAGGGCTGCCAGGCGGCTGTAATTCCAACGGTGCGATAACTGTTCTTGCCGCCTTCAGGTCGGACTTGCTCCCGAAACCCAACGCCCCCTGCGAGGCCAAAATTATCGCCCGAAATTGGCAGCTTCAGCTCAACATTGCCTGCCGCGCCGCCATAAGGCCCCCGCTCAATCATTGCGCTGGCTTCAAATTTACCGCGGTACAGCGTCAGATCATAATCAACGATGCCGGTTGGCGCGGGAAAGGAAAATCCTTGTGCCGCAACGCCCACACGGACAGTTGATCCTTCCACAAGGCGCGTGGGCACACGCTCGATATGATCAAAATACAGGCCCTCGATCCGCACATTCCCCGCATCAATGGGGTTAAAGCCGCGAATATCCTCTGTGCTGTAAAGCCCAATTTTCTCACTGCCGATGGTCTTGCCAAAGGCATCGGCCGATTGAGTTACAAGGTTTTCGGCAGTGCGCTGCGCAAGCGCCACCTCCGGCACTGCCACAGCCGCTGCTGCCACAAAGAGCAGTTTGGCGTTCACATTTCCCCCTGACGGGCGGCTAGAGGGGCTTGTGAGCTGCGATTAGGAACTCAATATTGCCCTCTGGCCCTTTGATCGGACTTTCGGTGACGCCTTCTACGTCCCAGCCCTCGCTGGTCAACCAGCTTTTAACTTCAGAACATATACGTAAGTGCACATCCGGGTCGCGCACCACGCCCCCCTTGCCCACTTCTTCGCGCCCAGCTTCAAATTGCGGCTTAATCAGCGCCAGCAAGCGCGCGCCAGCTTTGGCAAACTGCATAGGCCGCTCTAACACCTTAGCAAGGCTGATAAAGCTTGCATCACAGACAAGAATGTCGACCGGCTCTGGAATATGCGCTTCAGTCAATATCCGAGCACTGGTTTGCTCATGCACAATGACGCGCGGATCCTGCCGTAGCTTCCACGCCAGCTGGTTCGTCCCACTGTCTACCGCATAAACGCGCGTTGCGCCGCGTGTCAGCAGCACATCGGTAAAGCCGCCCGTAGAAGAGCCAACATCCATGGCAATGGCGCCAGTGACATCCCAGCCAAATTGCGTCAGCCCATGATCCAGCTTTAGGCCACCGCGCGACACCCAGGGATGATCCCGCCCCCGCACGTCCAGCGGGGCATCTTCCGGCAGGGCTTGGCCAGCCTTATCGACCTTTTTCTCGCCATGATAAACCAGCCCGGCAAGGATCAGCGCCTGTGCCCGCGTTCGGCTTTCCACCAGCCCGCGATCGACCAGCAACTGATCTGCCCGTACCTTGCCCATGGGCAATCAGGCGCGCTTTTCAGCGTCTGCCACCACAGAATTGATGCGCAAGGCCTTGAGGACCGTCTCCACAATATGCGGGGCGTTTAAGCCAGCCTCATCATATTGCTTTTGCGGATTGTCATGATCTTGGAACGTGTCGGGCAGGCGCAATGTACGCAGTTTGAGCCCAGCATCAATCAACCCCTCATCGCTGGCCATAGTCAGCACATGCGCGCCAAGGCCGCCAACAGCGCCTTCTTCAACTGTCACCGCGACGTCATGGCTGGTGAGCACACGGCGGATCAGCTCATTATCCAGTGGCTTGGCAAAGCGCAGGTCAACTACAGTGGTGCTGAGGCCCTTCGCCTCGAGCTGGTCAGCCGCCTTCAGCGCCTCTTCCAGCCGAGTGCCCAACGAGAGGATCGCCACTTTCTTGCCCTGCCGGACAATACGGCCTTTGCCGATCTCCAGCTGCTCTGGCACGTCTGGCAAGGGCACGCCAAGCCCATTTCCGCGCGGATAGCGCACCGCAATAGGCCCGTTATCATATTGGGCAGCCGTATAGGTCATATGGACCAGCTCGGCCTCGTCTGATGGGGCCATGACGACCATATTGGGCAGCGTTGCCAAATATGTGATGTCAAACGAGCCGGCATGGGTTGCGCCATCCGCACCCACCAGCCCGGCCCGGTCAATTGCAAAGCGCACTGGCAAGTTTTGGATTGCCACATCATGCACCACTTGGTCATAGGCACGCTGCAGAAACGTCGAATAAATGGCGCAGAATGGCCGCATGCCTTGCGCAGCCAACCCGGCTGCAAAGGTAACGGCATGTTGTTCGGCAATGCCAACATCAAAAGCCCGATCAGGATGCGCTTTTGCAAATTTATCAACGCCGGTGCCCGATGGCATTGCCGCTGTAATCGCGCAAATCCGGGGGTCTGTATCCGCCAACTTGGCCAATGTTTCGCCAAAAACATTCTGATAAGCGGGCGGGCCCGGCGGGGCTTTCACTTGCGTGCCCGTCACCACATCAAATTTTTGGACGCCGTGATATTTATCAGCGGCTGCCTCAGCGGGCGCATAGCCATGGCCTTTTTTGGTGACGACATGGATCAGGCACGGGCCTTCAGCCGCATCGCGCACATTTTCCAGAACGGGAATAAGATGGTCCAGATTATGCCCATCAATCGGGCCAACATAATAAAAGCCCAGCTCTTCAAACAGCGTGCCACCCATGGCCATGCCGCGCGCAAATTCATCCGTGCGACGGGCTGCCACGTGCAACGGGGCCGGCAGACGGCGTGAAATTTTCTTCGCCAATTCGCGCAGATTGAGGAAGGGCTGCGAGGAAACAAGCCGCGCCAAATAGGCCGATAGGCCACCCACGGGCGGTGCAATCGACATATCATTGTCATTTAGAATAACGATCAGCCGGTTGCCGGCATCGGCGGCATTATTCATCGCCTCATAGGCCATGCCTGCCGACATTGCGCCATCGCCAATCACGGCTATGCCGCGCCCGGGGCGATTGTTCATCTTATTGGCTATCGCAAAGCCCAAGGCCGCAGAAATTGAGGTAGAGCTGTGCGCTGCGCCAAAGGGATCAAATTCGCTTTCGCTCCGCTTGGTAAAGCCGGAAAGCCCCCCACCCTGCCGCAAGGTGCGAATGCGATCCCGCCGCCCTGTCAGGATTTTATGGGGATAGCATTGGTGCCCAACATCCCACACCAACTTGTCCTCAGGGGTGTTGAAGACATAGTGGATGGCGGTTGTCAGTTCGACAACGCCCAGCCCCGCGCCCAAATGCCCGCCCGTCACTGAGACAGCGGAAATGGTTTCGGCACGCAGTTCATCTGCAAATTGACGAAGCTGGTCCGGCCGCAATTTGCGCAAATCAGCCGGATAGGTCACCGTGTCGAGCAACGGTGTAGCAGGTTGATCAGTCATAACGAGGGTTTCTAGCCCAGGCTTTGGACGATGTCGAACATATGTCAGTCACCCCTCATCCTTTTTAGGGGGTAATGGCCTAAGCTCTTCAGCAATTGGCCCTAATGCACAAAGCGAGCGACCACATCTCGATAGCTACGGCTCACTTTCACTTGCGCGCCGCTTTCCAAAATAAGGAAGCACTCCCCATTGGTATGCGGCTTGACCTGACGGACCAAATCGAGATTGACGATGGATGAGCGGTGAACGCGCTGAAATTTCCTTGGATCTAGGCGCTTTTCCATGTCTTTCATGGTCTGACGCAGCACCAGCGTTTCGCCGCCTGTGTAAATGCACATATAATCGCCCGCGGCATCAATCCGCTCGATACTGTCAACATCTACGCGGAAAATCTGGCCTTGATCCTTGATATTAATCAGCTTTTCAAAGCGGCTTGCCGAAGGTGCATCTTCGCTATCGACAATTTCCTCGTGCACATCAGGCGCATGTTCTGCGAGGGCTTCTTTCAAGCGTTCAGCCTCTTCCACGCCCTTTTTCTCGGCAAGACGCTGGCGAACACGCTCCATCGTCGCAGATAGACGGTCTTCTTCAACCGGCTTCATGAGATAATCTGTTGCCTGTGCCTCAAACGCGCGAATGGCGTGGTCGGAATAAGCCGTTACGAACACAAAGAGTGGCGGCTCAATATCAGCAAGCCCGGAAACCACCGAAAACCCATCAAATCCGGGCATTTGGATATCCAGAAAAACAAGGTCGGGCTTATGCGTTTTGATCGCGCGAATGGCTTCCCGGCCATTATTGCACGTTTCAATAATTTCGACATCGGGATGGTCCTGCAACCTTAGGGCAAGGCCCTGAATGGCAAGAGTTTCATCGTCGACAAGAATGGTGCGGATGGTCATGCGGCCTCCAACCTGGGGGTTTCTGTCTGAAACGGAATGTCGATCAACACTTGAAAGCCCTTGCCGCTGCGTGCTTGCGTTTCAAAACGATGATCTTCGCCATAGGCTTGGCTGAGCCGATCCCGAATATTGGCCAGCCCAACACCCGTTGATCCGCTTGCCCCAGCGGCCTGTTCCGCACAGCCGGCGCCGGTGTCTGCGACGGTAATTTGCACTCTATCGCCCGAAAGACGTGCGGCCACCGCAATATCAGCCCCCTCTTCCTGCGGTGTAACAGCATATTTAATGGCATTTTCAACTAAGGGTTGAAGCAACAGCGACGGCAAGCGGGCCTTACCCACTGCCGGATCAATTTCAAACGACGGGCGCAGCCGGTCTTCAAAGCGCATCTTCTCAATCTCAAGATAGAGCTTCAGCGTCTCAATTTCTTGTTCAATGGTCACTTGCGCTGTTGCCTCATTGGCCAATGTATAGCGCAAGAACGAAGAGAGGCGCGATAACATGGCATTAGCCCGCTCTGTCTGCTTCAAAAGCACCAGCGTGGAAATCGAGTTGAGCGTGTTAAACAGGAAATGCGGGTTCAACTGGTAACGCAACATGGCAAGCTGCGCCGAAGTTGCCTGATTTTCCAGCTTCAAAAGCTGGTCCGCCTGTTCTTCGATAATCAGGTAGAAGTTAATGCCATAATAGAGCGCCGCCCAAGCGCCCAAAAGCAAGGAATTGAGCGAGATTGCGCTGAGGAAGAGCGCGCCGTTAAACTCTGCGCCTTCCCGCTCCAACAGATTGAAGACCCAGGCATCTACCATCGAATGCAGCAGAATCGCGACAATGAAGGTCACGACAGACAGCCCCCATGTCACCAAAGGCCGCCGACTGATGAGCCAGCGGAAAATGCCGCCCATGATCAGCGTGAGGGAATAGCCCGTGGCTGTGGAGACCAACAACGGCACCACCCAAGACAAGCTCATCCCGGCGCCAACGCCACTGGCGAGTCGCAGCATGAAATAGAATGACCAGCCGATCGTCTGGAGAATCCAGAAAGCACGGCTCTTATCCGCAAAAAACGGCTGATTGCTAAGTCCAGGTATCGCCATAGGCTATAGGTCTAGCCGAAGCTGACGCCCAATTGAAGCCTTGTGCAGGGCTCGCTATGCTGCGGGCAAAATAGACAAAGGAGATTGAGGATGGCTGACACCGATCTGCTGGAGCAGACTGCCAAATTTCACAGCATGACTGAGGGCACCCAAGAAGACTGGGATATCATCATGACGCATTTGCGGCCCTTTGCCCGCAATGGCGGCGCGCGTGTTCTCGATCATTTGCGCCTCTTGGAAGGCGATTGTGGCGGCTTTGCCGTGGATCGACTGACACATTGCCTGCAAACTGCCACCCGCGCGCACCGCGATGGTCGCGATGAGGCCTATGTTGTGATGGCGCTGCTCCACGATATTGGGGATACGTTGGGGGCCTATAACCACCCAGATGTCGCCGCAGCGATCATTAAGCCCTTTGTGTCAGAAGAACTGCACTGGATCACCCAGCATCATGGGATTTTCCAAGGCTATAACTTTTTCCATTTTATTGGCCTGAACCGCGACCTGCGCGAAAACTTCAAAGGCCATGAACATTATCAGGCCACAGCAGAGTTTATTGAAAAATATGACTGCCCGGCCTTTGACCCCAATTATGACACAGCGCCCCTAAGCTTCTTTGAGCCAATGGTGATGCGCCTGTTCGAAAAGCCGCTGAATTCCATGTACAAAAAGGCGATGGACTAAAAACGCAAGGCACAGCAGCAGGCAGTTTAAACCTGCCAATTGCCCAAAGAAAAACCGCCGCCCCTTTCGGGACGGCGGTCTTTTTTGCCTGTGACAGATGGGCTTAGAAGCCGATCTGCAGCGTGCCCATGATGGTCCGCGGCGAGCCGACGGAGAAGTTCGGGTTCGCACCCGAAACGCCGCCGATCGTGCCATGGTGGATCTGGGTGCTGATGTTGCCGAAGTAGAACTTGTTGAACAGGTTCTGCACGTTCAGCTGGAAGAAGGTCTTCTTGAAACCATAATCTTCGAAGCTGAAGCGGGCGTTCAGATCAAACAGCGTGTAGCTGGGCGACACAACGTCGTTGACGTCGGTTGCGAAGCGGCTGCTGACATATTTGCCCTGCAGACCAACAGTGACTGGACCCTGCTCCACAGAGACACGGCCACCCAGCGTCCAACGCGGCGTTTCCGTCACGAACTTGCCCTTGGTTGGGGCAAAGACGGTGACGCCGTTGACCTTACCGATTTCAATGTCCTGCTGCAGCGTGGAGTGGTTGTACGATGCAAAGGTGTACAGCGTCAGCGCGTCGACAGGCTTGTAGCTGAGGTTTGCATCAACACCGTAGGTTTCAACCTTACCAACGTTACGGTCAACCGAGATGCCTTGCAGCTGGTCGAACGACGTCACGATGCGGTTCTGATAGCCGATGTACCAGCCTGTCATCTGCGCCTGCACCTTGCGAGTCAGGTAACGCAGACCAAGGTCGATAGCGTCAGTTGTTTCCGGCGTCACAACAACGCTCGGCTGGCGATAGAGGTTGTCCGTACGCGGAGCCGAGAAGCCCTTGGAGAAGCTGGAGAACACGCTCAGATTGTCGGCCAACTTGTAGGTCAGACCGGCGCTCGGCAGGAGCTTGTTGAACTTATACTTCGCCGCGAACGGGGCATAAAGCGAACCGCTCGGGAACACGGCGGCATTCGGTGCCACGATCGTCAACTGGCTAGCAGGCTGGCTGGTGCAGGTAGCAAAGCCGCTGCCGCTCGTCTGCGTGTAGCAATATTGGTTCAAGTCACGCTGGAAGAACGGCGCACGAATGCCGAGTTCAACACGCAGATCGTCATCCATGAACTTGCCAACATATTTGGCCGAAACCTGGTTCAAGAGCGCAATCGAGAGACGATCACGTTGGCGCAGGGCATAGCCATCTGCCGACAGAACCTTGCGACCATTGCGACCGCCGAACACGCTTTCCGGGTTGCCGGCGCTATCCAGATAGCCCCATTCACCCGTCTGACGGTGACGAGCACGGTCAAAGGTGTAGGAGAGCTGCAGGATCTGATCCGGCGTAAAGCTGTAGACCAGCGACGTCATTGCCGTGATGCGGCGCGTGTTGGTGGTGTTGGGCGTGTAGAAAGCAACACGATCCAGCAGATCGCCATCACCATTCAAATCAGCGCCTGCTGCTGCAGACGCGCCCTTGGTCACAGCCGAGGTTTCCGCCTGCACCGTGTAGCCACCGCCATTGGCGAGAACATATTGGTACGAGCTATCGAGCGTGACGTAGAGCTTGTCATTCAGCGTGTAGCGCGAATTGAGGCGCACGTTGCCCGTGTTCGACGGGTTGATACGAACGCCATAGAAATTGGTGCAGGTAAAGCCTGATGCACCATCATCCTGCGCCGTGCCATTAGCCGGGGTGGGCTTGCGGCAGGTGGCGTCGTTTTCAAAATTAAACAGCGCCTGCTGCTGCGCATCCGACAGAACCGACAGATCCAGCGGCGTGGCCGGAGAAACGGTAGTTGCAAGCGGCAGCGTGGTCGAACCAAACAGCGTGCGCATGTCGTTCACGCTCGGGTTGCGATAGAAAGAGTTGCGGTTCTGGTTGTAGTGCGCAGAAATCGCAAAGAAATCATCCTTGCCACCGAGCGGCTGATAGAAACGCGCGTTATATTGCTGCTTTGCAATACCGCCCGGGCCCTTGAACTTGTCGTTGCGAGCCGTGCTGGCCGCGACCCAGAAGCGCGAACCAGAATCGTTCAGCGCGCCGGTGTTGAAGAAGCCAAAGGCGCGGCGATAGTTGAAGTCACCGCCCGAGACGCTGGCAAGCGCGCTCATATCTTCGCTGCCATAAATGGTGCGATAGTTCACGGTGCCGCCTGCAGCCGATGCCGTCGGGCTGTCCACATCCGTGGTGCCCAAGTTCACATTGACCTGTTCGATCAGCTCGGGGTCAACCTGCTGGTTCGAATAAATCGCATAGTTGCCCGAATCGTTCAGCGGGAAGCCGTCGAGCGTCAGCGAGATACGGTTGCCGTCAAAGCCACGGATACGGATATTACCGCCCGACGAGCCATAGGCATCCGACTGCGTGAAGTTCACGCCGGGGATCAGGTTGATGGTGTTCAGAATGGTCTGACCAGCGGCCTGGGTGGTGATGATTTCCTGCGTCAGAACACCACGCGCCTTGGGCGCATCAGGAACAACAACGCCAGCGACACCGTCATTTGCGGACTGAGCGGTAACAATGATTTCATCATCAACCGAAATCGAGCCAGTCGACTGCGCAAAAGCAGGCGCAGACGCAATCATCGCGACTGTAGCCACGCCGAAATAGAATTGCTTCTTCATGATAGATCCCCGTTTATAGGCCGGATCCTTCCGGCACTTCCTGTGCTGCCCCGGCCCTGTGGCGCCCATATATTTCGAGACCATGACAGGCGAGTCGAATTGATCCCTGATAATCATTTGAAGGAGATGCGTTGCAAAAAAGCAACGCTCCCTTTCAAATTGGCACTATTGCTGCGGCGCGATTTGGCGAATTGGCACAGGGATATTGCACAAATCGGCACCCCCTGCGGGTATGTTGAAAAAGGCATCCCGCCGATTGGCGCGTGCCTGGGCATAGGCCTGAAAACTGGCACTATCACTGGCAAGAACTGCAAAACGTGGGCGCTCTTTGACGGGCAGATCAGACACAAGGCGAAGGGTATCAATGCGTGTCCGTTCTTTGGGGTGCGCATAAAAGCCCAAAGCGGCGGTTCCTCGCGGCAAGGACGAGAGATGCTCCATCCCCTGCACAACTCGGCCAACCACAGCGATATTGCGATCCAAATGACGCGGCGCATGGCCAATTACGGCATAGAGTTCTGCGCCCGTGCCCGTATCCGGCGATAAATTTCGCCCTACACCCACCATGCCATAGCAATGCACCAGCCAGTTGCTGGGGCCACCCTGCCCGTGCGTGCCGGCAACAGGCCAGCCTTTGTAAAAGTTACTCCAATTTGACGCCGTGTTTCGCGGAAGAAATACCTCCTCCAATCCTTTTGATTGGGGGAGTTGGCCCGGCACCACATAGTTGGCTTCTGGCATTTGGCGCAGGCCAGGCGGCAAGGCGCGCGCCTTAGCAGGGGTTTCGCCGTCGGGATCACCCCATTGCGCCACATAATTATCCTGCACACGCGTGATTGCTAAGCCATCCCACCACCGCGCCTGCGCCAGCTTGCGAATATTGTTGACCCAGCCTTGGGCAAAGGGCGCTGGCGCAAGCTGAATAACGACGCGCCGCACCCCATCCTGCGCCGTATTTGGCAGCGTCATTACAAGCAGATCCTCCGCCGGCACCTCTACCCAATCGCTCGCCGGCGCCGCTGCCACAATATCTGCAGGCGATTTTGCGTGGGCCACACTGCCAAGGCTGATGGTCAACCCCAATATTAAAAAGTGAAAGTTTTTCATGCCCGGTAAGATTGCACAGCGCAGAGCCTTGCGAAACCCCTCCACCCGATATAGGGCGCTCTCCTTCCAGTGCGAATTCTGGTTGTTTGATTCCGGTAAAGACTGCGCTCGCGGTCGTTGCAGCCGGTTTCAGGCCCTATGCGGAGCGGTGGCCGAGTGGTCGAAGGCGCTCGCCTGGAAAGTGAGTATACGGCAAAACCGTATCGAGGGTTCGAATCCCTCCCGCTCCGCCACTTTTATTGCGCAAATACGCGGTCCCGTTTCCTCACTCGCTCGAGGAGCGAGAGGCTGGAGACCATTTATAGCTCGACTGCACTGATCTTAGTGATGGAGACCGGCGGCCTCGTTGAACACAGCGCGCTCGGCAGTTGGCCAGCCTGCCCGGCTTTACGCCGAGCTTACTGCCCTGCAACTCGACGAACCGTCTCATGAGTCCGGCAGATAGCACAATGTCCACATTTACCACCTGTGCCAGAGATCTTATTTCGCTGCCCCATAGACCATCCTATTCGGGGACTTGCCATGAATTTTCGCGCTTCGATCTTATTTGCTGCCAGCTCGATGGCCCTTGCTTGCGGCATGCCCGCGCTGGCCGAGACCAACGCAGCACCTGCCGCACCCGCCGCTCAGCAGACCAAGCCTGCCGCCGATTGGGGCTGGGGCATACAGACCGCCTATATGGACGTCTCCGTCAAGCCGGGCGACGATTTCAACCGCTACGTCAACGGCAAATGGCTGGATACATACGAGATCCCGGCCGATCGCAGCACCTTCGGTTCGTTCGTTGAACTCGCGGACTTATCCGAAGCTCGGATGAAGGCGATCATCGAGGAAATCGCCAAGACTCAGCACACGCCAGGCAGCAACGAAGCGCGGATTGCCGCAGTGTTCAATGCCTATATGAACACCGATGCCATTGAGAAGGCCGGCTTGAAGCCCGCCCAGCCAACCCTGAACCGGATCAAGGCCGCACGAACGACTGTCGATCTAGCCAAGCTGTTCGTCATGCCAGGCATCCCCTCGCCCGTGGGCATGGGGGTTTCGCCCGATGCCAAGGACAGCCAAGTCAACGCGCTCTATGCCAGCCAGGCCCAGCTTGGTTTGCCTGATCGCGACTATTACTTGATCGACACCCCACGCAACCAGGCGATCGTAACCAAGTACAAGGAATATCTGACCTTCGTTGCAGGTGAACTGGGCTATGCCGATCCAGCTGCAACGGCCAATATGATCTTCGAGCTTGAAAAGAAGATGGCGGCCCAAAACTGGGATCGCGCGCTCGGCCGCAACCGGGACCTAACTTATAATAAGATGCCAGTCGCCGAATTCCTCGCGCTGGCGCCCAATGTTCCGCTCAAGGCGGCTATGGATGCGCTGGGCGTGGGCCAGGCCAAGGACATTATCGTCGCGCAGCTGCCGCCGACCAAGGAGGAGCTGGAGGCCGCGAACTACACCCCAGAAATGGCTGCCAAGCTCGGTGGCGGGGTGCCGGCACTGGCCAAGCTAATCGCCAGCGAACCGATCGAGGCTTGGAAGGCCTGGATGTCGGTCATGTATATTTCGGGCCGCGCAGCCGTGCTGCCCAAGCGTTTCGATGAAGCCCAGTTCAACTTCTATAACAAGTTTCTGGGCGGCCAGCCCGAACAGCGCCCGCGCTGGAAACGGGCGCTCAGCGCCACGGAAGGCACCCTTGGCGAGTTGACCGGCAAGCTCTATGTCGAACGACATTTCCCCGCGAGCCACAAGGCCGCAATGGACAAGCTGGTCAGTAACCTGCGGACCGCCATGGCCTACAACCTTGAAAACTTGACCTGGATGGGCCAAGAAACCAAGGTTGCGGCTAAGGCCAAGCTTGATGCCTTCTCGCTGAAAATCGGGCATCCAGACACATTCAAGGACTATAAGGGCCTCAATGTCTCGCCGGACAGCGCCTTCGCCAATGCCGAAGCCGCCGCTCGCTGGTTCCAGGCTGACCGCATCCAGCGATTGGGCAAGCCAGTGGACCGGACCGAGTGGTTCATGACCCCGCAGACGGTGAATGCCTATTACAACCCCTCGGGTAACGAGATTGTGTTCCCGGCTGGCATCCTGCAGCCGCCCTTCTTCGCGCTGAGCGCGGATGATGCAGTGAACTATGGCGCGATCGGCGCGGTGATCGGACACGAGATCGGCCACGGCTTCGACGACCAAGGTTCGAAGAGCGACGGCGATGGCAATTTGCGCAACTGGTGGACCCCGCAGGACAAAGCCAATTTCGAAAAGCTAACCGGGGCGCTTGCCGATCAGTATAGTAAGCTCTGCCCGCTCGATGATGGTAAGACCTGCATCAACGGTCGGCTTTCTCTGGGTGAGAATATTGGCGATGTGGGCGGCCTAAGCCTAGCCTACCGCGCCTATAAGCTCTCGCTCGGCGGCAAGGAAGCGCCCGTGATTGATGGCTTCACTGGTGACCAGCGCTTCTTCATGGCCTGGGCGCAGGTGTGGCGCACCAAATTCCGCGAAGCCGCGCTGCGCCGCCAGTTACAGACCGGACCACACTCGCCGGGCATGTACCGCATCCTCGGCGTGGTCCGAAACTTTGACGAATGGTATAAGGCCTTCAACGTCCAGCCGGGCGACAAGATGTACCTACCGCCGGAACAACGCGTTCGGATCTGGTAAAAATCGCCAAAACCGGCGGGTGCAGCTTGACGTGTCTGTGCCCGCCCTCATGGCCCGATGGTTTCCGCGGCAGTTGACCGGCGCTTGGTCATAATCTGGCTTAGGCTTCTGCCAATGCAGCCATAAAGGCTTCCGCGAGGGGGTCGACAGCATCCGCCAGTGTAACAGCCGCCAACGTGAAGGGCGCAGCACCTGGCACGTCTTGCGCGATCAATTCGCCATGGGCGCAGACCTGTCGTGCCGCCCGGCGCGGCACCAATGTGATCACCCGGCCACTCCGCGCCAGTTGAATGCAAGCTTGTTGGCTTGAGAGGCGATAGCGCGGAAACCCGGCGCGGCGTTGGGCATCGCGTTGGGAGGGATCAAGATTGGCGACAAAGCCCGGATCATAACCAGCAATTGCCCAATCATGACGCAAGAGCGATCCGCTATCCTGCTCCCCTGCTGCAGGATGATCGGGCGTGCAAAGCAGCTGATAGGGCTCTTCAGCAACCAACCGCACATGAAGGTCGCGCTGCGCTGCAAAGCCACCCACTGATTTGGCATGATAGAGCAGCAGATGCGCCCGCCGCAGCCTCAATCGCTCCATAGCCAGATCTGGCGGCAAGTTTTCCACTTCAACACTCGCATCTGGGTGGCGCGCTGCAAAAGCCTCAAGCGCAGCTGGGATAAAGCTGTCCATAATTGCTGGACCACACACAATTGAAAGCCGCCGACTGGCAGCGAGGACTTGTGCTTTCCCTTCCTCAGCATGGGCCAGCAATTCTGGCGCAAGTTCAGCCAATCGACGCCCCGCCGCTGTGGGTACGACGGACCGGGTTGTCCGTTCAAAAAGACGGACCCCCCATGCCTCTTCCAAAGTACGGATGCTCTTCGTCATGGCAGAATGGGTAATGCCAAGCTGGTCCGCCGCTTGTGAAAAACTGCCATGGCGCGCGACGGCCGCAAAACGACGGATCAGAACAAGGTCATAAGACATGTTCCAATTGGTACGTAATAGTCACATTTAATTCAATTGTTATCCGCAATCTGCCCATTTACGCTTCATGCATTGGCAAATGTGAGGCGGGCCCATGACGGCAAGTGAGTTCATCAAATCCGACATGGTTATGTTCTCAGCCTTTGCATTCTTGGCGCTGATTGCCGTGGAGCAAATTGCCATTCGTGTTCTGCGTCGCAAAGGCAAAACCCCGCTCAAAGACAGCGTGTTGAGCGTGACAATGGGGTATTTGAGCGAACCAGCCAATGCAGCAACGGCCTTTATTACGCTGGGCGCACTCTCTGCAGTAGAGCCGTTCCGCTTTGCCACGATCCCCGTGACATGGGCCACCTTCTTATTGTGCTTTGTGCTGGATGACTTGCGGTTTTACGTCCATCACCGGCTGGCACACAGGGTCCGCTGGGTTTGGGCGATGCACGTCGTTCATCATTCAAGCGAGAACTACAATCTGCCAATCGCCCTGCGGCAATCTTGGACCAAGCATTTTACAGGCACGATGCTGCTCAAGATCCCGCTGGTCCTTATTGGCTTTGATCCCATCATGGTCACATTTTGCGGCGTGCTGAATGCGACTTACCAGTTTTTCCTGCATACTGAGACAATTGATAAAATGCCCCGCTGGTATGAGGCGGTGTTTAACACGCCATCCCATCACCGCGTCCATCACGGCAACAACCCCCGCTATCTTGATTCCAATTATGCGGGAACGCTGATTATCTGGGACAAGCTGTTCGGCACTTTTGAGCCTGAATGCGCCGAAGACCCGCCCGTTTATGGGCTGGTTAAACAGCTCAACACGCTGAACCCAATCACTGTGCTGACGCACGAATATGTTGGCATTGCCAAAGATGCGACCCAGCCCGGACTGGGGTGGAAACAGCGCATGGCTTATATTTTCGCGCCACCGGGGTGGAGCCATGATGGATCACGCGAGACATCTGAAACACTCCGCGCAGCCGCTGGCATATCCCCTACGGCACGCCGCCGCAGTGCCAATATGGTTCAACCCGCCGAATGACGATGCTTCTCCCGCACCATTATGCGCTGAGTGAGGCAGTGATTGTTGTCGCAGGGTCGATCGCGGTAGTTCGTGCGGCACGCGGCGGGCCTTGGCTTGCCCTTGGCTTGGCCCCTTTCATCTTGGCGGCGCTTGTTGGAACGGTCCGTATTGGCTTCACGCTTGAAAACGCGGATCTTGTGGCCCTGCATCAAGCCCTCTCACGCCTTGGGGGCCTTTTTGGGCTGGGGTGCCTCGTCGGCCTAATCTCGCGAAAGACTGGGCTGGGGGCGCCTTTGCTCGGCCTCGCAGCACTTGCGACAGGCTGGCTAGCGCCTGCGCTTACGCCGGCGCTGTTTATCGTCCTATCGCTGGCTGGTGCTGGGCTCATCTGGCGCGCACTGGATGAAAATAAGTGGCTAAACTCGCTTGGATTTTTGCTGCTGGTGGGGGCCCGATTGGTGGCTGACCAATTTCGGGAGGCCCAGCCAGATTTGGCTTGGCATTTCTTCCACCTTCTTGTGGCTCTGTGGCTCTGGCAGACAGCGGCAACATTGACACGCTTTGTCAGACCTATGGCCCCTCTGCCTAAGTCCGCTGCCTAGAGCATTGTTGAATAGAATTTTTGTTCCAAGGGCAGGATGGCGGCACCAATGGCGCACGCATCTACATTGGTTTGCGACAGCGTTAACCGGGGCAAAGGCCGCGGCTCTTGCCGACGGGCATCATCGAAAAGTTCGATTTTGGGGATAATCTTTTGCGCCAGCTGCGAGGGCAATCGCCCGCCCAAAACAATCGCCTCAGGATCCAGCAGAGCGGCAATGGAAGACGCAATGAGGGATAAGGGATCACGCGCCTGCTCTACCCACTCATCGACGCCGGGCCAATTGGGATCAAAAGTGGCGAGCATTGCAGAAATGCCTGACACCTCAACGCCTGCTTTGCGCACCGATTGAAGCAACGTTTCCAACGTTGGGAGTTGGTACACATTGCGCGGGATGATGAGGCCAATTTCTCCACCATTGCCATGCGTGCCCCGCATCAAGCGATGGTTCAAAACAACACCGCCGCCAATACCCGCTGCCAAAAAGACATAGACAAAGTTAGAATAATTGCGGCCTGCCCCCAAAAAGCTCTCGCCAATGGCCGCCGCATTGCCATCATTTTCCACCCAAGCCGGCAGATTAAGCGCCTCGCTAAACAGCTGATCAATCGGCACCATGGCCCAATCATCCAAAGCCCGTGGCGGATTGAAGCGCGCTTTGCCATCAAGGCAATAGCCTGAAATGCCTATACCCACGCCCGCAAGGCGGGCTGCCGCGTGCGGCGTTTTTGCCAGAAACCTGTCTTTCACGGCACCAATGCGAGAAAAAACAGCGCTCCGGCTCATCACTGGCATATCGAGATAATCATAATCCACAACATTGCCGGCAAAATCCATGAGCAGAACGGACATTGCATCGGTCATCAATGCAACCCCCAGCGAATAGGCGTAATCAGGCGCAATCTCGATATCGACACGTGGCTGCCCGCGACGACCATTAGAGTGCCGATCGCCCAAAATCAGGGCTCCTCGCCCCACCAGTTCATTCACCAACCGGGACACAGTCTGCTGGGACAGGTCTGTGCGCTTGACAATATCCGGCTGCGTCGCGCCGCGATTGCGCAGCACATGGCTCAGGATCTTTGCCTCGCTGTCAGAGGGCAGCCGAAAGCCTTGATCTGATGGTTTTATACTCGCCATGCCTGTCCAATTGCAGATCAGCGCCAAGCGCGCAACATTACCACCCGCATTAATACTCATGATGGGTTGTAATATAATTCATGGCTTGTTATCCAGCCGACATAAACGGCCCATCCCATGCTTGGGCCTCAGGTGAGGAGAGCGACATGAAGCTGATTTTAAATGCGGTTTTGACAGGCGTTTCGCTGTTGGCCTTGTCCCCGGCCTATGCACAAACAGGTCCGGCAAACGCGACTCCGGCAGATGAAGCCGACGCGACTGAAGCGGCCGAAATCATTGTGACTGGCACCAGCCGCTCGCGTGTCGCTCTGGATACGCCGCTTGCCGTAAGCCAACTTGGTACCGAGGCGCTGACCCGCGCGGGCGCCAGCAGCCAAGCGGATATTTTGAACACCATCCCGACCATCAAGGCAGATGGCGGCGGCGGTGAAGTCGCTGCGAACATCTTCGTTAAGGGCCTGCCCTCAGGCGGCCAGTATCAGTTTACGCCGTTGATGTATGATGGCTTGCCCGTTCTCTCGTCTTTCGGCCTCAACTCATCCGCTTATGACGTTTATGCGCGCAACGATCTGGGCATTAGCCGCTTGGAATTTGTCCGTGGCGGCGTGTCTAACTTGTTTGGCCCCGGCTCAGTTGCTGGCCTGATTAACTATATCAGCAAGACGGGTGGCGACGAGTTTGAGGGCACAGCCCAACTCGAAGTCGCTGAAAAAGGCCGGTATCGTGGTGATCTCGCGGTCAGCGGCCCGCTGGGCAACAATCTCTATTATGCGCTGTCTGGCTTTTATCGCACGGATAAAGGCCCCATCCGCACCAATCTTGACACCAAGGGCGGCCAAATTCGCGGCAACCTGACTTATCGTTTTGACGATGGCAGCGGCAAGATTCAGGTGCTGGGCCAGTATATTGATGATCAAGTCCATTTCTATCTGCCCATTCCGCTCAATGGCAGCACGCGCAATCGCGTTGCGGGCAATGATGGGATTCTGGTCAACTCAGTCCAGAATAATTTTGGCAGCAGCCTGTCCTTCGCAACGCCCAACGGCACCCATTCCCCTGATATGGAGAATGGCGTCAAAACCAAAGGCGGCATGATTGGCCTGATTTTTGACAAGCAATTCGCTGATAGCGGCTGGGGCCTGAACGGTCGCCTGAAATATAGCGA
>JACCDM010575615.1_pt1 | contig 24051 bp, 26 predicted proteins | sample 7445851 | NCBI WGS metagenome assembly JACCDM01 (sample SAMN15323438, study PRJNA562643) | freshwater metagenome | isolation source: river surface water | place: USA:Blue River Watershed | collected 2017-08-16
CCCACCAAAATCCGCTACACCTCCCTTTCCATCCCGTATCACTTTGCTAATGGGGTGTTCGGCGGCTGTGCCCCATTTGTGGCCACCTGGCTGGGATCGATTACTCACTCGAATTTCGCTGGATTGTTTTATCCCATCGCTCTAGCGGCCTTAACGGTCATCGTGGGCATGATTTATTTACCAGAAACGAAGGGGAAAGCGCTGAGTGACTAAAATAGGACTTTTCCATTAATTCGGTGGATATATTTTGAAATATCCCCTTTAAATAAATATGCTTTGGCGCTAAAACAAAATGGGGGTATATTTGTTGTTGAATTTCGTTTTTCTGAGAACCTTTTTTGTGTGACTCAGGACGGCGAAGCCGTGGAGAAAGATAAGAATAGTTGATTAGTGTGGATAATTCTGCCAAATCATGTTCCTAAATATTTAAAAATTATTAAAATAATAGGTTCTTTAGCGTAATTTTAGCGCAATAATTTTAACTCAAATTAATTTAGTATGTTGAAAAATGCTTCAATTTTAATTACTGGAGGTACAGGTTCTTTCGGAAATACGTTTGTGCCAATGACCCTTGAAAAATACAATCCTAGTCGAATTGTTATTTACTCTAGAGACGAAATGAAACAATGGGAAATGGCTCAGAAATTCGCTAATGATCCAAGAGTAAAATTTGTTATCGGAGACGTTCGAGATAAAGATAGGCTCTCTCGATGTTTAGATGGGATTGATTACGTAGTGCATGCAGCCGCCACAAAAATAGTTCCTACAGCGGAGTATAATCCATTTGAATGTATTAAAACAAATATAAATGGTGCAATGAATTTAGTTGACGCTTGTATAGAAAGTAACGTTAAAAAAGTGGTAGCATTGTCTACTGACAAGGCAAGTAATCCCATTAATTTGTATGGCGCTACTAAATTAGCATCAGATAAATTATTTGTTGCAGCAAATTCAAATGTAAACGAAAGTCAAACAACTTTTTCAGTTGTTCGCTATGGTAATGTAATGGGTTCTCGTGGCTCGGTGATTCCATTTTTTAGTAAATTATTTGGAAGTGGTGAACTGCCAATTACTGATCCTCGTATGACTCGTTTTATGATTACTCTAGAAGAGGGTGTGAAATTAGTATGGAGAGCATTTGACGATATGTTGGGGGGAGAGATATATGTAAAAAAAATCCCTTCTATGACAATTGGTGATATTGCAAAGGCAGTAGACCCTAACGCAAATCAGAAGATTATTGGCATTCGTCCTGGTGAAAAAATTCATGAACAAATGATTGGAGTCGAAGATGCTCCTCATACGTTTGAATATGATTCTTATTATAAAATTCTGCCTGCAATTCATGCTTGGTCTTCAGACCCTTTACGTATAAAAGATGGCAAGCCTGTATCGGAAGATTTTACATATTCATCAGATAATAACTCTGAATGGATGTCAGTAAAAGAGTTAGTGGAATGGATTGAAAAAAATAAACTTAAGATAGGTCAAATATAATGAACCCCAAACCTTCCATTTTCCTTACAGGAGGTTCGGGGCTTTTAGCCGTAAATTGGTTCTATTCCAAGAGAAATGACTATACCATTTATCTTGGTTTGAACGAAAGGAAAATATATCCTAAAGGTGGACATGTTTTACCGATAGAATTTGGCTCGATTAATGCTTTATTAAATCAATTGGAGGCTATTCGGCCCACTGCGATTATTCATACTGCCGGACTAACTAGTGTAGAAAAGTGTGAGAATAATCCTGATTTAGCCTATTACATCAATGTGGAACTATCAAGTAGGGTGGCTCATGTCGCCAAACAATTAGCCATCCCATTGGTTCATATTTCTACTGATCACCTATTCGAAGGGAAAGATTCGATGCTTGCTGAGGAAGTTCCCACGCAAGCCATTAATGTATATGGAAAAACTAAGGCTTTGGCTGAAAAGGCAGTAGAACAAATCAATCCAGATGCCTTACTAATTCGGACAAATTTTTATGCATGGGGAACATCATACCGTAAATCATTCAGTGATCAAATTATTCAATCTTTGAGAGATAAACAGACACTGCATCTTTTTGATGACGTGCATTATACTCCCATTTTAGCGGAGAAATTGATTCAAACAGTTCATGATTTGTTAGATAAAAAGGCTCGAGGTATATTTAATGTTGTTTCGGACGATAGAATTTCCAAATATGATTTTGGGATGTTACTCGCGGAGGAATTCGGTTTAGATAAGTCATTCATCCATAAAAGCTCCTTGCAATCCAAATCCAATTTGGTGAAAAGACCTGCGGACATGAGCCTATCAAATCAAAAAGTGCGAGATCTCCTGGGTAGAAATTTGGGGACTGTAAAACAACATATTGCTCAATTGCACAAGCAGGAGTTTGAAGCTAAAACCCAAGAAATACAATTATTATGATACCATACGGACGCCAAGATATATCTGAAGCTGATATACAGGCAGTAATTGATGTTCTTAAATCAGATTTTCTAACGCAGGGCCCAGCAGTTCCTGCCTTCGAAAAAGCGGTAGCAGATTATTGTCAAGCAAAATACGCATTTGCAGTTAATAGTGCGACTAGTGCTTTGCATATAGCCTGTTTAGCATTAGGTGTTGGTAAAGGTGATGTAGTTTGGACTAGTCCCATCACTTTTGTTGCTTCGGCTAATTGTGCCTTGTACTGTGGTGCGGAAGTAGATTTTGTGGATATTGATGCTTCTACGTATAACATGTCCGTTAGCGTTTTGGAGGAAAAGCTCGTAAAAGCAGAGCTAGCGGGTCGTTTACCCAAGGTTGTTATTCCTGTACACTTGGCTGGTCAATCATGTGAAATGGAAAAAATTCATGCCTTAGGACAAAAATACGGATTTAGGATTATTGAAGACGCCTCGCATGCCATTGGAGGGAAGTATAAAGGAAATTCAATTGGCGGATGTCAATATTCTGATATCACGGTATTTAGTTTTCATCCGGTGAAAATTATTACTACGGGCGAAGGCGGTATGTGTCTTACCAATGATCCACAATTGGCGATTTCTTTGAATCGCTATCGAAGTCATGGTATTGTTAGGCAAGCTAGTGAAATGACGCATGCGCCTGATGGTCCGTGGTATTATCAACAAATTGATTTGGGGTATAATTATCGAATGACGGATATTCAGGCAGCATTAGGCCTATGCCAGATGAATCGCCTGGATGAATTTGTTGCTGCTAGGCACGCTATCGCAACACGTTATAACGAGTTATTGAAAGAAGACTGGATTGAGCTACCTTGGCAGCATCCTGATACCTATTCTGGATTGCATTTGTATATCATTCGTTTGAAGAAAAATAAGCAGGGAATATCTCATCGTCAACTTTTCGAAAAACTTAGAACCGCAGGCATACTCGTAAACCTACATTATATTCCGGTATATACACATCCATTTTATGAAGCAATAGGTTATGATCGTAATGAGTTTCCTCAATCGGAATCTTATTATTCGGAAGCTATTAGCATTCCTATGTTTGCAACGTTGACTGAAAGCGAGCAACAATTTGTTGTGGACGCGATTAAAAAACCCTCTGGTTTCCAAAATTTGTTTTAAATAAATGAATTATTTTGAAAAAATCTGCCTAGGAACAGCACAGTTTGGGTCCTCTTACGGTTTAACGAACAATAATAAAGAGTTATCTGTAGAAGAAATCGGTAAAATTTTAAGTTTAGCGGAAGATAACGGAATATCATTTCTTGATACAGCACCTACTTACGGTAATGCTGAACTTAAATTAGGAAATTTGGAGTTGAGAAGTTGGAATATTGTAACCAAAGTTAAAACTGGTAATACTATTTCTATAAATGATTCTTTTTCTAGAAGTGTAGAGGACTCTCTTAACAGACTCAAAATTGATAATTTATATGCTGTACTAATACACAATCCAAAATTATTTTTTGATCCTAAAATTATCAGTTTGTTGAATCAGCTTTCTGAATTAAAGGTAAAAGGGTTAATAAAAAAAATAGGAGTTTCGGTATACGACAGTATAGAAGTAGATTTTATCTTGGGGAATTTTGATGTAGATATAATTCAAATACCATTCAACGTTATTGATGGGCGAATGTTAGAGAACAATATGTTGGACAAGTTAAAAAGAAGAAATATTGAAGTACATGCAAGATCAATATATTTGCAAGGTTTATTGTTAATGGATATCAAAGATCAGATCCGACAATTTGGTAATTGGAAAACGCTTTGGAATTTGTTTAATTCATTTTGCCTTGATAATAATATTACGCCATTAGAAGTCTGTTTAAGATATGTTCTTCAAAATCCAAAAATTGATCGAGTTATTTTAGGAATAGATAACTATTCACAACTGGAAGAAACAATTAAATCTGCGACAGGTGGGACGTTGAATGTCCCAAATGAATTAATTTCATTAGATAATAATTTGTGTAATCCTTTAAACTGGGAAATGTATGCTCACTTACGGCTTTCTTGAAGATATTGAAATAGAAATAAGCAAAAGACTATTGGCTCTTGAAAATCCAGAGTCTGAAAAGTTCTCAGAATCTCTTTGGGAGCGTGGTATGAATGAGATATCAATTGATGATCAGGAACAACTGAGAAAAGTTTTTTCTTTTGCAGCATCGATCGAATATCATCATGTTGGTTTGAGTCCAAAAGCATACCTAGCACATCCGATCAGAGTTGCAGGAATGACATTATGTCTTTCTCCTAATTCAGAAAAAAAACTTTTAGGCACCATTGCATTACTTCATAATGTATTGGAGGTTTCTTCTGTTAGTTTTAATCAACTCATAGAAGAAACTGGACACGATGTTGCTGAATCAATACAAATACTTACTGTTAGTAGAGATTTTCAAGAAAATACAGATTATTTGAATAAATATTATAAGTCCATTGTATTAACTCCTCACTCATTATCCGTGGTCAAAATAATAGATAAACTAGATAATTTATTTATACTAGGCTTAAATCCAGATGAAGAAGTGAGGAAGAGATATTTGAATGAAATAAGTCATTATATTTTACCGTTAGTAAAACAATTTTTACCGCAACTTGCTAATTATTTTGAAAACTTGGTGCTATTTAATCAAGCAAATGGAATGATTGACAAAAAAATGTATATTTAAGATGAATCTTGGATTGAATAATAAAATAGCGGTAGTTACGGGTGCTAGTAAAGGGATGGGTAAATCAATTGCTCACTCTTTGGCAAGCGAAGGGGTTAAAGTTTTATTGGTAGCGAGAAACCTTGATTTGTTGAAATCAGAAGTGCATAGTTTATTAAAGTTAGGTTATTCAGCAAATTATTTACAAGGAGATGTATCTGATTTAAATTTGCCAAAGCTAGTTTTGGAGGTGATTAAAAACGAGTGGAACAGCACTCCTGATATCCTAATTAATAATGCAGGAGGTCCTCCTCCTGGTTCAATTTTGAATCACAGTGATCAAATTTGGGACGCAGCCATACAACTGAATCTTATGAGTGTAATTAGGTTTACAAGGGCTATGTTACCTTATATGAAAGAAAAAAAATGGGGGCGAATTGTTTCTATCACATCTACTGTTGCAAAAGAACCTTCTCCAACCATGGTTTTATCAGCCACTTTACGCGCTGGCGTTTCAGCGTTTACAAAAGCTGTTTCTTCTGAATATGCAGCAGATAATATTACATTAAATGTAATTTGTCCTGGTGGAGTTTTAACTGATAGGTTGTCTTCGCTTTTAAAACAAAATGCAGAAACAACAAATCGTAATTATGATGAATTATTATGTGAAAGTCAGAATATGATTCCTGCCAAACGCTTTGCAAATCCAGATGAAATCGCTAATACTGTAACTTTTCTTTGTTCAGAGGCTGGAAGCTATATAACAGGAACAAGTATCATGGTCGATGGAGGTTTGACAAAAAGCTATTTTTAATGAATCCCTTTGAACCTGATTTTTTTTCCTCCAGTAAACCAATTTGGTATGATTGTTTGGAGGAGCGTTCAATTGAAATTCAAAAATTAGTTTCTCATTATTTCCCTATTGTTAATAAATTAGAGATTAAAGTTAAACAGGTCGGAGGAATTGAAATAAATTCTAACAATTATTGTATTGAAAATCCGCAAGGTAAATTTTTATTAAAAAAATGGGGTACATCATTAAATCTTAATGATATCAATGGAATTTGTGATTTAACATCCTCTCTAATTAAAAGAAATCTTCCAGTTTCAAAACTTATTCCAGCTTTTAATCAATCATTTGTAATAAGTTATAATAATCAATATTGGTCTCTATTTCAATTTGATAATAGTGATTTTTATTCAGGGACAGTTCAAGAATTGAAATCAGTGGCTCAAGCAACGGCAATGTTGTTTAAAAATTTATCCAACATTGATGATAATTTAGTTAGTCTTAAAAAACCAGATATTTGTTCTTCGAACGATTATCAATTATTTAAAGATTTTTTTGCTAATCCAGACGTTGTTTATAACGTATTTCAAGATTCTGAAATAGAACTTTTGAAATCGAATATAAATCTTCTTCAAAATGAAATTAAATTAGTTTTCAATTCAAATCTTAATTTGGGTATTTTTCAGTTTTCCCATTTTGATTTGCATCCTCATAATATACTTATGAATCAAGGAGAAGTCTCTTCTTTTCTTGATCTTGATTCTATCAGACTAATGGAATCTGGATATGCATTAGGTTTTGCTTCATTGAAATTGTGCAGGCAAAGCGTTGTAAAAACTGGTTTAAAGCCTAAAGATATAGCTGACATTTGGTTGAACAATTTAGGTGAATGTCTGCCAGATAATAAAGAATTTTTTCCCTTCATTGGTGATTTAGCAATTGCAGAAGTACTTCGTCGTATTGCAATTATTTTAAGACTAAATATTGTCGATAGTAATCCACAGTGGAATGCTTTTTTGCCAGTTCAATTAAATCATCTTCAAGAAGCTAGGCTATTATTTAACAACTAATCGAAATGACAATAGCTTTTATTCAAGCCCGGATGGGTTCGATTCGTCTTCCTAATAAAGTAATGAAGATGGTCAATGGAAAACCATTAATAGAGTACCTGCTTTTAAGAGTTGCGAAAGCTAAATTAATAGATAAAGTAGTTGTAGCTACATCTGTTAATAGTAATAATGACCCCTTAGTTTCTTTTGTAAAATCTCTAGGTTTTGAAACGTACAGAGGAAGTGAGCAAGATGTTTTATGTAGGTTTTATGAAGCCGCTAAATTTCATAATGCTACAACAGTACTTAGAATTACAGCCGATTGTCCATTAGTTGATCCTGTTCTGATAGACTCTTTGATTAGTGAATATTTCAACAGTGGAAAAGATTATGCAACTAATACTTTGCCTCCAACTTACCCTGATGGACTAGATGTAGAAGTGTTCTCATTTCAATCATTAGAAAGAGCATATCAAGAAGCCGTTGCACCTAATGAAAGAGAACATGTGACCCCATACATTAGATATTCTGGACAATTTAAAATTCATAATACCGTAAATGAAATTGATTATTCTGATAGAAGGTGGACAGTAGACGAGGTAGATGATTTTGAAGTTGTTTCTAATATTTTCCAATATTTTCATCCTGATATTTATTTTGACTGGAATAATATTATTAAAATTGAAAATTTGCGCCCAGAGATGTTTCAAAAAAATAAACATATCAGACGAAATGAAGGAGCAGAACTTTCTGACGATCAAAAACTTCAAAAACGTGACGCAACAACTTTTGATGTCAGTAAAAATTGTTGATTTAATTATGTTCCTATAAATTTATTGGTCATTCATGTCAATTTTAGAGAAAATATCCCCTGTGGAGATACCAACAATTGAAACTGAGAGACTTCTATTGAAGCCGATGCAAACGAAATTTTTAACTGATATTTATTTGCATTGGATGAATGATTTGGATGTTTGTAAATTTCTAGAAACAGCTATTCCGTATTCGGAAGTTGAATTACAAGATTTTGTTAATTCGATGATTGCAAAGAAGATATTATTTTGGGCAATAACGCTCAAGCATGATGGTTCACATATTGGGAATATTAAAATTGACCCAATTAATAAAAAACATTTAATTGGAGAATACGGAATCCTTATGGGGGATAAAAATAATTGGGGTAAAGGTTTTGCGAAAGAGGCTTCTAAGGGAGTAATTGATTATTGTTTTAATGTGATTGAATTGAGGAAGATTACTTTAGGAGTAATTAAAGATAATGTTACCGCAGTGAAATTATATGAATCTTTAGGCTTTGAGGAGGAGGGTATGTATCGAATGCACGGAATATATGCAGGCAAATATTGTGACGCCATTCGCATGGCATTATTTAATATGAATGATCCAGATGTTCAAAATTATCTAGTTAGTAAATCTTAAAAATATTTATGAAAAAACAAGTTTTAAGAAATATCACTAATTTTTCGAAATCAAACGAATATAGGAATACTATTCATCAACTTATACCCGGTGGAGCTCATACCTATTCTAAAGGTGATGATCAGTTCCCATTACTCTCACCGGCAGCAATAAGCCATGGAAAGGGTGCGCATGTATGGGATATAGATGGAAATCAATTTTTAGATTGTTCAATGGGATTGACAAGCGTAAGCCTTGGGCATGCCTATGAACCTGTACTAGAAGTAGTCAAACAAGAACTTGATAAAGGGGTTAATTTCCAACGACCTTCAGTATTGGAAAAAGAAACAGCTCAAAAGTTTCTTTCTCTAGTTCCTCAGCATGATATGATCAAGTTTGCGAAGAATGGATCGATTGTTACCACTGCCGCCGTGAAGCTTGCAAGAGCATTTACAGGTAGGAAACTTGTGGCAATACCTGGAGACCATCCATTTTATTCTTATGACGATTGGTTTATTGGTACCACTGCTTGTAATAAAGGTATTCCTAATGAATTAACCGAACTCTCTGTTACATTTAAGTCATGTGATATTCAATCACTAAAGCAATTATTTGAAAATTACCCAGGTCAAATTGCTTGTGTTATAACTGAACCAGAAAAAAGTCCTTGTGGAAATGGTTGTAATTGTAAACAAAGTCCTGCAGTATTTTTGAAGGAAGCGATTGATCTTGCTCATCAAGAGGGTGCACTTTTCATCATTGATGAAATGGTAAGTGGATTCAAATCGGCTTTTCCTGGATCTATGACAAAATATGATCTGAAACCCGATATGGCTACTTGGGGCAAAGGAATTGCAAATGGATTCTCATTTTGTGCGCTCACAGGCACAAAAAAAATCATGGAGTTAGGAGGAATTACCAACATCGGAGAAGAAAAGGTATTTCTTATTTCTACTACTCACGGAGGCGAAACTCATGCTATGGCAGCTGCAAATGCTACTATTGATGTATTTCAACGACAGCATGTGGTAAAGCATAATCACCAAATTGGTGATGCCCTGATTCTAGGATGTCGAGAAGCTATTATTGCAGCTGGTACAAGCCACTTGGTGGATGTTATTCCTTGCAGCTGGCTTGTGGCATTTAATTTTAAAGATAGTCAAGGACAAGTCAATGCAGCTATGCGAACTCTCGCAATGCAAGAAATGATCAAAAGAGGGATTTTGTTTCAAGGAGCATTTTCGCCATGCTTTAGTCATTCATTAGATGATGTTGCGTATTTTGTAGAAGCATTTTCTCAAACTCTTTTAGTTATCCGAGAAGCCGAGAAAGTTGGTGTGGAAAACATCCTGGTAGGTGAAGCTGCTAAACCTGTTTTTAGAAAACTTTTATAATTCTAATTTAAACAATGAATATTTATAAATGTTTAAATACTCAAGAATTTGTTTCAGGAGAATATAAAATAGTACCTATCCGGTTAAAAGATCGCTTTACAATTATGGTATGGCGTAATGAACAGCTTTATCATTTACGTCAAAAGCATCCTTTAACAGTTGAAGACCAAGATAATTATTACTCCAATGTAGTTTCTAAAATATTTGATGAAGACCAGCCAAATCAAATTTTATTTTCTTTTTTAGAAAATGATATATGTATCGGTTATGGCGGGTTAGTTCATATTAATTGGACAGAAAAAAATGCCGAAATCTCTTTTATAATGGACACTAAATTAGAAAAAGACAGTTTTGAAGAAATATGGCTCATTTACCTTGATTTAATAGAGCAGGTAGCATTTAATGATTTAAAATTCATCAAAATATATACTTGTGCTTTTGACCTAAGGCCTAATCTTTTTAAGGTATTAGAAACTTCAGGGTTTGAATTAGATATCAATTTGAAAAATTTCCAAAGATCTGAAAAAGGAAAAGTAGTTATTCATTCAAAGCAACGCGGATAAAATAAATTGGTATTTTGAAAAATATTCTAGTTTTAGGTGGAACAAGGTATTTAGGACTCGAGTTTATCAATATTCTGAATCAAGAAAATGTTAAGTTATTTGTGGCTTCAAGAAACAAAATACACACTCAAAACTTCATTAATATCGATAGGAAAAATCAGAATGATTTAGAAAATTTATTTAAAAACATACAATTTGATGTAGTTATTGATTTTATTAATTTTTCTTTACCTGATTCTGAAAAATTATTGAATGCACTAAGGTTTCAAATAAAGCCTCCTAAATTAATCCTAATATCAACAACTTATATTTATGATAACCCTTTACAGATAGAGAAAGACTCGATATTTAGCGAAAATAGTTTTCTTCCTAGTAAGCATAAGTTATTTGGTTTAGATAGGCCTGAAATATCTTATTCTAATGGCAAAAGGGACATGGAGAGCTATTGCGTTGATAATTATTATAATGATAAATTAGTTATTTTACGTTTCCCGATTATTTTAGGAGCTAACGATTATACTCAAAGAACTAGTTTTTATTCATCTTTAATCAAAGAAGAGAAATCAATAAATCCTCGTAATGTTCATAGCAAATCAAATTATATTTTCTCATTCGAGGCAGCAAATGCTATATTAAATTTTGTAAATGAAGACTTAAAAGGTATTTACAATGTATGTTTTTATCCAATTTCTGAATACGATTTGATTTCTATAATTTGTGATTTTCATCGTTATAAGCTTAATTTATTAATTAATGAAGGAATTGAAATAACGAATACACCTTTTACAAATATGTTTGATTTCAAAATTGACAGTATTAAATATCAAACACTGTTTCCTTTTAAAAATAGTTTTGTGGAATGTTTTAATAGAGAACTTTTAAAAATTAGTTTTTGAAAATAGCTGTTTTATCTGATGTTCACGGAAATATTTTTGCTTTAAACGCAGTCCTCGAGAAAATTGAACGAATTGGAGTCGATCGAATTATATTTTTGGGTGATTTCACCGGTTATTACTACCATTCCAAAGAAGTTTTTGATAGGCTAAATGAATTGAATGCTACAATGATTCTTGGAAATCATGAACATATGCTTTTGGGTTGTGCTGATGGAATTTTAGATGTAGAAGTCTTAAGACAAAAATATGGAAGTGGGCATAAACTCGCTTTGAAACAGTTCACTGTCTCCGAATTGGATAATGTTCGGAAATTACCTGACTATCATCTGGAAACTATAAAAGGGTTTTCCATTGGCTGCTTTCATGGTTCACCGTTTGATCCAAATTTTTATTTATATCCAGATGCGAGTCCGGAGATTTTATCCAAATGTGACATGGGGATTGATTTTATTTTTGTAGGACATTCTCATTATCCGTTTATCGCTAAGCTTGGACATGGCCAATTAGTAAATGTTGGGTCTGTAGGTCAGTCTAGAATAACTGGAGGGTTGGCGTCGTGGTGTTTAGTAGATTTAAATCGAGGAACATTGGACTTGCAATCGACGTATTATGATACCGAATCTTTATTAAGATTAGTTGATCAATACGATCCAGATATTGACTATTTAAGTAAGGTTTTAAAAAGAGGAGTATATGATGAATAAATTGAGGGTGCTTGTTACAGGTTGTGGTGGAGATATTGGCCAAAGTATTGGTAAGATTTTGAAATCCAAGCCTGAACTGTTTAGCTTGGTAATTGGTGCAGATTTGCATAAAGACCATGCTGGTAAATTTATTTTTGATGAATGCCATACCGTGCCGCGTTGTCACGAAGATAGCTATCAGTTGGAATTATTGGACCTTATTGATAAGAATAAAATTGATATTTTAATTCCAGTTTCAGAACCTGAGTTGAGGCAAATGGAAAAGCATCAATATCAAGATGATTTTTTTGGCATACCAGTTATTATGGCAAATCAGCAGGCTTTACACGTAGGATTTGATAAAAAAATGACATCAGATTTTCTTGCACACTATGAACTCCCTTTTCCTGATACTTTTCTCATATCAGATTATAATAAGGATAAATATCCAGTTTTGATCAAAAGTAGAGATGGATCAGGAAGTAAGTCAATTCATATTGTCAATAATCAAGATGAATTGACATTTTATCAGAAGATTTATCCTGATTTCATAGCGCAGGAGTTTTTAATAGATCAGGGTGGTGAATTCACATGTGGATTGTTCCGTTCTACATCTGGAGAGATTAGAGATGTAATTTTAAAAAGAAAATTGATGGGTGGCTTTTCTGGTTTTGGATCACGAGAAGAACATCCCAAAATCAGTGAATTATTGCATGAACTAGCAGTTTTGCTCGATTTGCGAGGTTCAATTAATGTTCAACTTCGCTTGGTAAATGATATTCCAGTGATTTTCGAAATCAATCCACGTTTTTCGAGTACCGTTCTATTTCGTCACATGATGGGATACCAGGATGTTATCTGGAGTATTCAAGATAAGTTAAATAAGCCACTAGACTCATATCAAATTAATCATACAATTAATAAATTTTATAAAGGATTTTCAGAGTATGTCGATTAACAATTTTAACATAGGACCCTTTGAAATAGGGAATAACGTTCGTCCATTTATCATTGCAGAAATGAGTGGCAATCATAATCAATCATTGGATAGGGCATTGGCCATAGTTGAAGCTGCGGCTAAGACTGGTGCTCAGGCTATAAAACTCCAAACATACACCGCCGATACTATAACATTGGATGTTCATGTGAATGAGTTTAAAATACAAGATGAAAATAGTTTGTGGAATGGGAAAAGTCTTCACAAACTTTATGGCGAAGCATATACCCCTTGGGAATGGCACGCACCCATCATGAAAAGAGCCAAAGAGCTAGGAATGGTTTGTTTCAGTAGTCCTTTTGATGAATCTGCTGTTGATTTTTTGGAGGATTTAAATGTACCAGCATATAAGATTGCTTCTTTTGAAAACATTCACCTGCCATTAATTCGCAAGGTAGCAGCTACAGGCAAGCCATTAATCATATCGACCGGAATGGCAACTATTGCAGAATTACATGAAGCAGTTGCTGCTGCTAGAGAAGCAGGTTGTAAAAACTTGGTTTTATTGAAATGTACAAGCACTTATCCTGCCTTGCCAGAAAACAGTAATATATCCACAATTCCGCATATGCGTGAATTATTTAATTGTCAAATAGGACTTTCAGACCATACCATGGGCACTGGAGTTGCAGTGGGAGCAGTTACGCTTGGAGCAACAATTGTAGAAAAACATTTCACTTTAAGTAGAGCAGATGGAGGTGTAGATAGTGCTTTTTCACTTGAGCCTTTAGAAATGAAAGCACTGGTTACTGAAACAGAGCGAGCTTGGCAGGCATTAGGGGTAATTCGTTATGGAACTACAGAAGCAGAAAAAAAATCATTAGTATTTAGAAGATCTTTATATATTTCTTCAGATGTAAAACAAGGTACTGTTTTGAGTCCAGAGAATGTACGTTGTGTGAGACCTGGTTTGGGATTACCACCAAAATATTTTGATCAAGTAATGGGTCTTAAGCTTAATAGCGATGTAGTAAAAGGAACACCACTTACATGGGAATTGTTACTAGACAAAAAATAACCTTTTAAAGTATTTTAATTTTTCATAAATGATCAAAATCACAGGAAAAGACGGAAACAAATACGAACTAATAAAGCATGAATTGGGTTTTTTGCAAGTTTCACCTATTCCCAATGCCTCTGAATTAAATGCATATTATGCTCAAAAGTATTTCCAAAATCCAACAGTAGCAACCTATGCATTGAGTTATTCTGATGATGAACTTCAATTACAGTCGGAAGTCTGTAAAATGACAAATCAACTTTTTGAAGTTAAGTTTCCAAATGCGAATAAATCTCTATATGATATAGGCTGCGGAGAAGGTTTTTTCATGCAAGGTTTAATGGATTGTGGGTGGACAGTTTATGGTGTCGATTATTCAATTGCAGGTATTGAAAAACATAATCCAAGAGTTGCTCCTAATGTAAGTATTGGAGATGCTTTAACTGATGTTGAAGCTTGCATTGTAGAACAGAAGCGTTTTAATCTGATTAATTTGGGGAATGTTTTGGAACATGTTCCTAATCCTATTGCGTTATTGGAGAAGATACAGAAACTATTATTGCCTGAGGGTTTACTTAGAATAGTTGTTCCAAATGACTGCTCAGAACTTCAAGAATTACTTAAACAACAGGGTTCCTTAAATTATGAATGGGTTCACCCGCCAGATCATTTGTCTTATTTCAATTTTGATAATCTACCTCTTGTTTTAGAAGCTACTGGTTTTAAGGTGGTCAATATGTTGGCGGATTTCCCAATAGAGTTGTTTTTGACCAATGAGCATTCAAATTATATATATGATAGAAGCAAAGGAAAGGCAGCACATACAAGCAGAGTCATGATCTCCAAATTAATCTATCAAAGGGGATTAGATAAGTATATTAAATGGGCAGAAGGTTTAGCTGCAGCTGGAATTGGTAGAACTTGTATAGTATTTGCTTCTCTTAAATAAAAGATTTTGAAGTTGGGGTAATTAGATTTTTTTAAATGAAATCAATTAATAATCTGTTTATTTATCTAATTCCCTCCTTGGTAAGTGCGGTAATTCCAATCGTTACATTACCAATATTTACAAGAATTTTAACAGTTGAGGATTATGGTATTTATGCTTTAGGTATTGTTTATGGAACATTTGTTAGTGGTATTGCAAATTTTGGATTAACAATTGGATACGAAAGAAATTTCTTTGAAAATAAAGAAAGTAAGGAAAAACAAGGGGCACTGTTATTTTCCGTATTGTCATTTGTTGTGATAACCTTTGTTTTTTTTGGGTTGCTCACTTATTCATTACAATCAATTATATCATCATGGCTAATAGGAGATCGAAAATGGGGGAGTATGATATTTTTATCCTATTGTGCAGTTGGTATTAGTTCATTAAAGATGTACTATTTAATATACTTTAAAAATACAAACAATGCGAAGCAATTTTCAATTTATTCGATTGATGAAGCGATATTAAATGTAATTTTTTCTTTTGTACTAATATACTATTTTAATTCAGGTATAATTGGTTTGGTTTTGGGTCAATTATTTGGCTCCTCTATTGTATTTTTTATTCTGACAACAAAGTTTATAAGATTATTAAGTTTTCGTCCGAATCTAAATGTGTTAAAATCGTGCTTAAATATAAGTTTGCCTCTTACCCCCAGAATATTTTTTGGTGTTATTGGAAATCAGTTCGATAAATATATGATAAACCTTCTTGGATCAGTTGGAGGAGTCGGAGTATATAATCTAGGTCAGAAAATTTCATATGTTGTTTTTAATTTTATGACAGCAATTCAAAATGTTAATTCACCTTACGTTTATGACTTAATGTTTAAAAAGGGGGAAGAAGGTGGATCTGAAATTGGAAAGTATTTAACCCTTCCACTTTATATTTCAGCATTTATTGGATTAATCATATCCCTTTTTTCCGAAGAAATATTATTTATATTAACACCTTCATCATATCATGGTGCAGTAGATATTATTACAGTTTTAAGTTTACTTTATGTCACCTATTTTTTCGGGAAACAACCACAACTTATTTACGCGAAAAAGACAGGAATTACATCCTATTTAACAATATTTAGTATTGTAATTAATATTCTTATCAATATACCTTTTATAAAATATTGGGGAGCTGAGGGTGCTGCATATGGAACATTGCTTGCTGGAATATTGTCAAGTTCGGTTACATTTTATTATTCTCAAAAGTATTTTAATATTGTTTGGGAATATGAAAAAATAGCTTATATATTCTTCTCTTTATTTGTATTTGCATTTAGTGTAATTTTTTTCAGAAAATTTGAAGTGGTTTATTACATTCGATTACTGATAAAGTTGTTTTTTGGTGCATTATACCTTTTATTGGGCTTTAATTTCAATATTATAAACAAAGAACTGTTTTATAATTTAAAACATCAGATCTCGAAATAACAATATTTATTCAAATGTTTTTTTGCAAATACATCTTTAATAAAAAGAAAAATAATTTTCGTGAAATTTCGAAGGGTTATAGATTATTGAAAGATTCAGATCAACTTGATTTTTTGGATAATCTCAAAATTCAATTAACAAATACCTCTCTAAACTCCAAAATCAATTCTTCTCAATCAATTTTAATTGATTCAGAACAAGTTTCACTTGAGGTATCAGTAAGACAATTTATTTTACAGAGGTTTATTGGAATAAATTTTAATAAGGAAATTTTACTGTGTGTAGCAAATAAAAATAGGAAATTCAGCTATCCTTTGCCTTCAGAATGGCAAAGAACTCTTGTTGATGGTGGCATAAAAGTAAATAAGTTTGTTTGTAGTTTTTTGTGGATTATTGAAATGATCAGATTATGGATTTATGCTTGTTACGAAGTAATAAGACAAGCCATAAACTCATTCAAACTATTTTTAAAAAGAGACACAAAAAAAAATGAATCTTTTGTTTATTTTGATTCTTTATCTGAATCCAATATTCCTGTTCGATCTGGGATATACGAATATGGAATTTTATCATGGTATTTGAAAAATTTTGATTCCCAAGGGATAGATTATTTGACTCATACTGTATCAACGAGGAGTGAAGTTGCATTAAATGATAAAATTAAAGTGAAAAGTGTTGCAAGTCCGATTCTCCCTCCTTTAACTTATACTTCATTTGCTCTTTTCCTAGTATATTGTTTTTTCAAATTAATTAGTTCTATATTTTTATTGATTGTAGGAAAATGGTGGAATGTTTTATTACTGCGAGATTCGTTTATTTCAAAAATTATTAATTTGAATGAAGGAAGAGGGATAGCAGTTAGTTATTTGTTTCATAATTCAAATTGGATATACAGACCTTTATGGACTTATACAGCTGAAAAGTATAATTCGGTAATTTACTTTTACTTTTATTCAACTAATATTGAGAGATTTAAAAAAATAGACAAAATCAGTAAAATTGCCAATAGCTGGGATTTAATTAGTTGGTCCAATTTCCTTGTTTGGGATCAATTTCAACTTGAGTTTGTTACAAAAATTTCTAATTACCCAATTAAAGCTGATATAGTGGGTCCTATTTCTTTTGTTTTTTCAGAAATTGAGGAATTAAAAATCCCTGACAACTCTATTGCTGTTTTTGATGTTCAACCAGTAAGATCAACTTATTATAATTCGCTTGGTTCAGATCAAGATTATTATGTGCCAGAGGTTGCGAATGCATTTTTGGCTGATGTGTTTGAGACCGTTAAGTTTTTAAATTTCCCGATCGCTTTTAAGCGAAAACGTAGCATAGGTAAATTAGCGCATTACAAATATGTCAATGAGATTAACCGTATTTCAAAAGAATATGATTTTTTAAATATTGATCCATCAATTCCAGCTGAATTGATTATTGCAAAAGCTAAAGCGGTCATTTCTATGCCTTTTACATCTACAGCTTTAGTAGGAAAGCATTTAGGAAAGCCTTCTATATTTTATGATCCTTCTGGTTTAGTTGTAAAGGATGACCCTGCGGCACATGGCATTAGGGTAATTAATAATAAGGCTGAGTTAAAGGATTGGCTAACTAAAATTTAAATTTAAATGAAGAAAACTCAAATAGGTTCTTGGATTACATTAAATAATCCTTCCGTTGCAGAAATCATGGCCGATGCCGGTTTTGATTGGCTGTGTATTGACATGGAACATTCGGTTACTGATTATTTTGAAGCTCAGCAGTTAATAATGGCAATTCAAAGTAAGGGAATCAAAGCTTTTGTTCGTGTAGGTGAAAATAATCAACGAATTATTAAGAGAATATTAGATGCAGGAGCAGATGGTATCATTGTTCCTTCTGTAAATTCAGTTGCAGAGGCTGAAAAAGCTGTTCAAGCTGTGAAATATCCTCCAATTGGTACAAGAGGAGTTGGACTTGCTAGAGCTCAATCTTATGGTTTTGGATTTGAAGAATATAAGGAAGGTAAAGCAAAGGATGTAGTTTTGATTGCTCAAATAGAACACATTAATGCAATTAATAACCTCGAAGCTATTATCAATGTAGAAGGAATTAACGGCACCTTTATTGGACCATATGATTTGTCTGGTTCAATGGGTAAACCAGGCATGTGGGATGATGATGATGTAAAGAAAGCACTAAATCATTACGAAACAATTGCCAAGAAATACGATAAATGGATCGGCTTTCATGTTATTCAACCAGACATTAATTTGATTAAGGAAAAAGTATCTAAGGGATATAACTTTATTGCCTTCAGTTTAGACGTCTTATTTTTAGGTTCAAAAATTAGGGAACAATTATCTACTTTAACTTTAAAATAAAAATTTATGAAAATTATTGGAATTATTCCTGCAAGGCTTGCATCTAGTAGACTACCACAAAAGCCACTTGCTGATATTTTAGGTATGCCGATGATTGGACACGTTTATCATCGTTCTAAATTGTGTACTACTTTAGATGAAGTATATGTTGCAACATGTGATAAAGAAATATATGACTATATAAACTCTATTGGTGGTAAAGCTGTAATGACTTCTGATAAGCATGAACGAGCATCCGACAGAACAGCAGAAGCTTTATTGAAGATTGAATTAGACACTAATTCTAAAATTGATATTGTTGTGATGATTCAGGGAGATGAGCCGATGGTTACACCAGAAATGATCAATGATTCGATTGTCCCCTTGCTAAATGATAAAAGTATTAAGATTACAAACCTAATGGCAAAGATGAATTCAATTCAAGAACATGAGGACCCGGCAGAGGTCAAAGTGGTTGTTGATAAGAATAACTTTGCTTTGTATTTTTCAAGAGAGGCAATTCCGTCTAGGAAAAAGGGGGTTGACGATGTTCCGATGTTGAAGCAAGTATGTATTATTCCATTTTTAAGAGATTTTTTATTGGAATATAACGAAATGGAACAAACCCCTCTTGAAATAATTGAATCTGTAGATATGAATAGGTTATTAGAAAATGGAATTAAGATAAAAATGGTTTTATCTGAAACGGAAACATATTCTGTTGATACTCTTGTAGATTTGGAAAATGTTAATAACAAGATGATAAATGATATATTATTGAAGTCTTATTTAAATTAATTATATAAGTATGAAAATATTACTTACGTCAACTTCATTTCAAGATACACCAGGGAGTCATCACAATTTGCTTGATTCATTTAATTTTGAAGTCGTTAAAATGCGTGGACCATTAAAAGAAGAGGTCATTTTAGATGTAATTGCTGATTTTGATGGTGTAATTTGTGGAGATGATGAAATTACTAGGAGGGTAATAGAAAAAGGAGCTAAATCTAAGTTAAAAATTCTTTCAAAATATGGGATTGGGTTAGATAAAGTAGATTTAGGCGCAGCGGAAGAATTCAATATTCCAGTAGCAAATACACCAGGAGTTAATAATACAACTGTTGCAGAGCATGTGTTTGCTTTGATGTTGTGTTATTCAAAAAACTTGATTAAGGAAAATGAATTGATTCAAAATCAAAATTGGACTAAATTAATTGGAACTGAGTTATTTCAAAAGACATTAGGTATAATTGGTTTGGGTCATGTTGGTAAAGAAGTTGCAAAAAGAGCTTCTGCATTTGGGATGAAAATTATTGTATTTGATAAATATGTTGATTCAAAATTTGTTGAGAAGTTTGATATAGAAATTTCAGATTCGATTGAGGAATTAGTAGCGAAAGTTGATTATTTAAGTTTAAATGCATCTCTAAACGAAGATACTCGAGGATTAATTAATGTAAATAATATTCAAAAGTGTAGAAAAGGTATAGTAATAATAAACACAGCAAGGGCAGGGTTAGTTGATAATGACGCCATTATATGGGGATTAGATAATAAAATTGTAAATGCCTATTTGACTGATGTATTAGAGGAAGAACCGATGATATTAAATCACCCTTTTCTCAACTATGAAAATATAATCATCACTCCACATATTGGTTCAAGAACTTATGAAAATGTCGTAAGACAAGGTACTTGGGCAATCAACAATTTGGTTAGTCACTTAAATATTTAAAATGAGTAAAGTAATTGTTTTTGGTGGGGCCGGTTTTTTAGGTAGTCATGTTTCGGACTCGTTATCTGCTCTTGGGCATGAAGTAGTTATTTTTGATATAATTAAATCTAATTATTTGCGTTCGGATCAAGTAATGGTAATTGGTAATATCTTAGATAGGGATGCCGTAAGAGATATAATTAAGGGAGCTGATTATGTATATCATTTTGCCGCTATTGCAGATATTGGAGAAGCTAGAAATAATCCAGTGGAGTCTGCAAACTTTAATATTATTGGAACGATTAATATTCTAGATGCATGTAAAGAGTTTTCGATAAAGAGATTTGTTTACTCCAGCACGATATATGTATATAGTGATCATGGTTCTTTTTATAGAAGTTCTAAACAAGCTTGTGAACTATTTATCGAAAATTATCAAAAAGAATATGGCTTAGAATTTACAGTTTTAAGATATGGATCTCTTTATGGCCCAAGAGCTAATTCTTTTAATTTTATAAAAAATGCAATTAACCAAGCATTATTAGAAAATAAAATTGAAAGGAAAGGTGATGGTAATGAGATTAGAGACTATATAAATGTCCTTGATGCTGCTCAAGTTAGTGTAGATATTTTGGATGAAAGGTATTCCAATTCATATGTTATGGTTACTGGGCCACAAACTATGAAAGTTAAGGAAATTTTAAGTATGATAAGGGAGATGCTGAATAATCAAATTACTATAGAATATTTAGACGAAAATTTTTCGGGGCACTATCAAATTACGCCATATTCTTTTAAGCCAAAGGTTGCTCTTAAATTAGTTCCCAAGAATTACCATGATCTAGGACAAGGTATATTAGATTGTATTTATGAAAACTATCAAGAATTATTAAATAAGGGCGAACCTTTAAACTATAAACCTTTATGACATCCAATAAAATATATTTATCGTATTTCATGGATGATAATACCCCCCTTTATGGAGGTGAATATGGTGTGAAAATGAAAAGCCTTCGATCTATAGAAAATGGGGACACTGCTAATACAAAAGAATTAAATTTTTGTAATCATTCTGGCACTCACATTGACTTTCCAAATCATTTTTCAGTTAATGGTAAAGTAGTGGAAAATTATGATGCTGAATTTTGGATTTTTGATCATCCATACTTTGTTGAGGTAAATACAGTTGAATCTCAAATCATTGATTTAAGTCTTGAGGACGTTAATTTGATTCCTCAAAATGTAGATTTCCTAATTATAAAAACGGGGTTTTCAAAATATCGAAGTAAAGAAAAATATTGGAACGCTAATCCTGGAATTGCACCTGAGTTAGCCGAAAAATTGAAATCGAGATGTAAAAACTTGAGAGTTCTTGGTATGGATATAATTTCTTTAACTTCTTTTCAAAATCGTCCGTTAGGTAGAATTTCTCACAATAAATTTTTAATAGAAAATGAAATATTAATTGTAGAGGATATGTATTTGGACAAGTTGATAAATCAGCCTAATAGGATATATTGTTTTCCAATTCTGAGGAGTGGTTTAGATGGCTCTCCAGTAACTATAATTGCAGAATTATGAAAATCTACAAATGTTTGATATATGATTTTGATGGAGTCATATGCGACTCAGTTAAATTAAAGACTCAAGCATTTGAGACTTTATATTTGTCTTATGGAGAAGAAGTTGTTAAGAAGGTTAGAGATTACCATTTGTTAAATGGAGGAATTTCTAGATTTCAAAAATTTAAGTTTTTTAGTGAAAAAATATTAAATAAAAATATATCAAAGAATGAATTAGAGATTTTGGGAAATCAATTTTCTGAAATTGTTTTAGATAAAATAATTAACGCTCCAATTAATCCAGGAGTTATCGAATTTATTGAAACTAATACTTCACATTCATTACAATTTATTTGTTCAGGCACTCCACATGAAGAGATGAACTTTATAATAAAAGAGAAAAATTTGGAAAAATATTTTGATGGAGTTTTCGGCTCGCCAACTTCAAAAACTAAAATTATCAATCATATTCTTACTCAATATGAATTCGAGCCCAACCAAGTTTTATTTTTTGGGGATGCCATGACTGATTTTAATGCTGCAAAAGAAACATCTATTGAATTTATTGGCATAGAAAACGAAGAAACTAATTTCCCTGACAAGACAAATACTATTAAAAGCTTTATAGAATTAATTAAATATGAGTAAAGGATATACTTTAGTTACAGGAGCAGCAGGATTTATCGGATCTGCAGTAGCTAATAAACTGATTGAGTTAGGTCATAATGTAATAACAATTGATAATCTTTCTACAGGGGATAAAAGTAATATAAATGAAAATGTTAAATTTTTTGAAGGAGATGTATTTGATACAAATATTTTAGATCAGGTTTTTGAATATAATATTAATGCTATTCTACATATAGCAGGTCAAAGTTCAGGTGAAATTAGTTACGATAATCCAATTTACGATTTAAGGTCTAATACTGAGTCGACTTTGTTATTGTTAAGGTATGCAAAAAATTATGGATGTAAAAAATTTATATTTGCATCTACTATGAGTGTATATGGGGATCAAGATAATGAGATTGTTGATGAAAATTCGGTTCCTAATCCTATCTCTTTTTATAGTGTTGGCAAACTTGCCAGTGAATCTTACATGAAAATCTACTCAAAATTTGGAATTAAATGTACAGTATTAAGATTATTTAATGTATATGGACCGGGTCAGAATTTGAGTAATATGAGGCAAGGAATGGTGAGTATATTTTTAGCTCAGGCATTTAAAAGTAAATCTATTTTAATAAAGGGTTCTGGGGATAGATTTAGAGATATGGTTTATATTGACGATGTAGTTGAAGCGTTTATTAAGAGTTTGGAAACTAATTATGATTTTAGAATTTATAATGTTTCAACACGAATTAAAACAACAGTTGCAGATGTGATTAATTCTATAAATGAAATGTTTCATAATGATTTGAAAATTGAATATGAAGGTGAAACACCTGGAGACATTTTTGGGATTTATGGGGATAACAATTTAATTAAGAATGAGTTAGATTGGTCTCCGAAAATTAAATTTAAAGATGGATTTACAAATATGTATAATTGGATTAATCGTTCCCCAATAGATGGTATTTAATAAACTACTTATTTTATTGAGATTAATATATAGTGTATTTCTTCGCTTACAGTTAGGTAAAGTAGGTGTTAGATTTATGCCAGATTATTTCGTGAAAATAAAGAACGGCAAAGGTATAGTTATTGGGGCAAATTTTTCCTCTAATGGAACAGTTAGACTCTATGCCGATCAAGGAACAATTACGATTGGGGATAATAATAGTTATAATTCAAATGTATTTATTGGAGCCTCAGGAGGAGAGATTGTTATTGGTAATAATGTATTGATTGGCCCCAACTGCGTATTAAGGGCGAGTGATCATAAATTTGATCGAGCAGAACTGATAAATAGTCAAGGTCATGTTTCTGGTAATATTATAATTGAAGACGATGTTTGGATTGGGGCAAATGTTGTAATATTAAAAAATGTAATTATTAGAAAAGGTTCTGTTGTTGGTGCAGGATCAGTTTTAACTAAAAGTACAGAAGAATACTCAATAAATGTAGGTGTTCCAGCCAAAAAAGTTTCAGAGAGGATTTAAATGCAATTAA
>JACCDM010342839.1_pt1 | contig 24024 bp, 17 predicted proteins | sample 7445851 | NCBI WGS metagenome assembly JACCDM01 (sample SAMN15323438, study PRJNA562643) | freshwater metagenome | isolation source: river surface water | place: USA:Blue River Watershed | collected 2017-08-16
CCATCGATGATCGGGTCCGGATGCGCATCAGGGTCGACGGGCACGTGTGGGCGCCGGGGCCCCAAGGCTATCGGTCGGGGCTCACGTTGAGCGCCGCCCTTCGAGCCGCGGGTGGGCTCAAGCCGGACGCATATCTCGGGCAGGTCTCGATCCGGCGCCTGCAATCGGATTCAACCCGGATTCAGCTGCGGGCGATGGTCCGCGACACGACCGGCGCAGTCGTCGAGGACCTCCCGCTTCAAGAGGATGATGAAATCACCGTCTACTCCCTCACGGAGTTCCGGCCCGAGCGGTACGTGGCCATCGGCGGCTCCGTGAAGCGGAGTGGGCGGTATCCGTATCGGGAGCGCATGACCATCCGGGACCTCGTGCTCGAGGCGGGGGGGCTGACCGAGGGAGCGTACCTCCAAGAGGCGGAGATCGCGCGCATTCCATCCAATCGGTCGAACGGCGTCACTGCTACTACGCGCCGCGTCGCACTGGACTCGAGCTACGTGGCGGACGGTCCGCCACCGACTGGCCCTGGGGAGTTGCTGGAGCCATTTGACAACGTGCTCATCATGCAGAGTCCGGATTACCTCCCGCCGCGTTCCGTGGTCGTGAGCGGGGAGGTACGGTTTCCGGGGCGATACACCTTGCGCACGAAATCCGAGCGGCTGTCGGACCTTCTGGCGCGAGCTGGTGGCCCAACCGCGGATGCGGACCTGGGTGCGGCGTACTTCGCACGAGCCAAAGCGCTTCAATCGTTCCAGGCGAGCGAGGATCGCGAGAGTGTCGACTCCTTGGTGCAAAAGGAACAGGCGGTGGAGCGCGGACGGGTTGGAGTCGACCTACCGGTGGCGCTCCGCCGGCCTGGGTCCTCGGACGACCTAACGCTGTTCGCGGAGGACTCGCTTCACATCCCGTTTCGCCGCACCACGGTAGAGATTGAGGGTGCGGTGAACGCGCCGACGGCAATCGCGAGCCGCCGAGGCGCGAGCATCGATTACTACGTGCGCGCCGCCGGCGGCGCATCGATCACCGGCGACGCGCGCCGCGTGTACGTTATTCAGCCGAATGGGAAGATCGAGGCCCCCCGACGCATCGCCGGGCTCATCCCCGTCAGGCCGACCCCTCGCCCTGGCTCAACGGTTGTCGTTCCGGCGCGGTCGACCGAAAATCGCACGCAGGAGCGGCTTGCGACCGCGCAGTTGCTCACCCAGTTGGTGACGTCAATCGTGACGGCATACGCCCTGCTTCGGTAGCTCGCTTACCGGGCCACGGCGCCGCGGAGAATCGCGGACGCCCGTGCCCGGTCGGCGTGAAGCACGTAGCGAACCAAGTGAACGAGACGCGAGGCGGCGAACCAGATGGTGAACGCCGCCCGCTCCCACCATCGGTAGTGTTCCCGGACCATCCGGCGCCGATTCCGGTCGCGCAGGACGATCTTGTGTGGTGCGATCACCGGTTCAGGAAACGGGACCTTGTGCACCAGCCGAGCCCCCGGCACGAACAGCAGCTGCCATCCCGCGCGTCGGTACCGGAGGCTGAGCTCGACGTCCTCTCCGTACATGAAGTATCCCGCTCGAAAACCGCCCTCGCGCCGCAGCGCCTCGGCGCGAAATGCGATGCAGCAGCCCGACAGGCACCCGGTCACCTCAGTGCCGGCGGACGACCAGGTGTCCACGAGCTGCCCGGCTGCCAGATGACGACCCGTGCCACGCACGATGGAGAGCGCCCCCCCTCCCCACCAGATGCGTGCGGGCGTGCCCTCGTAGAGCATCAGCGGCGCCGCGGCCGCGGCCCGAGGATTCGCCTGTAGCGCCTCCACGAGACGCCGGAGGGCGTCGGGATGGATCTCGGTATCGTCGTTGAGCTCGACGACCCAGCGCACGCCGTCCGCGAGGGCTGCGTCGATGCCGAGATTGTTGCCGCCGGCGAACCCTAGGTTCTCCTCGGATCGGATCAGTGCGGCACCGAATCGCCCGGCGAGCTCGTGAATCGCGGCCCGGGTCGCCTCGGGTGAGGCGTTGTCGATCACCAGGATACGGAGATCGACCCCCTCACTCCGCCGGAGGGCAGCCAGGCAGGCCTCGACGTGATGCGGCGACCCGTGCGTGACAACAATCGCCGAGACCGTGGGCCGTTCGTCGCGCGCGTCGGACATCTTCTACCCTAACCCAACGCGCCGCCCTGTCGCCAGTGGAGGAGCCACCTGTACCTTTCGACGTGCGTCCACTCGCCCGTCAACTTCCGGCCTACACCATCGCGCATGGCGTGGGGATCTTGGCGCCACTGGTCACCCTGCCCTATCTCACGCGCGTGCTCGGGGCGGACGGCTGGGCGCCAGTGGTCATCGCCCAGGGCCTCGTCGCGCTTGGTGTCACCGGCCTCGACTTCGGCTTCGACCTGACGGGCCCCCGGGACCTGTCGGATGCCGCGCCGGAGCATCGACCGGCCATCATCGCCGCCGTCACGGGTGGAAAACTGCTGCTTGCCCCCATCGTCCTCATCGCGGTCCTGCTCCTGACGGTCGCCAGTCGCGTCCACATGCCTTGGACGCTGCGAGCGGCCACCCTCGCGTGCGTCCTCGCGAAGGGGCTCACGCCGCTCTGGGTGTTCCAAGGGCTCGAACGTGCCAATATCGCGTTGACGATCGAGACGGCCGGCCGGATCGTCGCGGCCGCGCTGGTCTTTGTCTGCGTGCGCACACCCGCTGACGGCCCCTGGGTGATGCTCACCCAGGCCGCCACACTCGCCGTCGTCGCCGCCATCCAGTGGGGGTTGCTCCGCACGCATCTCACGCCCGGCCGCGTGGCACTCCGATCGTCGTGGCACCAGATCCGGCATTCAGCGCACGCCTTCGGGATTCGCGGGGCGGCCGCACTCTATCAGCACCTGAACCCGCTGCTGGTGGCCGTCCTGGGGTCCCCCGCCGCGGTGGTCGCATTCGGCGGAGCCGAACGGATCGTGCGCGCCGGCATCAATCTCTACCTCCCCATCACCCAGGCGCTGCTGCCACGCGCCCGCCGCACCCCCGTCACGGTGGTCAGCACGGGTGCGTGGCTCATCGGTGGTGTCGGCCTGCTGCTGGCGTCCACCTGCTGGATTGCGGCGGGACCTCTGGTGCGCGTCATCCTCGGGCCAGGATTCGAGTCGGCGATCCCGTTGGTGCGCGGGCTCGCGAGTCTCCCCATCGCCATCGCGATCGGGACCGTGCTCGGGCTCCTCTGGGCGGTGCCATCCGGGCGCGAGCGTGCCTTCTTCCACCTCGTCCTCGGTGCCGCTGGCGCGGCACTGACCACGGCAATCCTCGCGATCCCCCGACTCGGCGCCGCGGGGATGGTCGCCGGCGTCCTCGTCGCCGAGTGGCTCGTCGCCCTCGGACTGTTCACGATGTACCGACGCGAGCGCGCTCGATGAAGGTCCAGCCCCACGAGATCGTCGACATCGTCTGCTCCGCGCGGGATGCCGCGCCATTCATCCAGCAGACGCTTGAGAGCGTACAGGCGCAGACGCACCGAGACTGGCGCCTCTGGTTCCGCGACGATGCCTCCTCCGACGGGACGGCGGAGATTGTCCGCGCGGCGGCGGTACACGACCCGCGCATCTCGCTGCTGCATGCCGGCGCACCGAACCTGGGCGTGAACGGCGGCTACGCCTGGCTCCTGGACCACCTGCCACCGACGACGCGCTGGGTCGCGTGCATCGACGCGGACGACCTGTGGGACCCGTCACGTTTGGCGCACACCCTCGAGGTCGCACGTCGCGCAACCGCGCAGATCGGCGAAGCGCGTCCGCTGCTTGTCCACAGCGACGCGCAGCTGATCGACGCCGAGAACCGATTGATCGCCCCTTCATATTGGACGCGAATGGGGCTCCAGCCTGAACCGACCGACCTTGCGCGACTCGTCATCCAAAACGTCGCGACCAACTCGACCCTGCTCTTCAACCGCGCCCTCTTGGAGCGGCTACGCCCGATGCCCGCGCTGGGTCCATCGTCACCGGACTGGTGGATCGCCCTGACGGCGGCGGCGTTCGGCGAGCTGATTGCCATCCATACGCCGCTGATGGGATATCGCCAGCACGCGACGAACGATGTCGGCGCGACCGAGGGGCCCGTGCGCGGGCCGAGAGATGCACTCCGGCGGCTCGGCCGATTCCACGCGGTGGCGCCCCGCGTTCGCCGTGACCTCGACAAGCTCTGTCGCCAGGCGCGTGCCTTTGCGGAGCGTCACCGTGAGGACCTCCCACCGGAGATGGTGCACTGGCTCGAGCGCCTCGGAGGAATTCCGGAGGCGCCGTGGCTCGTTCGCAAAATCCTAATCGCGCGGTATCGCCTCCGTCAGGAACATGGGTGGCTGCGAAATCTCGGTGTGCTGTGGCGCGGATGATGCATTCTGCCAGGCCACTCGGTCAGGACACCGAGGTCTCGCGGGCCGTCGCCTCGGACGACATGCCTCCGTTGCCGCGCTGGGTCGGCTGGTCGCTGACGCTCTGGGTGGCGCTCCTCGCCGCGGACCGGATCGACCTCGCTGGCGGCAACGCCCCCATCGTGCTGACGCCCTTCTACCTCCTCACACCGCTCGTCATCCTTGGCGGCTGGCATGCGCGCCGTCGGGGCGTCACGGGCGATGCGCGGCGGAACCTGGACGCCTACAGCACGCTCGTGGCCGCGCTCGTCGCCGTGGCGGCTCTCTCCATCGTCCGAAGCGCGGATGTGACGACCTCGCTTGGGCGCCTCGCCCTGCTCATCGCGATGGCAGTCGGGACCCTCCTCGTCGCACAGTTGGCGGTGGTGACTCCATCTGCATCGGCGGCCATCTCCCGCGGAGCGCGACTCGGCCTTGCCCTGGCCGCGGTATTCGGCCTGCTCGAGCTCTTCGCGTTCCTGCAGGTGCTGCCCGAGGTGTGGGCCATCGGGCCGGTAAACATTCGGCTCGACACCGCACCCTATGCGGGCATCGTCCCTCGGCTCTCGGGGCTGACGTCCGATGCCAACCGGGCTGGGCTGGCGAGCCTGATTCATCTCGCGCTCATTCGGCGGCATCCCGCACCCACTGCGCGCCGTGGATGGACGTCGCTCGCAGGGGTCCTGATCCTCCTGACTCTGTCCCGAAGCGCCGTCCTCGCGGCTGCCATCGCGGCGGCCTACGTCTGGGCGCGACGCGGCGGCCGCATCGCCTGGGCATCGACCGCGCTGCCGATGGGACTGCTCCTCCTGACGATCGCGAGCGTGGGGCTGATGCAACCCCGATGGTATCAGTCCACGACACGGTACCTCGCGCCACTCGCTGGCCGCCTCACCCTCGACGAGGGCTCCGCTCAGGATCACCTGCAGCTCGTCGAGCGAGGCGTGACAGCCGCAACGCGCTCCGTCCGTGGCACGCTGCTTGGAACGGGCTACGGCACGTCATTCCTGTTGCTGCGAGACCGCTTCGGGGCCAACCGGTATGGCAATTTCCACTCGCTCTACCTGACGCTCTGGGTGGAGAGCGGCATCGTCGCGCTCGCCGTGATGTTGGTGCTGCTCGTGCACGGCATGCGACGCCCGACCGCTTGGCGTGGTCCCTTGCTGGGCGTCCTCGGGTTCAATTTCTTCTATCAATCGCATGTCGACCCCGCCTTCTGGCTACTCCTCGCACTGGCGTGGCTCGACCCTGCGACCGAGGCCGCCCGTGACTGAGCCCGCCCGTCGACAGCGACGCCGCCGGTGGATGGCCGTGATGCTCGCGGTGCTCGCGTCCGCCGTGGGATGCGACGCCTTGTTGACGGACCCCGCCGCTCAGGGCCGGATTCGCATCGTGGCGCTCGATCGGCACGGGACTCCGCTCCCCGGCATCAGAGCGGAGCTCTTCCTCGGCTACCGCCGAATGGGGTACCTGGCGACCGACCGGAGTGGGGTCGCGGATTACCGAGAGGTCCCCGAAGGGAACTATGGCGTGTACATGGTGCTCCCGCCGGAGTACGCGGGCTGGGACGAGCTCCGGGGTGGGAGCCGCGACGACTTCCGCGCCGGCATCGTGGTGCGGCCCGGACTGGACACCACCCTGCATTTTGAATTCCTGCGCCGCGGCATCGGATCGGTCGTCGTGTGGGCCATCGACCAGGACTCCCTCGCCGTCCCCGAGCGCGAGGTGATCCTCTACTCCCCGAGAGGCGTCCTTGGCTTCGACACGACCGATGCCAGTGGGCGTGCGGAGTTCCCGAGCGTTGCCTTCGGCAACTACGGCGTGCGCGCGACGGCCCCCGACACGTTCCGAGCCCCCGGGTCGGCGCTTGAGGTGGTGCGTGATGGTCTCTTGATAGATCAGGGGCGTCGCGAGACCGTCGTACTCTCCATGCCCCGTTGCCGTGGCAGCGTCGGCGTCCGGGTGGTCGATGAGGTGGATGATCCGGTCGCCGACGTCCCGATCGTCCTGTACCGCGGTCCAAGGATTTTCCGTCGAGGCACGACGGATGCGACCGGGTGGCTCTCCTGGTCGCGGGTCACCTGCGGCGAGTTCGGGACCGCCCTGACCCCGCCACCGACGTATGTCTCGCCGTGGGCGCGTGACACCGCCTTCGTGGATGGCCTCACCCTCGCGGACGGTCAGTCGATCCGCGTCACCCTCCGGGCGCTCCAATGTGCCGGGCGCATCGCCGTTCGTGTCGAAGACGCGTCGGGGCTCGGCGTGGCCGGCGCCACCGTTTCGCGATACACAGGTGCGGGCATCGGGCCGCAGCTCACCACCGATCCGAGCGGCGCCGCGACTTTTCTGAAGGTCCCCTGCGGCGTACACGGCGTCTTCGTCACACCGCCGGAGGGATATGCCGGGACATGGGCCAGAGACTCCCAATTCGTCGACGACCTGACGATTCGAGTCGGCACGATCAAAAACGTGACCCTGCGCCTCACCAAACGCCCGTAATTCAACAGAAAATCGACCACACGGCATGGCAGCGTCGTGACCAGCGGCGCCGGCAAGCAGCCTCGCCCCCGGCTCAGCCCGCCGCCAGCAACCGGCCCGCGAGGACGCGCGCCCGCGCGATGGCCTGATCCATGTCGTAGTACCGATATTCGCCAAGACGACCACAGATGAGCACGCCGGCGTCGGCGTCCGCTCTCGTGCGGTAGCGCTCGTAGAGCACACGGTTCACCGCATCCGGGAACGGGTACTCATACCCACTCGGCTCCTCTGGTGAGAAGGGCGTCTCCCGAGTGAGGACCGTCCCACGCACCCGCGCGACCTCGTCGGGGGGCATCATATGCTTCCACTCCAAGGTGCGGATATGCGGGCCACGAGCGGGATCCGGATTGTTCACCTGACCGACTGGCAGTACGACCCCCGCCACGTTCGGCCGATACTCGTGCGTGCGCTGCTGGCCCCGGTACGCCAACCGACCGAGATCGTAGCCATAGTACTCGTCGATCGGGCCAGTGAAGATCACCCGGCGCGTCGGCGTCCATTTTGCGCGTTCCGCGAGGTAGTCCACGCCCAACTCGCACGGGATTCCTTCAAGGAGCCGGGCCATAAAGACATCATACCCCTCCACCGGAATCCCCTGATACCGATGCCGCATCAGCCGGGTGTCCCCATCGTGTCGCACGTCGAACCGCTTGGCGAGATCGGCGCTCAAAGACGTCGCGGAGACGCCCCACTGCTTCTCGGTGTATCCGCGGACGAACCGTCGGTAGATCTCGCCGGGCATCATGGCGAGGGAGGCTTCCTCGAAGTTCTGAGGTATCCCAGAGAATTCTGGACGCCACGCCTCACCGGCCACCCGCCGGATATAGTCGGCCGTCACGGGCCACGCCTCGATGGCCCCCTCCACCTCCGTGCGCACCTCGGCGACGAACGGGTGGAACGCCCCGAACCGATTCACGAAGGCCCAGAGCTCCTCCGAGTTGGTCCGGAAATAGTGAGGGCCGTAGGTGTGGATGCGGATGCCTGACGGGTGGCGGTGCTCGTGCACGTTGCCCCCGAGATGCGCTCGGCGCTCGAGGACCTGCACGCGCCACCCCGCATTATGTAGCACCCGCGCGATCGTCGCCCCGGTCAGCCCGGAACCGACCACGACATAATCCACGTGCGCGGTCACGCCTCCGCGCGCGCGGCGCGGCCCAGCGAAGCGCGCGTCAACAGGCCGACGGCCACGCCAAGGATCAGCGCGAGGACGAAATGGACACCGAGCTTCGGGAACTGCGGGTCATCGACAACCGCGATCATCGGGGCATCGACGATCCTTACGCGATCGAGCCGCAGCGTCTGCTGCAACGCGACCTGCTGGAGCTGCCGCTGGAGTGCCACGTAGGCCTGATCCGCCACCTTCTGACGGCGCAGCCGCTGGTAGTACCCGAGGACGTCATCGGGCATCCCCCGCAGCGACCGGTCCAGCGAATCGAGGGCCTGTGCGAGCGTCGCCCGCTGCTGTTCGAGGCCCTCGAGGTACTGTCGGCCGATCCGCCGAAGTGATTCCTCAAGCTCGGTGATGCGCTCCGTCACCTGGCGCACCTCCCGACTCTCGTCCGCTCGCACCGAGCGGCGCTCCGACCGGAGATTCTCGAGCTCGAGTAGCGCCTCAAGGAGATTCTGGATGGCCTGATTGGAGATGAGGGTCGGATAGGCGGCGAGCTGGCGATACGCGGCGGGACCCTCCGCCCCCGCTGCCCTAGCCTCGATCATCGCGAGCAGCCGCTGAATCGCCTCACGCTCCACGTCGATCCCGTCCCGCTCCACCTGCAAGGACGCGTATCGCTTCACCTGTGCCGTCGCCTGCTCGTCGGGCACCAGCAGCCCTTTCGCCTCCTGATATCGCCGCAGGGCGTCCTCCGCCGCCGCGAGCTCACCTTCCTGTTCGGCCACCTTGCGTCGCAGCTCCGACACCGTCGAAGAGAGATCGGTTGTCTCGGTGCCGGCCGTGAACCGGAGATATTCTGCCAGCATCAGCTGCACGGCGGCGGCCGCCAGCTCCCGGTCCGTGTCGTCGAGTGTGACGGCGATGAGCTGCGACCCGATCGCCTGACGGCGCACATCCATCCGCTCGACGAGCTGCTCCTCAACCTGGTACCGCGGCAGCACTCTGAGACGGACCGGCTTCGCGGCGGCGACCACCTCGGCTGACGGGGAGAACCGAATCCAGACCGGCCCGACGCGGACGGTATCGCCAGGCGTGACCGCGGGCACGGAGGCTTCGAAAGGCCCCTTCCCCTCGGCCCTCGCCTCAACGGTCCACCGTCCCTCCGCAGAGGGCCGGAAGGTGAGGCTCCCGTCCATATTCGGGAGCGGGAACGCGGTGCGCACGGCGACCGTGCCGACCGCACTCCGCTCCCCACGAGGCCGGCGAACAATAAGGGCCAGTGAATCGATCACCGCCCCCAGGACCCGCTGGGAGGTGAGGACACCGATTTCCGTCTCCACCTCATCCCGAGACAGGCCGAGCGCACCCGCCCCCGGAATCGAGGTGAGGGCGTCCGAGAGCCCGCCGGCCGCAGGGTCCTTCTGTACCCGGAGGAGTGCCTCGCTCCGGTACCGAGGGGCGACCGCGAGCGTCCACAGGATCACGGCTCCAGCCGACACGACCCCGGTGATCCACGGAAGTCTCGCACGCATGCGTCCAGTCATCTGCGGAAGAAGAACCCCTCCGAGAGGGGCGTCAAGGTCATTCCCACCGACCAGAACCCGTAATCCACCCCCTCATACAGGCCCCGTGCGGGATCTCGAAGCAGGGCCTGATTCAGATACGCCAAGCGGACCCCGTGCGTGACCTCGACCTCTGCGGCGATGCGGCCGAGCCGACCGGCGGCACGAAGGGATGCCGAGAGCGATACATCCGGGAGCTTCCCTTGCCCCCCGGGAACCACGTCGGTGAACAAGGGCCCATTCAGCCAGCGGATGCGCCCGAGCGTCCCACCGACGCGCCACTCGCGCCCGTGCCAATCGACGGCGAGGGACTGCGTGGACCCACCAGGCCCGATGGCAGGACCCAGCATCTGCCCGTCGTGCGTCCACCCCTGTGGCACCACGTCCGATGTGTACGAGAGCCCCGTCGGCCGGACCCGCAGCGACGTGCTCGGCTCGAGGTAACTCACCTCAGCCTGCCAGTGCACCGTCCCGCCGGCGCGCACCGGGCGGGCAACCTGGAACCCAAGCGAATAGCCCTGGGTGTGCCCGGGGAACCGGATGAAGTCGGCGAGGGACGCTGGAAACTCGTACCGCGCCCACTCGGCATACGCCTCGACACCGTACTCCGGCACGGCCCATCGTGCGAATAGGTCGGTGATTTGGTCTCGGCGGCCGTGGGCCGCCGCATCCGCCGGGCGCGACACCGGCCGTCCGACGTCACGGAAGGCGTCCAACACGTTATCGAGCCGGGGGCCGCCCGCCGCGATCACCGCACGCGAAATCCCGAGCGAGGGGAGCATCGCCCAACGGGCACTCGGCCGCCACACGACCGCGATGGCGGACAGCGCGCGGTGATCGTTTCGGATGTTCGCATCGAAATACCGAGACTCCCGAAGGCGTCCGAGGAGGTACTGGACGTCGATGGTGCCGACGGCGGTGGCCAGACCTCTCGGTGTCTCGACAAATAGGTGGGGGAAGCCGCTCCCGTGGGACGAGAGCAGCAAGGCGTTCCCGGCGGAGGGGCCCCACCAGCGATTCTCGGAGGACGCCCCGATGGTGACCCGGGGCGTCAGATCAACTGAGACCCGACTCTGCCCCAACAGCACGGCGTGCCGCGGCTCATCCCCGAAACGCAGGGGCCAGTCTGCCGATTCCGGACGTGGCAGATAGGGGTGCGCCCAGATCGACCGACGATCGACGCGGAGTTGATCCCACGGAATGACGAAGACATACCCGTTGTCCTCGCGGACGATCTGCGGTGCGATCACCACCGACAGGCGCCCTGTTCGAGCACCGAACCCACCGGAGAGCAACGCGTTGTGTCCGACGCCGGCCCGCAGAGGTCCATCGTTCGCCCCCCACGGGAGCGCGTCATTATGCGCGTAGCGGAGATGCGGGAGGATGGCCCAGACACCGTCACAGCCCAGCGAGCGCGTCACCGGCCGCGTCGTCGCACGGAGCAGGATCGTCTGACCGGTGTCGCCCTGAACCAGTGTCCGGAGCCGACTGACGCGGTCCTCCGCCCCACCGAGGGGCGTGAACGCCACGGTCCCGGCCGTCGGCTCAGCACACGATGCAAGATCCTGCGCGCCCGCCTGGACGGTACTGACGAGCAGTCCAAGCGCTACGAGAACGCCTCGCGCTGGAGAGGATAGGAAGACGCGCACGAGGAGAAAGGTCACCGTGGACGGCCGTCCCGACAAGCCGACGAGGGCTCTAAGCGAGTAAGATTCGTGAAGGATGAAACCTCCAGTGTCGCCTCACCTCGGACACCGCCAGCGCGAACGGCGAACAGGGCCCGCCTGCTTCGGGCTGCGCGACGTCCTCGCGCCGTCCGCACGGCGGGGGGCTGGCGCGCGTGCCACCGTTATCGGGCTGCTGCTGCTCCTCGCTTCGAGGCCACTGGCCGCGCAACTCGATCTCGGCGGTGCCCCCCTCCCCGGGGGGGATGAGCACTGGTACCGTCGCAGCCGTTCGTTGCTGGAGGCCGAGGCCGCCGACCCGTGGCGAGACCGACTCACCCGTCCTCTGCCGGCGCGCGGCCTGCACTGGCGCCCACTCCGCGCCGAACTCCGCACGGTCTTCAACAGCGACCGACCGTCACCAGATGACAATGATGGCGTCGTCTGGGCGGGACGTGGACTGACCGCCTCGGCACAGACGGGGCTCGAAGTCAGGTGGCGGGTTCTGCATCTCCAGCTGGCGCCCATCGTCTTTCGCGCGGAGAATCGCGCCTTCCCATTGCTCCCGAATGGGCGGACGGATCAGACGCGATTTGGTGACCCCCGGTTCCCGGGAAACATCGACGCCCCGCAGCGCTTCGGTGATGCGCCGTATGAGCGCCTCGACGCCGGTGACAGTTTTCTCGCCCTCCGCGCCCTCGGGCTGACCACCGGACTCTCCGCCTCGCGGATGATCTGGGGACCCGCTCGCGAATATCCGCTGGTGCTCGGCGCGACCGCCGGAGGGTTTCCGCATCTTTTCATTGGGACGGACGGCCCACGCCACGTCCCGTTCCTCGGTGTCGTCGAGGGGCGATTGATCGCCGCCCGCCTCGAACAATCGGCGTGGTCTCCCGTGCAGTCGGGGGAGTCACGTCGCTTCCATTCCGGTCTCGTGCTGAGCCTGAAGCCCGCCATCGTGCCCTGGTGGGAGGTCGGCGCGACGCGTACCGAGACAGGTGCGTGGCCGGCAGGGGGACCGACGGTGCAGGACGCGCTGGGTCCGCTGTCTGGGGTGCTGAATGCTGGGAATACGTCATCCCTCAACTCCACAGGAACCAACGGCTTCGCCTCGATATTCACCCGCGTCGCGGTCCCAGGCGCGGGCTTGGAGCTGTATGGTGAGCTGAGCTGGGAGGACTTTGCGAACGACGCGCGTCGCTTCCTGCAGAAGATCGACGACCTCAATACGTACACCATCGGCATTGGGCGGGCGTGGATCCGTCGCGAGGCGCTCCACAGGCTCGGCGTGGAGTCTACCAACGGCGAGGTCTCGCATCAGGAACGTGGTCAGCGTGGCTTCGTTACTCCGTTCCCACCCTACATCCACGGCCCGACCTATCAGGGACTCACCTCGAACGGCCAGTTCTTGGGCTCTGGCGCCACCTATCGTGGTTCCGGCTCCACGATCAGGTACAGCCGACACTCCCCAGCGCACGACCTGCAGGTGCGACTGACGCGTGAACGGCTTCTCGACGCGATTCCGAGCGACATCAGTGCGGAAATTGTCACCTCCGCCCTCGGTGCCTCAGTCCACTGGACCTGGCTCGGCCATCGGGTGGAGCGCGCGGTCTCCTTCGGGTACACCCACGTCCTGCCCTCGGCTGCCCCGACGCAGCCGCAGCCGGCTGGCTGGCAAGTCGGGGTTCGCCTCCGCGCGCGACTTGTCCCTTGAGGTCGGACGCCCCAGGGCGTTCCTCCTCTCCCGAGCATTCGTAACGCGCCGCCGCTCTCTGTCCCCGACGTGGCGATGCCGGTCGTACTGGGGCCACCGCCGAACTACCCTGGCAGCACGCTCCCGCCGTTCACGTTCACAATCTCGCCCACGAGATGCCGAGCCCCGGGCATACAGAGCGCCACGGCCGCCCACGCCACGTCCTCCGGCATCGCCACGCGCCCGTTCGGGATAGCCGCCTCGATACGCGCCTTCCCCTCCCCGGCGAACGGCTGCGCACACATCTCCGTGTCGATCCAACCCGGGGCGACGGCGTTGACCGTGATCCCGCGCCGAGCGAGCTCGATGGCCTGGCTCTTCACGAAGGAGATCATCGCGCCCTTGCTCGCCCCGTAATCGGCGTGAAAGGCCTCGCCTCGTTGGCCGGCCGTTGACGAGATGTGCACGATGCGCCCCCCATCGCCGAGGCGGCGAGCCGCCGCGCGCGAGACGAAGAACATCCCGTCGACGTTCTCTCGCATCGTCCGGTGCCATCGCGCGTCCGTAAGCTCGTGCACCGGGACGTCGTCGGGCGGCCAGATGCCGGCGCTATGAATCACCAGATCGAGGCCACCGAGGGCCTCGACCACGGCGTCGAAAGCCTCCTCAACGGCCGCCGCATCACCGACATCCGCCGCGACGGCGACGCTCCGCACACCCTGTCGACCTAACTCGGCGACCATCGCGTCCGCCTCATCTCGCCGACGACGATAGATGATGCCGACATCGGCCCCGAAGGACGCGAGGAGTCTGCTCGTGGCGGCGCCGACACCCCGGCTCCCTCCAGTGACGATGGCTTTTCGGCCTTCGAGCGAAAACGGCACAGGGATGGGACGGAGTGTGGTCATCGCGAAAAGGTAACCAAAGACGACGGCACTCGAGATGTCGCTCCGACTGACGTGGCTGCTGACCGATCCACGAAACAGCTGGTCAGCGCGTTGTCCGCAGCGCCGTTTCGTCAGCCGCCGAGGACGCGGACGATAAAGGCGCGGGCGTCGGGCGAGACAGTGAGTCGACACCCTTCGACGTGGTCCGCGGGGACGACCGTCACCCGATTCACCGGCGCATCCAGACTTCCCCACGGGCCCTCCAACACCGCGGCGTGCTCGAGCGGAACGACGAGCACGCAGCGCGGCGCGCTCCGCGTCGGGAGCGCGCGCTCAACCCCACCGGACGAGGCACCAATCACACAGGCCAGCTCGAAATCAGGGGTGTCGATCAACAGACCACTGTGACCGGCGCCGAGTCGGCGACCCTGATCGGACTGGGCACCCGAACCGGCGGCGGCGAGAGGGCGACCCCAGACAGGTTCGGCATCGGTCAGGGCCGCGGCCACCCCCGCCTCGATGTGCATCTCCCGCTGCGCGCGCCCGTACCGTTCCGTCCAATCGTGAAGACGGTACGTGGTGTCCGACGCCGTCTGCACCTCGAACACCAGCGTGCCCGCCCCGAGCGCGTGCACCAACCCCGAGGGCAACCAGCACACCGTGCCCGGCGCCGCAGGGAAGCACCGGAGACGTTCGGCGAGAGTCCCGCCTTCGGCGGCTTCCGCGAGTTCGCGTGGGTCTCGTACGTCACGCAGCCCAAGCATCAACTCGGCCCCCGGCTCCGCCGCCAGCACCACCCACGCCTCACTCTTCACGTGAGCGCCCGGGTGCGCGGCGGCATATGCCGGCGATGGATGCACTTGGACAGACAGGTGCTCTGCTGCGTCCAAGAACTTGAGCAAGAGCGGAAAGCGGTCGGCGCGGAATCCGAGTAGCCCCATCGAATCGCGCGCGACGACGGCGTGCAGATCCGTCCACGAGCCGCCCTCCCGGCGCGACGGCTCTACCACCGAGATCATCGGCTGTCCCCCCGCCCCGCTCGTCGCCGTCGATGCGAGATCGGCGCAGAGCCACGCCTCGCCGAGCTGATCGCGCGCATCGCCGAAGAGAGGACCAAGGCGTGACCCTCCCCAGGCCTTTGGCAGGAGCGAGACGCCAAGCGTAAAGGGCGCAAGCGGCATAGAGGGAAGCTCCTCAGTCCTCGGACGCGACGCAACCATCCGTCTCGCGGTCTGAGATCGCGACCAGGTCACGCGCGACCCGTGCGGATTCGCCGAGGCCGAAGCCGCGGCGCACGAGCCATCCCACGAGCCGCCGTCGCGCGACGTCCGGCGCCAGACCACGCAGCGCCCCGAGTCGGCGTCGCGCCGCGACCCACACGAGGTCGACCGGCGGACCGCCCGACGCGGAGGACTCGTCACACGCCGCGCCGGCACGCTCCTCGGCGTGCTCCGCCAGCGCCTGCTCCACCACCCCGTGCGCCACCCCACGCCGGGCGAGTTCAGTACGAACGCGACGCGGGCCGTATGCCCGTCCCGTCATCCGGCTCTGGACGAAGCCACGCGCATACGCGACGTCGTCGAGGTAGCCCCGTTCCGCGAGGCGATCGAGGGCCCCGGCGACGACGGGCTCGGTGAACCCCTTCCGCAGGAGATGCTGCCCGAGTTCCGCCCGGGCGTAGGCGCGGCGGGCGAGCGCATCGACGGCCCGAGCCACACAACTCTCCGGGGGTGGCGGGGGGCGATCGACTCGGGGGCTTCGAGGACGCGGCATGGTCATCACGGGAAGAAAGAAGACTGGGGGCGGCCCGCGTGGAAAGACGGGGATTCCGGGCCCCACCTACACACGACGAACGCACCCCCAGCCATCACCTGTCGTCCCGCCGAGGTTAGTCCTCGTCGCCCTCCGGCGGCTGGGGCTTGGTGACCCCGAGGACCGCCTTCACCTTCTCCTCGATCTCCGCCATCACGGCGGGATTGTCCTTCAGGAAGAGCTTGGCGTTCTCACGCCCCTGCCCGATGCGCTGCGGCCCGTAGCTGTACCAGGCCCCCGACTTCTCGATGATCCCGCTCTCCGCGCCAATGTCGACGAGGAGCGAGGTGTGCGAGATGCCTTCCGCGTACATGATGTCGAACTCCGCCTGCTTGAACGGCGGCGCGACCTTGTTCTTGACGACCTTCACGCGGACGTGCGAGCCGATCACGTCCTCCTTCTCCTTCACCGGCCCGATGCGGCGGATGTCGAGACGGAGCGAGGCGTAGAACTTGAGAGCCTTGCCGCCCGTCGTCGTCTCGGGATTCCCGAACATCACACCGATCTTCTCGCGGAGCTGGTTGATGAAGATCACCGAGCAATTCGAGCGGGCGATGGCGCCCGTGAGCTTGCGGAGCGCCTGACTCATCAAGCGCGCCTGCAGGCCGACGTGCGAGTCGCCCATCTCCCCCTCGATCTCTGCCTTCGGCACGAGCGCCGCGACCGAGTCGACGACAATCACGTCGACCGCACCGCTGCGGACGAGGATCTCGCAGATCTCGAGGGCCTGCTCACCGGTGTCGGGCTGCGAGACGAGGAGCTTCTCGATGTCGACGCCGAGCTTGGCGGCATAATCCGTGTCGAGCGCGTGCTCGGCGTCGATGAACGCCGCCGTCCCGCCGAGCCGCTGCGCGTTGGCGACCACGTGGAGGCAGACGGTCGTCTTGCCGCTGCTCTCGGGACCGTAGATCTCGGTGATGCGCCCCCGCGGGATCCCGCCGACGCCGATCGCGGCGTCGAGGTTGATCGCACCGGTCGGGATCGCGTCGACGCGCACCTTCACGCCGTCGGCGCCCATCCGCATGATCGCGCCCTTCCCGAAGGACTTCTCGATCTGGGAGACGGCGAGGCCGAGGGCCTTCGACTTTTCAGACTGCTGCTGCGCGGTGGGCGAGGCCATCAGGTGCTCCGTTGGATGAGAGGAAGGTAATGGGAGAGTGGTGACGCCGTGACGATTCCGAACATAAACCGAAGATGCCGTTGGGAGCAAGGCGAGGCCCCAGAAACACTAGGGTTCACACTTTTCCACAGAAGGCATTTTCCACATAGGTGATGGATGGTTTTTTTCCACACAAGGCAACACCAAGCACATCAAAGCGATAGGCATCGCCAGTCACACCGAATCGAGATATCCACATTGCTGCGGAGTGGATGATCCGCCGCTGCTTTCGTTCGGGTATACACTCAATCGGGAGCCCAAAATCGAGGCGACTTCGGGTCTTTACCTCCACGAACGCCACCACGGACGCTCGCCTCACGATCAGATCGATCTCCCCCCGCCTGACTCGGAAGTGATGATCGATGAGGGACCAACCGCGGCGAATGAGCCAGCGGGCAGCGATCCGCTCTCCAAGGAGACCGAGGGGGATGGGCGCGGCAGCATTCACGAGCCGAAGCTAGACCGGCTAGTGGCAGTACCATCACCGCGCTGCGGCGTACGTCATCGAACAGCGTCAGCGTGGTGCGGTCACGACCTCGGTGATCGTCCGGAGCAGTTCACGCATCCGCACGGGCTTCGCGAGGTAGGCGTCGGCCCCGGCCGCCAGCGCGCGCTCACGGTCCCCCGGCATCGCGAGGGCGGTGACGGCGATGATCGGCACGCGAGCGACCTCCGCGACCGGATGCGCCCGCAGCGTCCGCGTTGCCTGCCATCCGTCGAGCCGGGGCATCTGCAGGTCCATCAGGACCACGTCGGGGCGCCACGTCGCGGCGCGCTCCACGGCCTCCACCCCGTCGGCGGCGACCTCGACCACGAACCCCTTCGCGCGCAGGTAGCGACCGAAGGTCTCCCGGTTCTCCGCGCTGTCATCCACCACGAGGGCCCGCGTCCCGGGACGCAGGTACACCGACTGGTCTGAGACCTCACCGACGGTATCCCCGGTCGCCACCGCGGCGGTATCCTCCCCGTCGGATCGCCCCAGTGTGACGCGGAAGGTGCTCCCGGCGTCGACGACGCTCTCCACGGCGATGTCGCCACCGAGTTCGCGCGCCATTCGCGCCGAGAGGGCGAGGCCCAGTCCGGTGCCGGGGCCGTGGCGGTCGCGTTCGCCGTCGAGCTGGACGAACGGTTCAAAGATCTCGGCGAGCCGCTCGGGGGGGATGCCAATCCCTTCGTCGATAATCGAGAAGACCACGGTGCCCGCCCGTTCGCCGGCGTGCACCTCGAGGCGGACCGCGCGCCCCGCCGGGGTGAACTTCACGGCGTTCCCCAGCAGGTTCACGAGGATCTGCCGCGCCGCACGCGCGTCGGTGACGATCGCCGGGAGCTCGGGCACGACGGCGGTGGCGAGGGCAACGCCTCGCGCGATTGCGTTGCCCATCACCAGGCGGACGGCTCCCTCGGCGAGCTCCGACGGTGTCACCAGTTGCCAGTGCGGGTCGAAGCGCCCCGCCTCAATCCGCGCGAGGTCCAGCAGCTCGTTGATGAGGCCGAGGAGATGCGCGCCGCTCGCGTTGATGTCGGCGATCCACCCGCGCTGCATGGTGCTGAGGTCCCCGGCGAGCCCCTCCAGGAGCGCGTCGGTGAGGCCGAGGACGGCGTTGAGCGGGGTCCGGAGCTCGTGGCTCATCGAGACGAGGAACTCGTCCCGGTGGCGCAGCGCGCTCGCGAGCTCGGCGTTCCGCGCGAGGAGCGCACGAATCCGCGCCTCGGGGTCCTCCGGGAGGCCGCTCAGCGCGCCGCTCTGCGCGCCGCTCTGCGCGCCGTACGGCGCGCCCAGGCGGTCGGCGTCCCGCATCACGCCGGGCTCCGCATCACGGGGAGCTCCGCATCACGCCGCGCGTGCGCCGGCGACTCGGTCGAGATCCTCGAGCCCGATCAGCACGTCCCGCGGCTTGGAGCCATCGGGCGCGCCGAGCACGCCGGCCAGATGGAGCTGGTCGATGATCCGCGCCGCACGACCGTAGCCGATCTTGAGCCGCCGCTGCAGGAGCGAGGTCGAGCCGCCCTGATGCTGGATGCAGACTTCTGCCGCCTCGCGGAAGAGCTTGTCGCGGTCGCCCGACTCCTCGCTCCCCTCGTCCCCGCCGCCGGCCTCGAGCGCCTCGCGGGCGCGCACCGCGGCGAGGATGTCGGGCTCGTCGCCCGCGGCCATCGGGGCGGCACCGGAGGCGCGCTCCGCATACCACCCCATCAGGCGCTCGGTGTCCTCGTTCGAGAGGTACGCCCCCTGCAAACGCGACGGCTCGCTCTTCCCCGGCGGAATGAACAGCATATCGCCGTTGCCGAGGAGCGACTCGGCGCCCATCCCGTCGAGGATGGTGCGGGAGTCGATCTGCGATGCCACGCGGAACGCGATGCGGCTTGGAAAGTTCGCCTTGATGAGCCCCGTGATCACGTTCACGGAAGGCCGCTGCGTCGCAAGGATGAGGTGAATGCCGATCGCGCGCGCCTTCTGCGCGAGCATCGCCAGCGGCGTCTCGACCTCCGCGGCGCAGGTCATCATCAGGTCGGCGAGCTCGTCGATCACCACGACGATGTACGGGAGCACCCCGCCGGTGTAGTCCCGATTCTCGAAGCCGACGTTCGGATCCTTCGGCTTCCGCAGCGCGGCGCCGGCACGGACCTTCGTGTTGAAGTCCTGGATGTTGCGCGAGCCGTTCTCCGCGAGGAGGGCGTACCGCTCCTGCATCTCGAGCACCGCCCACTTGAGCACCGCCGCCGCGTCCCGGTTGTCCGTGACGACTTTGTGTCGCAGGTGCGGCAGGGTGTTGTAGACCGAGAGCTCGACCATCTTCGGGTCGACCATCAGGAAGCGCAGCGTCTTCGGCGTGTGCCGGTAGATGAGCGACGTGATGATCGTGTTCACGCAGACGGACTTGCCCGAGCCGGTGGCGCCGGCGATCAGCAGGTGCGGCATCTTCGCGAGATCGGTCACGACGGGGGCGCCTTCGAGGTCCTTCCCGAGTGCGACCGGAAGCGCCATCGGCTTCTTCTGGTACGCGTCGGCCTCGATGATCTCACGGAAGGCGACCATCTCGGGCGCGGGGTTCGGCACCTCAATGCCGACGGCCCCCTTGCCCGGGATCGGCGCGACGACGCGGATGGACGGCGCGCGCATCGCGAGGGCGAGGTCGTTGGCGAGGTTGGCGAACTGGCGGACCTTCACGCCGGGCGCGGGCTCGATCTCGTACTGCGTGACCGTCGGGCCGGAGGTGCGGCCGGTGAGGGTGCCCTCGACCTTGAAGGTCTTGAGCGAGTCGATGAGCTTCGCGCCCATCAGGTCGAGCTGCGCGCGCCCCGCCTCGGTGTTCCGCGCGGGCGCGGGGGTGAGGAGTGCCGGATCGGGGAGCAGGTCGTCGGCGAGTGTCGCAGGGCTCACAGCGAGCGCGGCGCCACCCGCCACCGCGCCGGAGGCACTGGCCGCCGTCGCGCCCGCGGCGATGGCCGCACCAGCGCCCTTCCGCGAGCGACGTCGTGGCACGTCGGCCTCCACCACCTCGTCGTCGGCGGCATCATGCTCGGCCGCGTCGGCGTCAGCACGGTCCGTCACGTCGGCGACCTCCGACGCCACCGACGCCGGCACGGACGGCTCGGCGGCAGCCGCAGTCATCCCCATCAGCGTGAGGTCGACGGCCGGGAGGTCGGCCGCATCGGGCTCCATCGCCTCGGCGGTCGTCAACGCGGCGGTCACCGCTGGAGTGCGGCGGGCCGGCAGCTTCACGGCCACGGCCGCTCGCACGGGATTCCATCGCAGGGTGACGGCGGTCAGCACGGAGATCGCCGTCACGATCACGAACCACGCCCCACCGCGCCCGACGGCCTCGGCGAGGTAGAAGCCGGCGAAGGCCCCCCAGAGGCCGGCATACGGATCAGCGGTGCCCGCGGCGACGACGCCAAGCCGCGAGAGTCCGGTGGCGACAGGGACGATGATGACGAGGCCGATCGGGAAGAGATCGACGACCGCGCGCTCCGGCGCGCCGATGCGCCCGAGGAGGCGAAGCGCGCGCGTCGCGGGGATGAGCGGGACAATCGCCGCGGCGATTGCGCCGACGAGCCCGAGAATCGACCAGCGGAGGCACCCGCCGACGGGGCCGAAGGGCCCGCCGGCCGCCGTGCAGGACTCGAGCGAGGCCGGCGTGCGTCCGAAGAGCAGCGCACCCGCGAGGAAGAGCGCTCCGACGAGAAGGACGATTCCGGAGATCTCGTGGCGCAGCGTCGGCGCGGCGCCGTCGCGGCCTGGCCCCTTCCCCGGCGTTCCCCCGGTCGGCGCGGGCGATGGGAGCGCGAGATCGTCCGCCGAGGACGACGCGTCGGTGCCGTCCGAGGCCGTGGTGCCAGCGGCGTCGGCGGTGCGGCTCCGCCGGCGCCGTGGCGGCGGGGCGAGCGGGGAATCGAGGAGGAGCGGGTCGACCGAGTGCTTCCGTGGCATGGGCGCGAGGGAAGGGATACTTGTCAGACGAGTCAGGGCCGGTCGGGGAAACGCCGCGTGCGGGGGTCGGAGAATCCCCCACCCCGACCGGCGGCTCCCCGGACGACCCACCAGCTCGGCCGATCCGCACCGCCATCCGACGCGGCGCGACCCCCTCGGCTCAGAGTTCCGCGGCGAACCGTCGGGCGATGAGGCGCCGGTACAGTCCGGGCCAGAGCCGCCAGAGCAGCGCGCCGACACTGGGCCAGAGGTCGGGGCGCACCGTGGGCTTCCGCGCGTCGAGGGCAGCGAGGATCCGTCGCGCCTCGTCCTCCGCCGTCCGGATTCTCCCCGTCGTGGAGCGCGGGTGCCGCGCGGGCGCACCGTCGGCCCCGAGAGCGTGGCGCTCGATCGCGGTGGCGAGGAAGCTCGGATGCACGAGGAGGACGTGCACCCCCTCGCGCGCGATCTCGAGCCGAAGCACCTCGAAGTACTGCGTGAGCGCGGCCTTCGCGGCGCTGTAGCCGGCGCGACCGGGGAGCGGCATCCATCCCGCCATCGAGCTGACCGCCACGAGACTCCCGCGCGTCGCCCGCAGGTGCGGGAGGGCGAGATGCGTGAGGGCGACCGGGGCGTGGTAGTCGACCTCCATCACCTGGCGGATCACCTCGGGGCGCGTGAGGCGCGCCGGGGAGCGGTGGGTGATGCCCGCGTTGTGGATGAGGCGGTCGAGTCGGCCGAAGCGAGCGATCGCGGCCGCGATCAGGTCGGTTTGATGGACCGGGTCGGTGATGTCGCCCGGGACCGCGACGACGGTGCGCTCGACGGGCGCGCCTGGCTCCGTCCCGGATACCACCCCACCCACCGCGGGGGCCGCGCTCCCGCGCGCCTTCGCCATCATCGCAGCCTCGAGCGCGGTCACGCGCGTCGCGAGCGTCTCGGCGTCACGGTCGGCGAGGACGAGGTGATCCCCCCGCCCCGCGGCCTCCTGCGCGAGGGCCCAACCGAGTCCGTGCGCCGCGCCGGTGATCAGGGTGACGCGGCGCCCGGCGGAGACCATCAACGCGGCGCGAAGAGGTCGGCGCCTTCCTGCTCGAGGAACTTCGTGTGCACGTCACCGGCCGCGAAGCGCGGATGCCGCATCAGCGAACCGAGGAACGGAATCGTCGTCGTCACGCCCTGGATGACGAAGGTCTCGAGGGCGAGCCGCATCTTCGCGATCGCCTCGTCCCGCGTCGCCCCGTGCACGATGAGCTTCGCGATCATCGAGTCGTAGAAGGGCGGCACCGTGTACCCCGCGTAGGCGTGCGTATCCACGCGCACGCCGTTCCCACCCGGCATATGGAAGACCTCCACCTTGCCCGGGCTCGGCTGGAAGTTGCGCGCCGGGTCCTCGGCGTTCACGCGGCACTCGATCACGTGACCGCGCAGCTCCGGCGTCCGCGTGACCGTCATCGGGAGGCCGGCCGCGACGCGGATCTGCTCCTTCACGAGGTCCACGCCGGTGAGCATCTCCGTGACCGGATGCTCGACCTGGATACGCGTGTTCATCTCCATGAAGTAGAACGACCCGTCCTGATCGAGGAGCATCTCGATGGTACCGGCACCCACGTAGTCGATCGCCTTCGCGCCCTTCACCGCCGCCGCGCCCATCCGCTCGCGCAGCTCCGGGGTCATCACCGGACAGGGCGCCTCCTCGACGAGCTTCTGATGCCGCCGCTGGACGGAGCAGTCGCGCTCCCCGAGGTGGATGACGTTGCCGTGGGTGTCCCCCAGGATCTGGAACTCGACGTGACGCGGCCGCTCGAGGTACTTCTCGACGTAGACACTGCCGTTGCCGAAGGCGGAGAGCGCCTCGGAGCGAGCGAGCTGGAAGGACCGCGCGAAATCGTCGGCGTCCCGCGCCACGCGCATCCCCTTCCCGCCGCCGCCCGCGGCGGCCTTGATGATCACGGGAAAGCCCATCTGCTGCGCGATGGCGAGCGCCTCGTCGACATCCTCCACGGGCCCGGGCGAGCCCGGGACGACGGGGACGTTGTTGGCGATCATCGCGGCGCGCGCGGCCGCCTTGTCACCCATCGTGCGGATCTGGTGCGGCGTCGGCCCGATGAAGGTGATGCCGCTGGCGGCGCAGGTCTCCGCGAACTCGGCGTTCTCGGCGAGGAAGCCGTAGCCGGGATGGATGGCGTCGGCGCCGGTGATCTCGGCGGCCGCGATCAGACGCGGGATGCGGAGATAGGAGTCACGCGCGGGGGCCGGGCCGATGCAGACGTCGTCGTCGGCGAAGCGGACGTGGAGGGATTCACGGTCGGCCTCGGAATAGACAGCGACCGTCTCGATCCCGAGCTCCCGGCAGGCGCGGATCACCCGGAGCGCGATCTCTCCCCGGTTGGCGATGAGGACTTTACGGAACACGGCGTGGGCGGGCTGAGGGCGATGAGGGCGCGCGGCGGCCGGATGGCCGCGGGCGCCGCGGCGTCAGTTGGGGCGGACGCGGAAGAGGACCTGCCCGAATTCGACGGGGTGCGCATCCTGCCCGCACACCTCCACGATGGTGCCGCTCACCTCGGACTCGATCTCGTTCATGATCTTCATCGCCTCGATGATGCAGAGCACCTGCCCCTGCTTCACCGTCTGGCCGACGGCGACGTACGGGGCCGCGCCGGGCTCGGGAGCACCATAGAAGGTGCCGACCATCGGGGACTTCACCTCGATGGCGTTCGACTTGGCCGGCTCGGCAGGGGCCGCCGCGGCGGCCGGGGCGGCCGGGGCGGCAGCCGCGGGGGCCGCGATGGC
>JACCDM011429079.1_pt1 | contig 24000 bp, 19 predicted proteins | sample 7445851 | NCBI WGS metagenome assembly JACCDM01 (sample SAMN15323438, study PRJNA562643) | freshwater metagenome | isolation source: river surface water | place: USA:Blue River Watershed | collected 2017-08-16
GCCAAAAAAATTGACTATCGTGTGTTTTTTTTCGCCAAAAAAATTGACTATCGTGTGTTTTTTTTCGCCAAAAAAATTGAATCTTGCCGCAATAAAATTAAAATGGAACCAATAAATCCCCATGGTGATGCTTTAATCAGATCAAAGATTGCTAATTACCCGCCAGAAACCAGAGAATATTTTTATAGCAAAGAAAACGAAAATAAACCAAAATATTGGTGTCAAAGCGGTGTAAAAAATTACGTAGCAGAATACGATGAGAAACTCAAGAAAAATCAATATAAAACCACAGAATCTCGCGAAGATGCAACATCTTATATTTCCCCTATTTATGATAAACATCTTTGTTTGGGGCTTGATTATATTGTTTTATGCCGGTTTCAAATGAAATATATCCCCGATTTTTCGGGCTCCGAAAAAAGACCCAATATTGATTTGGAAAGCTTCAAAAAATTCATGAGCACTTATGTATCAGAAATAACTTTGCAAACATTAAATAATCAAATTTATTCTTCTAAAAATAATTTTCATAAACTCACCGAATATGTAACCAACGGTTTGGTTAATATTACATTAAATTTCGGCAATCATAAATTTGTCGCCGAAAACGAGCGACTTAAAAAAATTTGCCAACATCCGCCATACAATTTAGCATGTTTATTAATCAACCCAGATGATTACTATCATAAGCATCATCCAAATGGAAGCCAAAATCTTATTTATAATATGCTATGCTCTAATAGCTATTTCACAAAACCCGCAGCAAAACAAGAATTAGGCGAAGAACGCGGCTTCTACATGATGCAATGGGGGCAAACATTTTATTTGATTTCGCACGAAATTTGCATTAAAGAAATGTTGCCTAATTCAGCTTTAGATACGGCCGAAACTAAAAATACGCAACAAAACATTTTATTATTCGATAATATCGCTACAATGTATACTGGATTAAAAAATGGCTATAAAATTGTTAATTACACCGCGGGTAAAAGTTCCACAAATACGGCAACAAATCAAAGTACGCCAGAAAGTGCATTGATTTACAATGTAGTTTGGAGCAATTTTTATTTAACGGAATTGACAAAACAGACTGCTAGTTATCTTATGGGCTGTATTAAAAATTTCTACACTTTTGTTAAAGCTATAAGGGATGAAAATTGTTATGTTAATTATACTGGTATTAACCCAAGACAAAAAATAATTTTTGATATCGTAACTATGTTTTGCGATGGATTATCTGTGGGATTTGAATCAAAAAATGCGATTTTTACCGATAGCAAATCAAAAAATATTCAACAAGTATAATTTTTTGATTTCAAAAACTTTACATATTTTCGCGGCAACCGAAAACTTTACATATTTTTTTCATCCACAAATCTTAACATTATTGATCTTAAGTATTTCATTCGCAATTCTTTGCAATCTTATCATACGATTTAATTTAATGCTTTCGTCGCGACCATCTCCCATCCAGTTAATTTTCGGCTGTGTATACCATATCCATTGCATTAACATTTGTTTAACATTTAAAGGCAATAAATCGAAATATGTTTTTTCATCCAGGGTGTTATTTGGCGTAAACTTAGTGCTTGGCGTAAACTTATCATTTTGCGTAAATTTATCATTTGGCTCAATACAATAATTCGGCCCATTAATTCTATTTAATTCCAATAAATTGCTGCGGAGTTGCCTATGTGGCCTTGCATTGGGTTGTTCTTGCGTTAAAAATCCGCGGCGTAGCATTTATATTTAATGCTATTTAAGTATTTAAATAACATTAAATATTTAAAATGCAAAAAAATAAATTTACTATGTGCATTTTATTGATTTTCAAAACCACCCTGGTTGAACATATTATACTTTTTGCGGCATTCTTCTAAGTCGCGTTTTCGCAATTTTTCGCGTAAATTGCTGAATAATTCCACATCAATATAGTTTTTATCGTAATATTGCTGAATCCAATATCGGAATCCATAAGGAATAAACAATTCGCTCCCACTGGCAACATCAACGCTTGCAAGAATATAGATGTGCGAAAATTCACCCTCGCCAATAAATTTAAAATAACAATTATGCTTTTGGCTAACTGGTGGTTTCCCACTAAACAAACCTTCCGCTTCTAACTCGGTCAATTCGCGGAAATCAACAATATCATTGATCATGGCGCCAATCCCGTCACCCACAATACACAAGCCATATCCGGCATCTATGCTATAAATTCTTTCGCGTTCATCGCATTCTTTAGATGCTTTAAAGTATCCATCATATTCGCAAATAATTTCGCCCTTTTTAATATTTTCCGCGGCAAAAACGCCATTACCAGCCCCCGCAATGGTGGATTCGCGCAATTCGAGTGCTTTAGGGGTAAAAACGGGGAAATTGTAATTATTTTTTGGCATGCTCAATAACCATTGTTCTACTTCCGCGCCACTGGGTATGGTTGCATATTTTCCGATAATATTGTTTACTTCATCTGGTGTGTTCATTTGCAATCTAGTAAATAATGTAAAATAGATATTGTATGTTTAAATTGTATTTTTTTGCAATCTTTAATAAATAATGTAAAATAGATATTGTATGTTTAAATTGTATTTTTTGCAAAAATTATTGCTCGAAAAGTAATCCTTCTATCCAAGATAGTGCATTTTGATATAATTTTGAATTTTGATATAATTTTGCACATTGCTGATTCTTATGTGGTGGCGCAAATTGCGTTAAGCATGCTTCTCGCGACAATTGCCCTAATTTTGCGCAATATGAGGCCACTATTAACCCACTTAACGCGTTAAGCAAGGGTAGAATAAAAAGTAAGTAATTTGGCCCGCCGCGCTGTTCTATAGCTTCGTCAAACAAATCTTCTAAATCTAGCATTAAATCTGCATGAAAATTAAATAGCATTTTGATCTTTTCATTATTTGGGGTAGTAGTGTTTTTTGCCGCCGAATTAATCCACATGTACATTTTTCTAATTACCCAACAAATTACATAAATGGGTTTATATTGTATTTTATTTTCTTGCGCAGTTGTTTGAACGAAACCGCCCACCGAATTAAAATCCACAAATTCATCTAACAATTTATTTTCATCAGTGACTGTAAAACATTTCCATAGTTCGCCGCGCATTTCTGTGGGTAAATAATCGCATGCAATTTTCGCCGACTCATTCAGTATTTCTAGCAAAAATATGGCGCTATCTTCAACCACCACGATTTTATGGACCGTGTTAGCTATAAATATAGAAATGGCTAAACAGCGCAAATCGGCCGAAATGCACTTGCACATCATTTCGCTGCGAATTAATGCTTGTTTTTGCCCCGCGTCAACTCCATTGACTAAACTTAAAGCGAAAATATGTGGATATGGGTTTATTATCTTTGTCATATGAGATTTAGCTTGGTTGTTCTGTGTACTTTGTTGTGTATTTTGCTGTCTACCTTGCTGCCCATTTTGCAGCGCATTCCGCGGTGTAACCAAACGAACATATTTAATTGGGTCTTTAACATATTCTTTGAGATCCAAATCGTTTCCTACTAAATATGTAGCGTATGTTACTTCTGTTTCATGCGGTTCTTGCGATGAACATGCTGCTACAACAAATGCGTTCATTTGCAAAATAGACATCATATCATTTAGAGATGTTATACCTCGCAAATAACAATTTAACATTATTTTGATTTTAAAATTAATAATAGCAATTTGATTTGATTTATTTTCAGAATTCATAATTGCTTATTAGGTTGGTTTCTAATTTTTTGTTTAATTTAAAACTATTTTAGTCTTTTGTTTAATTTAAAGATTTAAAAAATAAAAAAAATAATCAAATTTGTAAATCTTTGCTCTTACAAATCTGCTTTTTATTTTATTTTTTTGACCAAGATGATGTCTTTGTAGACAGAAATAACAAAGAAACTCAAAATCAGTCGCAAAACATCTACAGGAAATTTTTCTGCAAACAATGCCGAGTTTGGATCATATTTATTTGCGCATAAAATCAGACGACAATTTTTATAACAAACATATAATTTATTTCTATATTCGCCTAAATAATCACCAATTTTTTTAAATGCAAAATTATCTCTTTTAAAATGTTCTTTAATATTTGCTTTACGAAAAATACATCCTGATTCTATTAATAATTTTGTGAGTTCTAATTGTTTAACATGAGTTCCTGTTACATAATGTATTGGTGTTTTAGTCCAATTATTCACAGCATTTCTTTCAGCGCCGTATTTTAACAAGCATTTAATCAATGGTTCATCATGATTTTTGCATGCAAGATGTAATTGCGTATTACCTTCACTATCCGCCGTGTTTATATATTTTGTAAATAATTCAGGTTCATCAGATGTATCAATTAATTTCGATAAATTTTCAGTTCCAATTTTACCTAATAATTTTGGAAGCGGAAATTTATCCCAATTATCAATTTTAACCCCGCGGTCTACGAGGATTTTAAATATGTTATCAAATTTGGGTTTATTAAATACTATTGATAAAGCTGTATCTCCTTTGTTGTCTTTTATATTGAGATTAGCTCCGCATTCAATGATTTGCCGCGCAATATCTTCCATTTCATATCTAAGAGCAATCATTAATATAGATTCTCCATTTTGATAAATTATATCCAAATTTACCCCTTTTGTAATTAAAAATGTTGCATTTTGCAAAGCACCATGTGTTATTGCGATATACAATGGAGTAATATTAAAATCAGTTTTATAATCAATATCTGCTTTTTGATCTAGAAGAAATTCTAAAACAGGAACATTATCCTTATAACAAGCATTATGTAGCAAATTAGCCCCATTAATTGTTTGGTTGATATTTTCTATTTTATTAACTGCGAAAATTTTCGAAAATAATGTTAAATTTTTTATAAATAGTATTAAAGTGGAGATATTTTTGATTTCATTAGTAGTTGCAAACATTTTATTAATATTTACCATTTTTATAAAATTTGCAATTATTTTTTTAGCGTTTTTGCGAGCGCAATATAGGAGCAGTAACTGGTTTGCATTTTTATGAGTTACTTTTAACAACATAAAATCTTCATAAGTTATTTTGCAAACTGACATAAAATTTTCTAGAAGCAAAACGCTATCATTTTTAATAACAAAATGCAACTCTAAAGAATGCTCATCTATTAATTTTTGTTTATTCATCACGATTTGGATCAGTAAATTTTCGCCAAGACCATTATTCATTTTCGGTGTTTTATTATCAAAAAATAATAGAATTCAATTTTTTCGCAAAATATATCATTTGGCATAATACGTATTTTTTATTTTATAAATTTCTTCTACCCTGTTTTTATAAAATAAATTTAAGATAATTTTAATAATATCTTTGGGAAATTTTTCATGGTAAAATAATGAATTTTCATCTTTTTTATGCGCAAATAATATTAAATTTATAATAGTTTTGCAACCATATAATTCATCTTTGTATGGTTTTATTTTCTTATAAAAATCATTTTGGGTTCCAGTTTTTAATTTTTTAAGATGAAAATTTCCATGAAGCAATAAACAGCCGCATTTTTGCATCAAATACAAAGCTAATTCATATTGTTCTTTTTTAAGTGCTAAACAAACAATATTTTCAGTTCCGTTAATTAGGTAATGAAATGGGCAATCATAACCACCGAGCAATTTTATTATTTTCTTTCTTTGATAAAATGATAATCTTTTGCATTTTGCTAATGTTGTAAAAATTTCATCTAATGCATCAGAATAAAATTCATAATTGTCCAAAATAAAATCCAAACATTTCAAAGAGCAATTTTTTACCAACACTGCATAACAGGTCACCTTCATATAATCCATAAATTCACCATCTTCAATATATTTAAATATGTTGATAGCATCATATTTAAATATATATTCAATAATTGATTTTTCACTATATTTTTTATTTTCACAATTTGTAATGATACATATCTCAGCGTCTATATTATATTCGAAAAATATAAATAAATTACAAAAATCATCAATAAAATCATTTTTGATAGCAAATATCATAGATTCTTCTTTTCTTGTTGTCTTAAATCCTTCTTGATCGCTCTTTATAGTTAATCCTTTTGTTTTTGACATTTTTGGGATAGTTTTACTAGTTTACGAATTTACCAGTTTACGAATTTACCAGTTTACCAGTTTATTAGTTTACCAACTTATATAATTTATTGAAATTGATTTCAATTGTTTCGCTATGTGCAATATTTCAATAATTTGTAATATCTCAATAATTTGCATTTTGCAAAAAAACACCATCCATCAATTTTGATAAAAATTTAAATAAATACTCATATTAATATAATTTATTAACGGTACTTTACCTTACTAAAAATATTAATCTAAGTATATAAATTTTTAATTCTACAAATGACACCAGATGTGTACGCCTAATTGTTCCTTTGATAATGATCAACTATTTATCGATAACATAAATGTTAATTTCTCAGGTATTGGGTTAAATTGCACAGATATCACAGTCGCCGATAGCGTTTATTTGGTGAAATTCACTGACGTTGTAATTTGTGCCGATTCCTCGGGCGGAAATATTACTATACAGTTGCAAAATAACCCACTTATACCAAACCAATTTTATATTATTAAAAAATGCGATGTAAGTTTAAATACAGTTACTATATTACCGTCTCTGGGGAATACTATAAATGGCGCAGCAAGCTATGTTTTATATCAGCCAGAAAAAGTTGTGAAGTTAAATCACTGCGGCACTGATTGGGAAGTAGTTGAAAACGTGACTAACAACTTTTTCGGCTATGGCGTAAATTGCACTGATATTACCACTGCTGATAGCATTTACACCGCTAAATTAACCGATGTTGTAATTTGCGCCGACGCAACATTGGGGCCAATTACAATACAACTGCAAAACAACACAGATTTAACTGGCCAAGTTTATATTATCAAAAAATGTGACACGAGTGGAAATCCAATCACAATATTGCCTCCGCTTGGTCAAACAGTGAATGGCGCAGCGTCTCTGGTAATATGCCGGCCGCAAGAAGTAGTGATGTTGTCGCACTGCGGCACTGATTGGCCCATTATCGAGGACATGGTCGAACGCATGCTAACAACCCGCGGCGATATGATTGTGCGCGGCGATGATTGTGTGTATCGGTTTCCTCGCGGGTTGGATGGGCAATTTTTGCAAACAGATTCGACACAGCCGCTGGGGCTCAAATGGGTGGATTTGCCCAGCATCAATAACACGGGGCAAGATCCCGTAACTTACACAATTGTTGCACTTGAAACGGTAGCGCCAACAACCACCTACACAGCAGTCGGCTACTTCCCTTGGCTCTTTGCGCGGAATTCACTTTATTCGAGCGGGGTTTGCATCATTTACGCCGAAATAGCCAATCGCAACCTTGAAATCCGCGCGCAAGATGTGACTAATGGGGTTACGCTTGGTTCGGCGGTTATTGCTGCAACTGGCGCGTATTCGTTTAATTTAATAAACGCGGCGTCAAATGCGCAAATTGAGCTGCAGATTCGCAAGTCAGCGATCGGCGGTATTAATCCGCGGCTTTTCGGCGCTGCCTTCGAATACACAATTATTGTAGGCTTAATGTCGCAGCGTGCTATGTATTCGCTGGCGCCAACTCTGATCCCTGCTAGTGCCGCGGCGTTTGCTCCGATTGGGTATTTCCCGTGGCTTAATTCGCTTTATGAAACATATACTAACGGTTTAATCGTTTACCGCACGCAAATCACAGATCGCAGCTTAGATATTAGGTTACAAGATACAACTAACGCAATCACGCTGGGTTCGGCTTCGGCGGCTGTCACTGGTTCTTATAGTTTTCCGGTCACAAACCCGCCCACAGATGCAACAGTGGAACTGCAAGTGCAATGGTCAGGGGTAGGCGCCACTAACCCTAATATGTTGGGCGTAAATTTAGAATACATTATACCGCCTCTCCCTGCGCGGATTGAATATGAACTCGTGCCTTACAGAATAGATGTTTCCACAGTGGCCTATACCACAATCGGTTACTTTGCGTGGGATAATACGCGATACGCCGATTATACGCAAGCGGTGTGCATTTTTCGCAGCTCCAATATCGTAAATCGCAATATTGATATCAGAGTGCGGGATTTAACAAACTCTGTGGATCTTGGCACATTTACAGCCACAACAAACACTACGCACGTTTTCAGCGTAATAAAACCCACCACAAACGCTTCTATAGCCGTGCAAGTGCGTAAATCGGCTGCCGGCGGAATTAACCCAGTTGTTACTGGCATTTTGCTCGATTGGAACGTAACTATACCCATAACTCGCCGCGCATATTCGCCGCTTACCGTTGAGGCTCAAGCGACAACAACAACCTACACATCTATTGGATATTTCCCATGGCTCTTTTCGCGGTACAGCACCTATTTAAATGGCACAGTTATATTTTATGCAACCCTAAACCCGTCGCGAACATTGGATGTAAGAATCTACGACATTACAAATGCAGTTACTCGCGGTTTCATCACTTCGGTTAGCAGTTCTGGGGTTATGATGTTTTCAATATCGACCACGCCGCCTGCAAATGCACTTTTAGCACTCCAGATACGAAAAAATAATGTAGGAGGCGTAAATCCGCGCATCTTCGGGGCGACTATAGAATTTAATACGGTGTAATTTGCGAATGGGCGCAAAAAAATTGATTTTTTTGTTTATTAAAATTTAATCATATACAAATGTACCCTGAAATCACTGAACTCGACTTATCTAATCAAAAATTAACAGACAATGAATTTTATGAAATCTTGAGAAGATATCCAAATTTACAAAAATTAGATTGCGATGATAATCAATTAACTCACCTGGATTACTTACCATCTAGTTTACAAGTATTATATTGCAGTAATAATCAATTAACTCACCTAGATCACTTGCCATCTAGTTTACGGGAATTATGTTGCGGTGGTAATCAATTAACTCACCTAGACCACTTGCCATCTAGTTTACAAAAATTATATTGTAGTGATAATCAATTAACTCACCTAGATCACTTACCATCTAGTTTACAAGAATTATCTTGCGAGAATAATCAATTAACTCAGTTGGATCATTTACCGTTTAATTTACAAGAATTATATTGTAAAGGTAATAAAATAACATATTTAGATTATTTACCTTTTAATTTGCGAGAACTATGTTGTAGAAATAATCAAATTATACAATTAAATCATTTACCTTCTAGTTTACAAAAATTATCTTGTCGAAACAATCTAATTATACAATTAGATCATTTACCTTCTAGTTTACAAAAATTATATTGTCCTCATAATCGACGAATTACACAACTAGATCATTTACCTTCTAATTTACAAGTATTGGGATGTAATAACACCCGAATTACACAACTAGATCATTTACCTTCTAATTTACAACTATTGGGATGTAATAACACCCGAATTACACAACTAGATCACTTGCCATCTAGTTTACAAGTATTGGGATGTAAGAACACGCGAATTACACAACTAGATTATTTACCTTCTAATTTACAAGAATTATATTACGAAAATAATCTCGTTGTTGGTTTTACACCAAAAAAATTGATCAAACGCGCAAGGTATTTGCGATTTTTGCGTAATAAACAAAACACTAGGAAAACACAAATTTGGCTATGCTTGAAAAAAATCCAATCTGAATCATATGGGATGCATATGTGTTTACCAAATGAGCTTATAAAACATATAATTAGTTTCGTGTAATATAAGCAAGCGCAAAAAAATTGATTTTTTTGTTTATTGAATATTAATTATTTATAAATGTATCCTGAATTTATTGAACTCGACTTATCCAACGAAAAATTAACAGACGATGAATTTTATGAAATCTTGAGAAGATATCCAAATTTACAAATATTATATTGCGAGAACAATCAATTAACTCACCTAGATCACTTACCATCTAGTTTACAAGAATTAAATTGCGATGGTAATCAATTAACTCACTTGGATCACTTACCATCTAGTTTACAAGAATTATCTTGCATTGGTAATCAAATTACACAATTGGATCATTTACCTCCTAATTTACAAACATTATATTGCAGTTATAATCATTTAATTCACCTGGATCACTTACCATCTAGTTTACAAGAATTAAATTGTGATGATAATCAATTAACTCACTTGGATCACTTACCATCTAAACTGCAAGAATTATCTTGCATTTGTAATCAATTAACTCACTTGGATCACTTACCATCTAGTTTACAAAAATTAATTTGCAGTGATAATCTCGCTGTTGATGTAAAACCAAAAAAACTGCTCGAACGCGCAAAATATTTGCGATTTTTACATAATAAACGAAACACTAGGAAAACGCAAACTTGGCTATGCTTGAAAAAAATCCAATCTGAATCATATGGAATGCATTTGTGTTTACCAAATGAGCTTATAAAACATATAATTAGTTTTGTGTAGCATACGCAAGCGCAAAAAATTGATTTTTTTCTATAAGCTTATATAAGCATGAAAAGGTGTCTTAAAGTTGTCGAACTCGATTTATCCAGCCAAAATTTAACAGATGAGGAATTTTATGATAAAATCAAAAATTACCCCAATTTACAATCATTAAATTGCTCTTATAATCAATTATCAAATTTAGATCATTTGCCTCTTAGTTTACAATTATTAGATTGCTCTGGTAATCAATTATTGTATTTAGATTATTTACCTCCTAATTTACAGGTATTAATTTGCTATGATAATCAACTAAAACAATTAGATCATTTACCTTCTACGATAGAAGCAATAATTTGCGATGATAATCAAATTACACAATTAGATCATTTACCTCTTAATCTAAAAGAGTTATATTGTGTTAATAATAAACTAACGCAATTAGATCATCTGCCTTCTGGTTTGGAACTCTTATTATGTGATAATAACCAAATTACACAATTAGATCATTTGCCGTTTGGTTTGCGAATTTTACATTGTAATGATAATCTGCTAACGCAATTAGATCATTTACCTTTTACTTTACAAGATTTAGTTTGTGGGGGAAATCAATTAATACAATTGGATCATTTACCATCTGATTTACAAACTTTATTTTGTTCAAGTAATAAAATCAAACAACTAGCTCATCTACCTTTTAATTTACAGGAATTAGGGTGTATTGGAAATCTATTATCACATTTGGATCATTTACCCTCGAGTTTACGAGTGTTATATTGCAGTACTAATCAATTAACACATTTAGATCATCCACCTCCATATTTAGAAGATTTGGCTTGCAATAAAAATAGAATCACACATTTGGATTATTTGCCGTCTAGTTTACAAGAATTAGATTGTCAGCTTAATAAGTTCATTATTGATTTAGAACCAGATTTTATGATGAAACGCGCAAGGTATTTGCGATTTTTGCGTAATAAACAATATGAACGCAAAACATGGCTATTTTTATCTTTAAAACAATTACGATCTATAAATTATTATCAAGGCATGTGTTTACCCATTGAAATTATAAAATACATCACTAATTATCTTTGAAAGTAAAGTATTTATTTTTTGTAGCATAATTGGCTAAAAAATTAAATTTAATTTTTTAGCATTAACGCGTCAAATTGAAAACAATATAAAAGATATAAATTTTTTTCTAAACATAATATACAATAAATGACTAATAAAATAATTATTCATATCGATGGAGTACAAGGGAGTGGTAAAAGTTTTATATGTTCCAAAATAAAAAATATTTTGTGTGTTGATACGGATGATATTATGAAACAGTCAATAAAAATTATAGAAGATAGTCAAGACACAAATAAAAAATATCCAAGAACATTTAATCAAATGAAAAAAATAGAAAAACAAATTGTAAATAAATACATAAACGATAATGATAAGATTATATTTGTAGGAATGACTGCTAATATACCTAATCCAACACACAAATTTTTTATTAAAATTACAAATTTTTCTGATGTTTATAGAAGATTATTATTACGAGAGTTAGAAAAAATAGTTTCACATCACGAAAAAATAAAAAAACATATCGTTGAAGAAAATAACCCAAGAGAAATAGATATTCAAAGAATTGCGGATATGTCATTGGTATTTCCTATTAATTATGATGATTTTTTGAGAGACTATAAAGAAAGATTAAATAAAGCAACAACGAAAAAATATTTACCAAAAACACAAGAGCAGATTATAACCGCGATAAATAAAATTATAAAATAAAAATAGACGTTTTAAACACACAAGCGCAAAACACACCTGTTTTTATCATTAAAACAATTACAAACTACAAATTATTATCAAAGTATGTGTTTACCTAATGAAATTATAAAATATATCACTTATTACGTTTAAAAGCAAAAACCTTATTTTTTGCGACGTAATTGGATAAAAATTGAATTTCAATCTTGTAAATAAAAATTGCATATCTAAAGCCTGAAATGAGTTCATGGGATGAATCGTCAAAAAATATTAATAAAGGTGATAAGAGCGGTAAAACATTATTATTAAGAGCAATAAAACTTGAAAATCCCCACATAACGCAATATTTAATTAAACTTGGTGCTGATGTAAATTTTAGTGATAAAAATGGATATACTCCATTGCATTTAGCCAGTGAAGGTAGTGATGTAGAAAACGCTAAAATTTTAATTTCTTATGGCGCAGATGTTAATAAACCCAATAACGATGGCTGGATACCATTGCATTTCGCAGCATATGAAAATTGCAAAGAAATCGTTGAATTGCTAATCAAGTACGGTGCTGATGTTAATAAAGCTGATAATTATGGCAGTACGCCATTGCATTTAGCAATATCCCGCGGTTACGAAGAAATCGTTAAATTATTAATTAAACATGGTGCTGATATTAATAAGGCTGATAATGATGGTTATACAATTTTATATAATGCAATAAATGATAATAACAAAGAAATCGTTGAATTATTAATTGAACACGGTGTTAATGTTAATAAAACTGATGATAATGGTTGGATACCATTGCATGGCTCAGTATCCTGTTGTTGCGCCTAATACAGCATAATGCAATAGAGTTTGTCCATCTATCTCCTCTTGATTAATATTAGCGCCATGTTTAATCAATAACTCTACTGATTTTTTGCTGTCACTTAATACAGCAAAATGCAATGGAGTCCGTTCTTTCTTGTCCTTTCGATTAATACCAGCGCCATATTTGATCAATAACTCAACTGATTCTATTTTGTCACAGCTTATTGTATTAAACAGCGGCGTTTGGCCGTAATCATCTGTTACATTAGGATCAGCTTTGTGTTTTAATAATAACTCTATTATTTCTATATGATTATTGTTCGCTGCATAATGTAATGGAGTCATTTTATAATTATCTTTTTTATTAATATTAGCTTCGTGTTGTAATAGTAACTCTACTATTTTTATATGATTATTTATCACTGCGTGATGCAATGGAGTTTTACCACCTATATCTCCTTTATTAATATCAGCTCCATATTTTAATAATAATTCCGCTATTTCTTTATAATCCTTTTTTACTGCAATATGCAAGGGAGTTAGTTCTTTTTTGCCGCATTTATTTACATCGGCACCTGATTCAAGAATATGGCGAACAACATCTATGTTATTAAATTTAATAGTTTTTAGCAATAATGTTTTTCCCTTCTTATTCGTTGCATTGATATCCACAGCTGATTCCATTTTTATTTTTTTGTTGAATCGAAAATTGTATGGTTTGTTTTTAGCAATCTATAATTCAATTTTATTGGCAGCAAACCATACAAATTTCGATTCAGTAATTCGCGTGAAAAAACAATTGAATCGCACCATCCACAAGCATAGATATAATCACCATCGCGAAACAAATGGCATGTTCTCTGGGTATGTTATTCTGTCTTATTACAGCCTCTCTTATTTTCGGAATTACAATCGGGGGCGAACACAACGAATTGTTCGTAAGAAAAAGCGGCTGCAATGACAATATGTGCGCTGTGAAAGTCGTCAAAGGCAAATGTTTTGTAGAGGGTAGTAAACCCAATTCCGAGGGGTGGTATCAAACACGATGCGATTTTGGCAATAAATTTGATTTTAATACAACAATTCCATGCCATTATGAAGCTTCGGATATTCCAAGATTGCATTGTGGACATATTCCCACTGATTTAACTCAAACGTTAACGATGTTTGAATTCATCTTAGTTGTGATCTTGACATTTTGTTGCAGTTTTTGATCAATATTTTTTTGTCATTTGAGATGTAAGGAACTAACCGCAATCCGTATTTTGTTTGTTAAACAAAATTATGATTTTTATTTCTGTTGTATAAGTGGTAATTTTTAATATTCTAAATTTCCATTAAAAATTTTTCATTAATATAAGTAATTGTAAATTGTTTTTCTAACAAATCTAATTGTGTGAAATTTTTACATAAAATAACTATATAAAATTATTATATAAAAATTCATAAATTATGGCATTCGTATTTCCATCAATCAATGTACAAGATGATGTTCGCGGCGATGAGTTCAATTATAAAGCTGCGTGTCGCTTATCATCCGCGCAAAATGCAAATTGGACAGGCGCTGCTTCAGCCGCTTTTTCCGCCCCAACTTTAACTCTTTCTGCTCTAACCGCGGGCGCTACATTAGGGTTAATTGATTCAGTGGAGCCCACAACCGGCGATCGTATTTTACTCAAAGATATGGCAGCAATTAGCGCCGGAACTGCCAAAGATAACGGTTATAATGGCCTATGGCAAGTAACGGGCGGCACAACCACAACACTCACTTTAATTCGCGCTTATGATTTGCTAGATGGCGATAATCCCTTGGGTGTAACTGCGTGGGTTAAAGCGGGCACATTAACAAATAATACAGCATGGATTTGCACAACTAGTGGCGTGACTGTTGCTAGCGACGGCACCAACGATTTTACATTCACACAATATGATGTACGCGGAACTCTTTCTATTGCTCGCGGAGGTACTGGCGCTACTTCATTGTCGCCTGGCAATCGTATTATTCAAACAAATTCTGGGGCCACTGCCTTAGAAACAACAACCACGCCCGTGGCCACGCAAATTCTTGACACGAACTTAAACGAGCTCATTATTTTCACCGCAACTGGTTCCGCGGTGAACGAAATTAATATTGCGAACGCAGCCACAGGAAACCCGCCAATTATTCGCTCTAGTGGCGAAGCAAACATCGGGCTCATTATTAGCGATTCAAACAGCAACGAATTGCTTACTTTTGGCAGTGTCGCTTCTGCGCTCAACAATATACGTGTGACAAATGCCGCCACTGGAGTCCGCCCCACAATTCGCTCAGAGGGAGAGGCTAACACTGGGCTTATTATTAGCGATTCTAACAACAACGAACTTGTGACATTCAGCAGCGTTGCATCCGCGGTGAACCAACTTAATATTTTGAACGCGGCAACTGGTGTTGGCCCTACTTTGCGCACTGAAGGTGAAACAAACGTGGATATGAACTTTCAGACCGCTGGTACTGGTGTTTTTGCGTTCGATGCTGCTTCTGGCACGGCTTCCGCTATTCTTCGCATGCTAGATAACACTGGCGGCGAATATGGTGCGCTTACTGTACCCGCCACTGTTTCAACTAGTTTTACGCTTATTTTGCCCAATGGTGTCGGAACTGCAGGGCAAGCACTTACCACAGACGGCAATAACCCAGCTGCTCTTTCTTGGTCTACTGTTTCTAGTGATACTATTCTTGTTACTCTTGCTACTGTGCAAATCACCGCGAATTCTACAACTGCAACTGAAGTTTCGCAATTTGCTTGGAATGCATCAACATTTGGCGGTTTTACAACAAATACTGTTGGATTTTGGTATCAAAACGTAACAAATCGTAATCTCACTGTGCAAATGTTTGATGTTACGAACGCAGCATCGCTTGGAACCACCACAATCGCATCACCTGCTGCTAATGGTATTGCAACCTTTACATTCAGCGATCCGGTTGGTAACGCGAGAATTGCTATTCGTGTGAGCAAAAGCGCTGCTGGCGGAACTAATCCTAATATCTTTGGAATTTATATGCGATTAGTGTAATGTGGTTTGTAACGTTTTAATTTACAAAAACTTCACTCGCCAAAAATGAACAAAGCTCACCAAAAAATACAATTGAATCTGATCTATTTAAAATTCATAACCCAAACAGATGAGTAATCTTAATTACAATTTAATTCAAAAAATCAGCACTTTGATGCCTTATGATATTTTCAGAAAAATTCTGATTTATGTTTACGAAACAACCGTAGAAGATATTTCTGATGAAAATTGTTGCGTTAAATGCGTCCAGTGTCAATCAATAGATACCCAATTATTATACACCGGTTATCCAGTTTCTGTTGATTTATTGCTTAAGGCATGTAGAAAACATCCACAAGTTGGTATTTTTCGCATCAAAAATATTAATCAAGAAACAACACTATCAATCCATCGACTTGCATTCAATACTATGAATCGCGGTGATATAGCAAATGTGAATTTTAAATTGCGATTGTATGGTATTGGCGATGATAAATCGGAGATAAGAGCAACAGAAACTTCGCTCACTATTGACGCATGTTCATTTAAAACTACAATTTTTAATTCCGATGCGCATGAAATGCCAATCATTAAAAAAAAGTTATCAAAGGTGTTGTTGAAATGGTATGATTTGCTTTTTGGGTGCCATTAATGGCACCCAAAAAGCGTATTTTTTTCTTACGTTGCGTAGCAACGTAAGAAAAAAATACTTTGTATAGAAAAGTGTAAAAAAATACTTTGCACATAATTTAGATGTACATACAAAGTATTTTTTGGGTATCTTTTTAGGTAGTAATCAAAAAACAAATAAATTAACGAGCGAAAATTTAAAAATAAATTAATAATATAAGTCAAGAAGCTTAATAAAATGGCTTTTGTTTACCCAAGTATATCCGTAACTGATACAATTTCAGGCAAAGGTTCCACAGCATTAGCCCGAATTAGAGTAGCAACTACTTCAGCGGGAACTTTATCTTCAAGTTTTGCAAATGGCAGCTCAGTAGATGGGCTAACGCTAGCCACTGGAGATCGCATTTTAATTAAAAACCAAGCTTCTGGGATAGAAAACGGTATCTATAATGTTCAACCCTCAGGCGCCCCAGTTCGAGCCCAAGATTTCGATACAGGCGCTAGTGTTGGGTCCACATTGCTTGTTATTGATGAAGGCACGGTCAATTCAGACACAATTTGGATGTGCACAAATAATTTTAGCAACGATATTGCGGGCGTCAATTCGCTAACATTTTTACAAGTTGCAGGTTCGGGTGTAGATGGCAATGTAACGGGCCCAGTTTCGTCCACTGATAATGCTGTGGTTCGCTTTGATGGCGCCACTGGCCGTATTATACAAAATTCTGGGGTAATCCTCAGCGATACAAACTCTCTGACCGGCTTAGTCGACATTGGCATGAGCGGCGATATTATAGATTCCAGCGGCAATAAACTTATAGATTTAATAACAACAGCTTCGGCGGTGAATTCAATTTCAATCCGTAACGCGACCACGGGCAACAACGCTTCTGTTGGGGCTTCCGGCGAAGCAAATCGCGGCATCAATATTCTAGATTCAAACGCGAATGAATTACTAATTTTAGGCTCAACTGCTTCAGCCGTAAACGAAATAACAATTACAAATGCGGCAACGACAGGAGCACCATCAATAAGATCAACTGGCGGCGACACAAACATAGGCATGTCATTTATTGCCAAAGGCAATGGAGTATTCACATTTGATGCAAGAACAGCATCAACGGGCGCCGAATTGCGCTTACTCGATACAACCGGCGGAGAATACATTGCCTTATGCGCCGCGTCAACTATAGCGACTTCAGTCACATTTACGCTGCCAAACACAGTTGGTTCTGCTGGGCAATTTTTGCGCACAGATGGCAACAATCCTGCCACTTTAGCGTGGGCATCAGCGGCTGGCGGTGGTGATGTAACGGGTCCGGCGTCGGCCACTGATAATGCGATTGTGCGGTTCGACACAACCACAGGAAAACTTATTCAAAATTCTGGGGTAACAATCAGCGACACAAATTCTATTGCTGGCCCAATAAATATTATTTTCGAGTCTGGCACTTTTGATACTACAATAACGGCCGCAACACAAACAACATCGGCGCCAACTGTAACTATCCCAGATTTAGCTGGGGTTTCTGGGAATTTTGTCATAACAAACGCATCGCAAACACTAACAAATAAAACCCTAACATCGCCATCAATAACAGGCGCTACTCTTTCTATAGATGATACTGCCAGCGCATTTAATTTAAGCATAGTTTCCACATCATCCCCGGTGTTTACCACAGATCGGGTACTTACTCTCAATTTAGCCAATGCGAACCGTACGGTCACGTTTGGCGGAAATGCATCTTTTGGCGGCGTTACAACCATTGCTAATGATTTCACAACATCTGGGGCGTTTCCACTTACTCTCACGGCTAGCGCCTCAACTAACGTAACGCTGCCAACAACCGGAACTCTCGCTACACTCGCGGGTACTGAGACTTTTACGAACAAAACTATTACTTCTGGGCGATATAATGAACTAGATGATACGAATGGTAATCCTTCGGTCATTTTGACAGCAACTGCATCGGCAGTAAATGGAATAACAATATTAAATGCGGCAACAGGCGGCGTACCAAATATTAATGCGTCTGGGAGCGATACGAATGTTTCGCTCGGTTTTATGACAAAAGGCACTGGTGTGTTTAATTTTGATGGCGGTTCAACTGCGGCAGAAATACGGCTTTTTGACAATGATGCTTCTAATTATGTGGGCGTCAAATCACCCGCAACAATTGCAACAAATTTTACGCTTAATTTACCAGTTGATTTTGGGACTGCAAACACTGTATTAACAACAGATGGCAATAATCCTGCTGCTTTAACTTGGTCAGTGCCTCTAATTCCTAACACTTCTACAAATGCAACTGCTTCCGCAACAACAACTTCAACAACAAATGCTGTCATTACAACAATGACTCTCACACCTGCAGCTGGTAGATATTTAGTATTATTCGGGGGAAATATACGAAGTGTAACAGCGGCTTCTGTTGTTGAAATTTCTGTATTTAACAATGCCGTACAAAATACTATTTCTATAAGAACTAATACATATGTAGCTTCAGCTTTTATACAAATGACAACAATGTCGTTGGAAAGCGTTAATGGTTCACAAGCTATTGATATAAGATGGAGACGTGTTTCAGGAACGGGAACTCCAACAATTACCAATAGACAAATAATTCTTATTCGTATTTTATAAATTAATAAAAAATTTACCAAAATTAATATAAGTATTATTTGATTTTATTATTTAACATTAACTTCAAACAACAAAATAAATAATCATAAATGACAGAAACATACAGCAAATCGGCCGATTTTAATAATAATTTAGAAGCAGGGCAATTACATCAAGAAATTTTGGATGAAACTGGGATTACAACTGCTTTTCTTGGAATAACAACGAACGACGATATCGTGTACATTTTGTTTAACTCGCAAATTTCAAGCGGCGAGAAAACGCTATTAAATACTCTTGTGCAAAATCATGTCCCAAAACCACCATATACTCCCAAAAACTACATAAAAATTAACGCCCCGGATTTGGCCAACGCATACACCAACACGGATGTTTATTATGTGATGATGAGCGGAATGTTGCCCTCCGCGGAAAAAGCAAAAATTTCCAACATATATATCACATCTAAGGCAACAGGATCCCCAACTTCTTATGATGTCCGCGTATATGATGTAACGGCGGGTACAACCCTTGCTTCGGTTAATTTAACTAACGCTGATAAAGAAGTGAATTCTATGACGCCGATTAGTAATATCCCAGAAATAAACACAATAATCGAGGTGCAAGCGAAACGAAATGGCGGCACAGTCGATTCTAGCGTGTGGGTTTATGATGTTACTTTCGAATATTAAAAAGATAAACAAAATTATTTTTTTTGATACAGAAAATATACAGCGCTCATGACCACAATTTATAAATATCGTGTTTATTGCACAACTGCCGCCAAATACGAATATATTTGGGACGACGTAGCGCCCACTACATGCCCTGCAAACCCAGCGCATTCAATAGATAGCTCTAAAACAACTATTGTGGATCGCCGTTCTCAAACTGTTGTTGAAATCAAAGAAGAGACAACACCAACTGGCGGGTTTTTCATATGCGAAACTTTGCCCGTTTCTATCGCCGCAAATCAAACGGCCACTTTCACATATACATGGCCGATTCCAATCACGGTACTGATGGTTGGCTTTACGTCCACTGGTGATAATGAGGGCGATATTTTGTCTCTTAGTGTTGCGCCAGACACTACTATTGGAACACTTACTGCTAATATTGGCACTGGCGTATCCACTATTGATGTTTCACAAACAGTAATAGATAATATTAAAGTTGGTTTTCATGTAACAATTACGGACGGCACTAACACAAATCAGCTCGGCCGATGTTTAATTATCAATAAAGCAGCAAAAACTATCGCAATTGAAACCGCAACAACAAATTCTTTTAACGCAAATTCTCTCATTAAAATAACTATTTACATGATGAAAAATTATACTATTGGCCCTGCATGGGAATACGAAATTGGAACATCAAAAATTGGCGGTTCTTATGTCCCTGCTGGTAGAACTGTGAAAGTTGTCTATGAGAATAAAACAAATGCAGCAAAAACATTAAATCCGCGAGTAGAATATTTATATTAGAAATTTGTTAAATAATAAATTAACACATTGATAATATAAATATTCTACGCTAGCACAAAATGTTTAGCTGGGGATCAGAAATCAACAAATTAAATCGCAACAAAGAACAACAAAAAGAACGTGACGTTTTAAAATTTAAAAATATTATTGAACCGAGCAAAACGGCCAAAACGCATGAAGAAACACCAGAATCTAGCACGGGGCAATTATATGATCCGTTTATTCATATAGAATCCACAGAACCCACAGAAGAAACAAAAACTGTACTAGAAACCGCCGACCCTATTTATGACGACATTAGCGTGGTATTAAAAAAAGATATGGATATTTGCGATTTTTATTACGATTTCAATAATTCGCCCACAATTGAATCTATTATTAACAAGATTAAAATCAGACTTGTTGAAGCACCAATGGGTCATAATAGTGGCGTAACATCCAACCAAACGCCTTCTGATGTAGTGGTTAAAGCACCACCAAGCAAAACAACTCAAAATGAATCAATTACAGCGAAGCAAAATTCGACACAATATAAAATTTTATACAGCGGTTTTGCTGGCAAATTTTGCTCATACACAACAACAAAAACTAAATTACTTTTGTGTATCCCTGTGAAAATTTTTGAGGTCATGAAAAGCGGAGATTTCTTTAAAATTAATTACAAAAATTGCAATGAATGTGAATTTGTTTACAAAACTGCAACTTATGAGGAACGGCCGCATGAAGATGATGAATTTTATTTTGAAAGCTTTAACGGTCTTGACAGACTTAACACCCTTGACAAACTTGGCACCTTCGATACGCGCGAAAAACGATCAAATTTTATCGAATTTACCCAAGATAAATGCGTTCTATCTTTGTGCGATGTAAACACCAACGCAGATATCCCAGCCGAACTTTCGCGCAAATATATTTGCTATGAAATTGTGTGCGAATCTGGCGCAAATGAACCGAATTCAACCGAAGCATTATTCGCGTGTCTAAGCGCATTATACGAGCATTGTAAAAATGTTTATTACTGCAAAATTGGCAATTACGCAAAAAATACTTATAAATCCGTTGTGAGCGGCAAATATCTTGACCATCACGAATTATTATGGAACGAGCCAATCTGCCGCGTATTAAACATTTGGAATGACGTAAATTATGCGCTTTATATCAATCGCGATGTGTTTAACGCGGTTTATGTTATGCCCGAACACAAACTTACTAATATTACGCTTGGAACGTTCAAATGCAACCCAACACTCATTACAAGCACTATTTCTTGCGATGGGCTCGCAATTAACGCGCAAGATTATTTGGTTAAGTTTTCGAGCAAAGATAATAATTTCAATGAAACGGCGGAAACTAGAGTCGTGTATTTACTGACATGGGTTTCCGATGTTATCAAGCATAAGTCGAATGAACACGCGAAAAAATATTCGAATTGGATGCAAATTTACCATTGTTGAAAAAAACATTGAAAAAACAACAAAAAATATAATAATTTTTTTATTTGATCACAAATTTAATCACGCATCAAATCATTTACGCTTCTAAAAGGCTTATAGAAATTTCCATGATTTGTGATACCGCCGCGTTTATCTTTTAACTTGCGGTCGATAGTAAACATAGAGCTATCAATTTGAGCCAAAATATTTTTGCGCAAATTACTGCCTTCCGAAAATTCAGCGAAATATTTGCTGTAATATTTTTTATAAATTTCAATCATTAAAGCGCAATCTCCGCACGCATCAACACCAATTTCTTTGCTAAAGCACCATTCTTGCCCATGGTGATACCGCAATGCACGCTCGAAGTTATTATAATAATATAACTTGTTTTCATATTCTTTCATATCTAATTCTTCGAATTCATCGTAATTGTTTACAACATATCTTGTTTCGCCCGAGTATACCTCAGCAAATGCCTGCAAATATATTTTTTGGCGCTTCAAATATACGAATTTTTTCGCAACATAATTCGCCAAGAAATCAACCCCGTATTGCAGCCGGGCTTTATCAAAAGTTTCCATTTGATACGGCGGCAAATTATCAATTGATTCGAGCTTGTTATAATAAGGCACGCGGAATTTCAGCATCGCTGATTTTGGCCGCATTAACTTGAGCCAAATTAGTTGTTGCGCTAAATTCCATAAAACATCAATATCTCCTGGTGATGGGTCGTATTTTGTTGGTTTTTCAGCGCTGAGCCCAGAAAACATTTCCACTGAATTTGGGTTAGAGCTGGTTCTAATATCAGAGCAAAAATACACTGGCGTTTTTTCAACAATAGCACCAAGAGCAGACGCAAGATTATCCGTGAATAAATCTTCTAAAATATAGTAACGATGATTTGTTTCGGCCAAAACCCGCACAACTTCATCATAATCCTCGATTTCCCGCGTAGCTAATTCTTCGGATTTTGGCACGCGTTTGATTCCGGCGGGAGTCATCAGATCGATTAAACTGCCCGGAAATCGCGTTTTGCCGTGTTTAAAATACACTACTTGTTGGGCGAATTCGGGCAATGCATGAAATTCATCATCTAAATGTGTTATGCGCCTTTTTAGCAACTTTGCGTCAAAAGTAACAAAATGCAGAACGTGTTCATGCGGATCAACTAACAAAAATTTCACATTAGGGAACAATTCGGCGACTTTCGGCAAATGATTGCTTGGCGCAGACCCCGCGTATACAAAGATTGCAGCAGCATCATTGCTTGGTAATTCATCAGTCAAAAATTCGATCTCATTTAATTGCAGTTTCAGCTGCCCCACATGCTTTGTAGTCTTCGCGTGTTTGCAAACACTACAGCTGGAATAAACAACGCCATTATTTGGCAAATCTTCATATAACATTGGGATGGATTTCGGCGAACTTTCACTAAAAATATCTTTTGTTAAAATTTCTAAATTCTTTTCATTTGTAAAAAACTCACCGGGCTGGGATTTTGATTTACTAATATTTTGCGTTCGGCCGCCATGATAAGCATTTCTAACACTATCATTTCGCGCAAATCCGCCTCTATTACAGGATGAATCATTGAAGAATTTTCTGCAAGCCATTGAACCTATGTGTAGTATTGCAATCAGGGATGTAAGAATGAATATTATTATGATAAAACAAACGTAGCAAACAGCTAGTAATATCATTTACATATATTGGTATCAATTTTGTTTTTGTTATTTTTATAGTTTATTTTTATTGTGTTTTTTGGTGGCCCACAGGGCCACC
>JACCDM010499587.1_pt1 | contig 23949 bp, 21 predicted proteins | sample 7445851 | NCBI WGS metagenome assembly JACCDM01 (sample SAMN15323438, study PRJNA562643) | freshwater metagenome | isolation source: river surface water | place: USA:Blue River Watershed | collected 2017-08-16
CCCTGTAGAGAATGCAATGGCAGTATTGAAAAAAGACACTGAAGCGTTGAAAAAACAATTGCAGGGTGCTGACAAACTGAATGCACTGCAGTTGGACAAGCTAAACGCAATGCTGTATCAGGCAGAACAAAAACTGCTTTACAAAAAGGGCTTGCCTAGACGTCCCTGGTACAAGCACCAGATCTATGCGCCAGGTTTTTATACGGGCTATGGTGTGAAAACCCTTCCCGGAGTGAGAGAGGGAATTGAAGAAGGAAACTGGCCCGAAGCGCAGGAAAGAATCCGAATTCTTGCTGCTACATTGACGGAGTTTGATTCAACCATAAAGGCTGCACTGGCCATGTTCAACTGATGTTGCTCAAAGAAGATTTTATCCATTCGTTGGAAGGCTGTGTTGGATTCTTGGCTGATGAAATAATCGCAGCGCACAAGGAAGCCACGCCGGTTTCCATAAGGCTGAACCCGCAAAAGACAAACGGGCCCGAAACTGTTTTTCCATCAGAGAACATTGGTGAAAGGGTGGCCTGGTGCCCCAATGCTTTTTACCTTAACAGCAGGCCAAGCTTCACCATGGATCCGCTTTTTCATGCAGGTGCTTATTATGTTCAGGAAGCATCCAGCATGTTCATCCATCATCTTATCTCAAGTGTTTTGCAAAGTAAAACAGGATTGATGGCATTGGATCTTTGTGCAGCTCCTGGCGGCAAGACCACTTTGTTGTCTTCCATGCCCCATTTCCGGCTTGTGCTTGCGAATGAAATCATACAAAGCCGTGTGCCTGTTTTGCAGGAAAATACCATAAAATGGGGTGAAAGGCATGTATTTGTTTCAAACAATGATCCTGCAGATTTTGAAAAAATGGCAGCACTGTTTGATTTGGTATTGGTAGATGCTCCATGCAGTGGCAGTGGCCTTTTCAGAAAAGATGCAGCAGCGATGGATGAATGGAATCCAGGCCTGGTAAGCTTTTGCTCAGCCAGGCAGAAAAGAATTTTGTCCAGCGCCATGCACTCAGTCGTTGAAGGAGGATATTTGTTGTATTCTACCTGTTCCTACTCAAAAGAAGAAAACGAGGACAACCTTGACCATATCATGGATTCCGGACTTTTTGAATCCATTGCCGTTGATGTTCCTGATGAATGGAATGTTGTTCAGAGCGTTTCTGCATTCAAAAAAGCGAATGGCTATAGGTTTTATCCCAGCAAGGTAAGGGGAGAGGGATTTTTTTGTGCTCTTTTTCAAAAAACTGGGACCAGCTATACAAGCCATCAGCATGTTGCTGGCAAGCTCGATCTTGTTAAACCTCCTTCTGTTTTGGAAGATTGGATCATTTCTTCCTCACAGTTGCAATTCTTTAAAAAGGATAATGAGCTTTTTGCAGTAGATGAAATCAATTTGCCAGCAATTTTACAATTCAAAGATGCTTTGAGGTTAAGGAGATCTGGTTTGCGGTTGGGTGCTGAAATCAGGGCTGACCTCATCCCTGACCATGAACTTTCCATGTCAAATCTTTTGTCTGAGAATGTGCCGGTTTTGGATCTTTCTTTTGAAGAAGCCATTGCCTTTTTAAGAAAGGATACCATCGATAAAGAGGGCTCTGGGAAAGGCTGGAGCCTAGCAAGATTCAAGGGCATTGGTTTGGGTTGGGTGAAATTGGTACAGGGGAGGGTAAAAAACCATTATCCAATGTCTTGGAGAATTTTGAAGCGCGATTGACAAATGTTAAAATTTAGTTTAACACAGTTGTTTCAAGACCTCCCCCCTTGCAGTTTTGGGAAATATATATTATTTTGTAATGTAACCATGTAGCATGAAGACAATTCTCCTTTCTTTTATACTGCTGATTTCCATTTCCCTGATGGGGCAACAGCAAAAGTTTATTGTAAAAAATTCCGGTAGCCAGCTGTATTTGGAACACAAGGTAGCTCCCAAAGAGAATTGGTACAGTGTAGGACGCATATACTATATCAGTCCAAAAGAAATTGCTGCTTTCAACCAACTTTCAATGGAAAAAGGTTTGGGTATAGGACAGTTGTTGAAAATCCCGCTCAAGCCTGAAAACTTCTCGCAATCATCGGTTAATGGAAATGCTGGGGCAAAGGTTGTACATGTAGTCCAGCCCAAAGAGGGCTTGTACAAACTTGCCAATCTTTACCATGTAGACAAAGAGTTGTTGAAACAAATGAATGGGATATCTTCTGAACAGATCAAGGCAGGAACCAACCTGGTGATCGGGTACTTGATTCCTTCAGCGGAGTCTGTGGTATCAGTGCTGCCTTCCAGCCCGGCAAAAACAACAACTGAGACAGTTATTCTGCCAAAAGTTGCAGAGAAAGAATTGATTGTAGAAGAAAAAGCGAAGAAACCTTCTGCTCCTCCAGAAGCCCCAATGTTATCGACACAAGCTTCTGCTAAAAGCACTCAAGCCCCAGCTCCAGTGAAGGTTGTTGAGCAAGAAGTTGAAGTAGCCAAGCCAGTTGCTTTGGCTACAAAATCAAACAACAGTCTGGCCCTGAAGCCAGAAAAAAGTTATTTTTCTACCTTGTTTGAGCAACAATCAAAGGAGGGAAAACAACAAAAACTTGAAAATTCCGTTTATGGGGTTTTCAAGAGCACCAGCGGTTGGCAGGATGGAAAATATTATGTTTTGATGAACAATGTGGTGCCTGGAACCGTGGTGAAATTGGTTAGAAAATCTACTGAAAAAGTAGTGTATGCAAAGGTGTTGGGTGCAGTTCCGCCAGGCAAGGAAAGTGAGGGGTTGGCACTGAGAATGAGCAATGCTGCTGTTGCCGCACTTGGTCTTGGGGATGCAGGAAATGACGTGGACCTGGTCTGGTTTAATTAGACAACGTACACAATGAATATTATGTCAACAGAAAGAAAATTTCAGGCCCCACCCAGTCTTGCACCTTATGCAGGGCCATGGGACAAGGATGCAGTAAAGCACCTTTTGCGCAGGACCATGTTTGGCGCCAAAAAAGATGATATCCTTTATTTTGCAGGTTTGGGCCGTGATGGATCCATTAATCAGTTATTGGATACTAGCTTGCCTTTGCCAGCTCCTCCAGTCAAGGAATACAGTGTAGGTAATGCACAAATGCCTGATACCCTCATTGGCCCTGGTGAAACATGGGTGAATGATCCCAATAATGATGGTACGATCGCATCATATCGAAGGAGCTCATTTAAGAAATGGTGGGTAGGTAACCTGATCAACCAAGACAGGACGGTGAGGGAAAACATGTGCATTTTTTGGCACAATCATTTTTCAACGGAAACCAATGATGTGAGCAACGCACAATATGTCTACAAACATCATGACCTGATTCGCTCCAATGCATTGGGAAATATCAAGTCTTTGGTAAGGGCCATGTCCATTGACCCCGCCATGTTGGTGTATTTGAATGGTCAAAACAACAACAAGGCAGCACCTGATGAAAACTATTCCCGCGAAATTCAGGAGTTGTTTGTGATAGGAAAGGGACCTGGAGCAGATTTTACCGAATCTGACGTAAAGGAGGCCGCCAAGTTGCTTACTGGGTGGAGGAACAATGCTACAAAAATTGATTCTTATTTTGATGCTACCCGTCATGATACTACCAACAAGCAATTCTCCTCTTTTTACGGGAACAGGGTCATTGCAGGAAGGACTGGAGCAACCGCCGGTGATGCAGAGTTGAACGATTTCATCAACATGCTTTTTGCCAATGATGAAGCTGCCCTTTTCCTTTGTCGCAAATTGTATATCTGGTTTATTTACTATAAGATTACACCAGAGGTTGAGGCTGGTTTTATTGCTCCGCTTGCCAAGCTCTTGAGAGACAGCAATTATGAGATCAAGCCAGTACTCAAAGTACTGCTGAGCAGTGATCATTTTTTTGATATGATGAACAGGGGATGTCAGATCAAGAGCCCTGTTGACATGATGGTTGGTTTGCTACGGGAGTTTGAAGTGAAATTTCCTGCACCTGATATGTATGCCACCAATTATGGTCTTTGGAACCAAATGCTGAGCTATTTCACCAACCTTCAGCAAAACCTGGGAGATCCGCCAGATGTGAGTGGATGGAAAGCGTATTATCAGGAGCCTGGTTTTTATGAATATTGGATCAACACTGATACCCTTCCTAAAAGAATTCAATACCTGGATTCACTTGTTACAAGTGGTTACACCGTCAGTGGCTTCAAGGTTGTGGTTGACGGATTGGCCTATGTTAAAAAGATGGCTGCACCAAGAGATCCCAATAAATTGATAGATGAATTGGTTGACCATGTTTTGGGTATTTCCATTTCTGCACAACACAAGGCACAAGTAAAAAGGGATATTTTGTTGTCTGGACAGTCTGATGATCTTTATTGGGCAGCAGCTTGGGATTTGTATATCTCAACGCCATCCAACGCCGCCAACACAAAATACGTCACTACCGCTATCACCAATTTGATCAAATACATGGTTGATCTTCCTGAATATCAACTTTGTTAATCCGTATATCATGAACAGAAGAAAATTCCTCAATGGATATCTCCCCGCAGGTGTAATGATTCCTTCCTTTGTCAATGGAATGGGGTTCAAGGCATTTGAGTCAGGGCATACTTTCCTGAACAACATGTTGCTTCCCGGGGGCGACAACGACAGGGTATTTGTGGTCATCCAGTTGAATGGGGGCAATGATGGGTTGAATACCGTTATACCACTTGATCAGTTCAGCAAGTACCAGAATGCTCGCAAGAATATATTTATTGAGGAATCAAAAGCGTTGCGCCTGAATGGTGTCGACAACATAGGCTTGCATCCTGCAATGACAGGTTTGCAACAGCTGTACAATGATGGGAAATTGCATGTGGTGCAATCAGTTGGTTATCCACAACCAAATTTTTCGCACTTCAGGGCCACCGATATCTGGATGAGTGCATCAGACAGCAGGCAGGTATTGAATACAGGGTGGCTTGGCCGTTTCCTGGATGAAATGTATCCTGGTTTCCCGATTGGGTACCCCAACAGTACGATGACTGATCCCTTGGCGATACAAATTGGTTCTGTCACTTCTTTAACACTGCAGGGTGCTGCACAACCCATGGGGATGAGCATTTCCAACCCCAGCAATTTCTACAGTTTTGTCAACAACCAGATCGACCCTGCTCCCAACACCTATGCAGGTAAGGAATTGAGTTTTGTAAGGGAGATGTCGAAGCAGACCCAAAAATTTGGAGAGGTGATCAAGGCTGCCAATGCCAAAGTGACCACACAATCACCCTATCCCACCAGCAACTCGCTGGCAGATCAACTCAAGATTGTAGCCAGGCTGATCAAGGGTGGACTGAAGACCAAAATATACATGGTGAACTATGGGGGCTTTGATACACATTCCAACCAAACTGTTGCTGGTGATACATCTATAGGGTATCATGCAACATTGTTGGGCAATGTGAGCAATGCCATCAAGGCCTTCATGGATGATCTCAAGTTCCAGGGTGTTGAGGAACGTGTAGTCGGAATGACCTATTCTGAGTTCGGTCGACGCATCCTCAGCAATGGATCCAGTGGTACAGATCACGGTGCTGCAGCTCCGCTTTTTGTTTTTGGGGCAATGGTACAGGCAGGGGTCAGTGGTACAACGCCTATTCTGCCGATGAATGCAACTGTAGGAGACAATGTCCCTTACCAATATGATTTCAGGAGCATTTATGCCAGTATCCTTTCCAATTGGCTCTGTGTAGATACTGCTACCCTGAACAATGTGATGTTGAAAAATTTCCAAAACCTTCCATTGACAAAATTGGGTACCTGTTCCATCTTGAATCCTGTCGGGAATCCAGACCAGCTGATTGTCGTATACCCCAATCCATTCCATAAAAAACTGACCATTCAATTCAAATCTGCAGGTGGACATACCATGATTCAGGTGATGGATTCCGCTGGTCGCCTGGTGAAAATACTGATCGACGCCAATTTCGAGTCAGGTACCTTCAGGGTTGATTTTGATGGCGAGCATCTTCCTGCAGGGCTTTATTACATCAGGTTGCAAAATCAGGTCATACAGCAGGTGAAATCTGTCATCAAGATCTGAGTATCTTGAATATTTTTGAAGTTGTTTCAATACATTTGGGCAAGGTTCAACTAAAGGCCCAATCATGTCATTATTGTTTCAACTATACAGAGTGCTTGTTCCCAAACCCATCAGGACAAAAATCTTGTTGGCATCTTTGGCGAAAAAAATTCCTGCTTTTCATATCGGCAATGCAGGATTTGCATCAGATATGGAACGTCAGGAAGTGATTGATTACATCAAACGCAGGGGTGTTCAGATTTTTCCATATGATTTCACAGACAAGTATTCGGCTTCTTCAATAGAGGTTTTTGAAGATCCTACTTGCGGCTTAAAGTATGTGATGATGGACAACAAGCGGCTCTATTTCAAACGCCGGTGGTCTGCCCAAAGGATCAGGAAATCTTTTCATGATCTTTCACTTGAGCAAGATCCGAAGAGTCCCCACCGCTATCTTTCCGACAATTTTACTGTTTCTTCTTCAGATGTTCTGGCAGATTTTGGCGCAGCTGAAGGAAATTTTTCCTTGTCTGTTATTGAGAAAATCAAAAAGGTATATTTGTTTGAATCGGATCCTGAATGGATTGAAGCGCTCGAAATGACTTTCTCACCATGGAAAGAGAAGGTGGAAATTGTTCCCCGTTTTGTATCTGATGTTGATGATGAGAAGCATTGCTCAGGTGATGTTTTTTTTGCAGGAAAAGAGCTGAGTTTCATGAAAATTGATGTTGACGGGGGAGAGCGAAAATTGTTACTGGGTTTTGCCAACACCATTAACAATGCAAGCGGGATGAAGATTGCCTTGTGTACCTATCATCAACATGATGATGAAAGAGAATTCAGTTCAATGCTTTCTGTTCAAGGTTATTCAATATCACCTTCAAGGGGTTATATGATATTTTATTATGACAAGAAATTGAAAGCTCCTTATCTCAGGCGATCGTTGATCAGGGCAGTAAAAAGTTGATGATGGAATGGAAGCTCGTTAAGTCAGATTATCTTTTTAGTGATCTGTGGTTTACAGTCAGGAAGGATACTTGCGTGCGTGGTGATGGGAAAATCATTGACCCATATTATGTATATGAATTTCCTGATTGGGTGACAGCTGTTGCCGTGACCAGGGATGGGAAATTTATTTTTGAAAAGCAGTACCGGCATGCAAGTGGACTGACAATGATGGAAATTCCCGGAGGTTGTGTAGACAAGGAAGACAAGGATCTTGAATCTGCGATCGCCAGGGAATTGCTTGAGGAGACGGGTTATCAGTTTGAGTCTTTTGAATACCTTGGCAAGACTTCTGCAAATCCTTCAACGCACAACAACTGGATGCATTTTTACCTGGCCACAGGAGGTGAAAAAGTGTCAGAACAAGAACTTGATGCAAACGAAGAGATTGAAATTCACTTGCTCAGTATTGGTCAAGTGAAAGACCTGTTGAAAAAAAATGAGGTATTGCAGAGCATGCATGCTACTGCATTGTTTTATGCACTGTCAAAACTAGGGGAATTGAATTACTGAGACCATTTTTCTCTGTCAACTTCACCTACCACAAACACACTTCCGCAAACCAATACTAGGTCTTTGGATCCTGCCATTTTAAGCATATCCTCAATGGCCATGTTTACATCCGGATATGATTTGCCCATCAGACCTGCAGAAGTTGCCATTTTCTCCAATTCCTCTGTGCTGAGGGCTCTTGGTATTTGGGCTTGTGTGAATCCATAAATGGCTTGATTAGGGAGATGAGCAATCACGGATTCAACATCTTTATCCCTGGACATGCCAAGGATGATGAATAACTTCTCAAATGCAACGGCATTGATTTGTTGAACCACTTGTTTGATTCCCTCTGTATTGTGGGCAACGTCAAGCATCAAGAGTGGGTTGGTCTTGATGGCCTCCCATCTTCCGTGTAGCCCCGTATTTTTTCTGGCGTTTGCGATGCCATTGACAATATCATCTTCTTTTATGGTCCACCCCCTGTCAATCAGCAGGTCAATGGCGGTAATGACTGTGCGTATATTATCAGCTTGGTACATGCCTGCTAGGTCTGCATTGAATTTTCTTTTAGCGCCATCATTGATGCCGGTCAATTCAATTGAGATGATTGCTGGGGTAACCGACTGCGCAGCAGTTTTCCAGATCGCGTCTGCAAAAACAATGGGTGCTTCTAGTTGCATTGCCTTGTTTTCAAAAACCGCTGCAGTTTCAACATGTGTTTGCCCGATGACTACAGGCACTTGTGCTTTGATGATGCCTGCTTTTTCTGCAGCAATCAATCCAAGGGTATTTCCAAGCAACTGAATATGGTCCAGTCCAATATTGGTGATAACAGACAATTCAGGGTGGATGATGTTTGTGCTGTCCAGTCGGCCTCCTAGTCCGGTTTCAATAATGGCTACCTCAACACCCTCTTTTGCAAAATGATCAAAGGCCATGGCCACGGTAACTTCAAAAAATGAAGGTTCTAGTGAGTCTATCAGGGGTTTGATGTTTTCGGTAAAATGAACCACAAGTTCTGTTGGAATCATCTCCCCGTTGATCCTGATCCGCTCCCTGAAATCTTGTAGATGTGGGGAAGTGTAAAGGCCTGTTTTAAATCCGGCTTCTTGAATGATGGAGGCCAGCAGATGGCTTACAGATCCTTTGCCATTTGTCCCTGCCACATGGATGGTCTTAAAACGCTGTTGGGGGTTACCCAAGGCTGTACACAGGGCAATTGTATTGGAAAGGTCCATCTTGAGTGCCGCGGCTCCTGTTCGGCTGAACATGGGCAGTTTTGAATAGAGGTATTCTATGCAGGATTGATAGTCCATGGTGTAAAGATATTGTATCTTTGCAACCATGAGTATGTTAATGTGGATGCCCATGTTGGCTTTTTGCCTTGCCGTTCTGATCCAGGCAGTTTATTATTTGCGGTATTTTCGTTTACTCGCCTTCTACAGGGAAAAGCAGGAACTTTCAGCCAAGGAGCAGGCTGTCAGCGTGATCATTTGTGCCCGGGATGAGGCCGATGAAATTGAGGCCAATTTGCCAGGAGTACTGGCACAGACCTACCGGAGTACCCATGAAATTGTGGTTGTAAATGACAATTCCCAGGACGATACCAAATACCTGCTTGAGGGTTTGTACCGGGACTTTAAGCAGTTGCATATTGTTGAACTGAAACAAGAGGCTGTACACATACCTGGAAAAAAATTCCCTCTTTCCATGGGAATTAAAAGCGCCAAACATGAGTTGCTGTTGTTGACCGATGCGGATTGCATTCCAGCCTCTGAGAATTGGATCCTCAAGATGCAGGCAGCTTTCAAGGATGGAATCCAAATCGTATTGGGCTATGGAGCCTACAAACGAAAAAAAGGACTGCTCAACAGGATCATTCGATTTGATACCTTTCATACTGCATTGCAGTACTTGTCTTGTGCCATTGCCGGACAACCATATATGGGGGTGGGGAGAAATTTGGCATACAAAAGGGAATTGTTTTTCAAGCAAAAAGGATTTGCTGCACACCATCATTTGCCAGGTGGAGATGATGATCTTTTTATCAATGCCTGCGCAACCACCGAAAATACAGCCATTGTAATTGACAAAGACACATTTACCTATTCAACGCCACCATCTTCTATCGGAGAATGGATCAATCAAAAAGAACGACACAATTCAACAGGAAAATATTACAAACAAAAACATAAATTGATGTTAGGGTGTTATATGACATCCCACTTCCTTTTGTACCCACTGATGGCTGCAGCATTGATCACTTTTGATTGGCGCTTGGTGTTGGGTATTTGGGGAATAAGATTTTTGATTCAGGGAATTGTATTTTTCAAGTCTATGAAGAAACTGGGCGAGGCTGATCTTTTTCCATTCTTTTGGCTCTGGGATATTTGGATGTTTTTTTACTATTTGATTTTCATTTCTGCCCTATGGAAAAAGCCTCGCAATCAATGGAATTGATACACAAATATTTCAGTGATTTTTCTCCCAAACAGTTGAATCAATTCGCAGCATTGAGAGAAGTCTACCTTGAATGGAATGAAAAGATCAATGTTGTGTCACGAAAGGACATAGAGGCAATCTATGAACGACATGTTCTTCATTCACTTTCCATCGCAGCACGTTATCCTTTTACCAGTGGTCTAGAAATTATTGATATCGGCACTGGGGGAGGCTTTCCTGGAATCCCACTGGCCATTTTTTTTCCTGAGGTGAAGTTTCATCTGGTTGATTCAATTGGTAAAAAACTAAAAGTTGTAGAGGCGGTTTCCTCTGCTTTGGAAATCTCTAATGTAACGATTCAGCATTCCAGGGCTGAAGATATCAAGGACCGTAAATTTGATTTTGCTGTATCCAGGGCCGTTGCCCCTTTGGGTGAGCTCTGGAAATGGAGCAGGCCTCTCTTGAGGAAAGAAAGAAAAATGGAGGATCTCAAAAATGGCTTGATCTGTCTTAAAGGAGGTGATTTGACAGGGGAAATTGCTTTCTCCAACACGAGGCCTCATCAACAGCCGATTGGAGATCTTTTTGATGAGCCATTTTTTGAGGAAAAATACATCCTCTATGTTCCTTTATAAAATTGTCATTACAATATAAATGGGATAATTTTAGCAATACTTCAACCCTTAGAAAGGGACCTTCATCAAATGGACGAAACACAGAGCAATATCAGGGTTAGTATCGTTGAGGACAATCATTTTATACGGATGGCCTTGGAACAGATTTTGATCAATTCTGAGGGCTATGATGTTGTTGCAGTGTATGGTTCAGGTGAAGAAGCAGTTGATAAAATGCCAGGTGAAATTCCAGATGTTGTGTTGATGGACATCAACATGGGAAAAATGTCAGGAATAGAGGCAGTGCGCATCATCAAAGAAAAATGCCCCAGCATAAAATTCATGATGTGTACCGTATACGAGGATGATGAAAAGATATTTGATGCGCTGGCCGCTGGCGCAAGTGGCTATATCCTAAAAAAAACCAAGCCGGCGGAACTTGTAGCTGCCATCAAGGATTTGTATGACGGCGGTGCACCCATGTCTGGTCAAATAGCCAGCAGGGTAGTGGCCAGTTTCAGAAAAAAAGAAGAAAGCAGAGAAGCTGTTGTATTGGAGAATCTGTCTACAAGAGAGTATGAAATTCTGGAGCTGTTGGTCAAAGGAAGATTGTACAAAGAAATTTCTTCAACCTTGGGAATATCGCAAGAGACAGTGAGAAAACATGTCTACAACATCTACAAGAAATTGCACGTCAACAACAGGGTAGAAGCCTATAATAAGTTCTACGGCAATGGGGATTCAAATCACTAAGGTATAGAACTAAGAAATTCTTTCACCACCTGTAATTTTGCATCAGTCTGTTTGAGGGTCTCTAAAAATGCAGGATCATTTTCTGCAATGCTTCCGCCTGTTTGTCTAATATCCAAGTATTCCTCATACTTTTTGATCAGTGTATCAAGTTCGAAAATCACCAGACTTGGTCTGATTTTATGCAGTAGAAATTGAAACTGATCGAGGTCTGTGGAAGCAGGTAGTTGAGTGAAGTGTCGCTTAAAAGACTCAAACTCATTGAGGAAAATAGAAGTGATCCTGCGGTTGAGCACCGGATCTTTTCCTGTCATGTTATTGAGCCTTTTGAAATCCATCCGTGGATAAAATTAACTGGTTGATTGATTGCTACTGCGTGAACTACGTAGTTGTAAGTAAAAATACCTAATATTTGTAAGGATACTTGTTGAATCGTTCAAAAATTATAAAAACAACTTCAATAAGTAGTTTTCTGGGGATATTTTAGCTTCAACCATTTCTATTATCCATTTGAAGCCATTCTATTCATTGGGTCGCCTTTATAGGCGACTTTTTTTTATTAATTCAATAACGTGATTGTCGGATAGTTGAGAGAAGTCTGCATAATAGGCTCCGATTCCTACAAAATGACTTGGGTGCTTCAAGATGATCATTCTGTCTGCAATGTTCCTGATCTTGTCTGCTGTTTTTAGGGGGCAAACCGGCGATGCAACCATGATTTCCTTTGCACCTGATTTTCTGAGTTCATGGATGGCCAATGCAACACAGGTTCCTGTGGCAATGCCATCATCCACAAGAAGAATTGTCTTGTCCAGTATGTCTTTTTTTGTGGCAACATGTCCAAATATTTCCTTCATCTCCTTAATCCTGTCCCTTTCTTTTTTAATGCTGTCATCATGATGATCAAGGTTTACCTTTTCTGATTCATTCAACATCAAATCATTTTCTGTGACGGCACCTATTGCATATTCTTCATTGAAGGGATGTCCGATTTTTCTGACCAGGAAAAGTTTCAAGGGAACCCCAAGTTTTTCGGCCACAACCAACCCAACGGGAACTCCACCCCTAGGAATTGCCAATATCATATCTGTTTTAATACCCAGTTTCAACAAAGTATCGGCCAACTGCATACCTGCATCTTCTCTATTGATAAAGATGGATGAGTCAATCCGCATTTATCTTCTTTCAAATCTTCCACTTTTCTCATTGACCTTAATCCTGAACATGAGGGGTTTTATCCTGTCTTGGTCTGACAGTTCGTGCCCAAGACCTTCAAAATGTTCATGTTGGTGAATGGCTGAGGTTGTCATCAATGGCACTACTTTTGAAAAGAGGTGTTCCCTGGCTTTTAAGGCCGTTTCATCTTTCAGTTCCTCAAATTGTCCAAACACCACAGCACTTTGCCAATTGTCCATGTTGCATGAAATGTCTACTTGGAAGCAGACATTTGGGTTTCGACGCATCAACTCCATTTTTTGTCCCTCCGTAGACTGTCCATAAATATAATGTCCGTCATAGGAATAGGTTACCGGAACAATATAAGGATGCTTTCCATCGCAGCAAGCTATTCTCCCTATGGCCTGACTTGTCAGTAAGTTATTGATCTGTTGTTCATTGAGTTCTCCAGTCATGTTCCTTCTTTGAAGTAAAATTAAGGCTGCTGTTTCTTTCACATCATGATAGTGGTCATGATGTTGAATGACGATAGATGTGCTTTTTATTGCTGATAGATACTATTTTGCCTTTCTTTTTTTGGAGAAATAAAAAGTGAAGAGGTTGAACAGCAGCCTGACTGTTTCGTAAGATATCCATTGCAGTAATCTTTCAGTTGTACGATAAGAACGGATGATGCTGATGGGTGAAATTCTTTTGCAATCATTTTGAATGATTTTCAAGAGCTGTTGGTGGACAACACCTGAAAATCCTGGGTCGTCGACATCAAGATTCAATTCAATGCTCGCAAGTGCACTGATATCATTGATGTTGTATGATCCTACTGTAACGATTTTTCCATCTGCCACTGCAATTTTACCATGCAGAATATTGTGCTTGTATTCATGTATTTCAATGCCATGTCTTACTGCCCATCTGTACAAATAACGTTCGGCATATTTTGCAATGCCTACATCTGATATTCCTGCAAGTATCAATTTGATCTTCACGCCTTTCATTAAGGCCTTGGTGATGTTTTTTCTGAAGAAAGGGCTAGGAATAAAATAGCTGGACATGATGATGATCTCGTGATGAGCATTCTTGAACATCTCCATATAACTTGCAGAAATTTCGTTCCTGCCCATTACCCAATCATTTCTTCTTACCCTCACTGGGCAGTGCAAATTGTTGTTCAGGGCAATGGCGATATCCTGCTTTGTCAACACCAGCCAATCCTCTTGTCTTTTGGTATAGCATTGGTTGCACAGTTTGAACAATTCAAAAGAGGCATCTCCCTCCACTTTAATTGCCCAATCCAACCAGGCTGGAGCTTCTGGTATGTCGTTGTACCTGTCTGAAATATTGATCCCGCCAACCAATGAAAAAATGCCATCACAAACAACAACTTTATGGTGGAGCCTTCTGCCAAAATAGTAATTGCCTCTTTTGAAAATGGGTTCGAAGAAACGCAATTGAATGCCCATTTCTCTCATGCTGTTTTTAAACCCGTTGGACAATCCTTTTGATGCATAACCATCAAGCAGAACCTGGACCTTGACACCTCTTTTGGCAGCCCTGATTAATCTTGAAGCTACCTCCTTTCCTGTTTCATCTTCCTCAAAAATATACACCTGGAGCTGGATGGTTTTTTGGGCATTGTCAATCATGTTGTGCAGAACAGAAAAATAACTACTGCCCCCCCTGATCAACTCTACTTTGTTGTAAAAGGTGAAGGCTGTTTTAATCTTGGTTGCTGACGACATTTGGGTTTTGGGGGAAAGATACTTTATCCTTCCATGATGAGGAATGACAAAGATCATCTATTTGATGCGTTCAGAGATCTGTATCATTTTGGGCTTCTTTGAATGTGGACTAATTGTTCAATTACTCTTCCTGCGCTTTCGTATTTTTGAATAAGGTTTTAATCAACAGCATGTCAAAAAATGTTCATGATACGCCTCTGATGCAACAGCATCGAGCCATTAAGCAGAAGTACCCCGATGCCATCCTTTTGTTTAGGGTAGGGGACTTTTATGAAACTTTTGGTGAGGATGCCATCAAATCATCGGCTGTATTGGGGATTACGCTGACCAAACGAAACAATGGTGCTGCTTCAACACTTGAATTGGCTGGTTTTCCCCACCATTCTCTTGACAGTTATTTGCACAAATTGGTCAAGGCAGGCTATCGGGTGGCCATTTGCGATCAGCTTGAAGATCCTAAAACGGTGAAAGGAATTGTGAAACGGGGTGTCACCGAAATGGTGACGCCAGGATTGGCCACACATGATAAATTGCTCGAACACAACAGCAACAATTTCCTTGCTGGTATCCATTTTGGTGAGAAACTGAATGGGATTTCTTTTCTGGATATTTCCACTGGTGAATTTTTTGTTGCCCAGGGTGATCTTGAATACACCGATAAATTGTTGCAGACCTTCCAGCCGGCCGAAGTTGTTTTTCAAAAAGGCCGACAGGTAGAACTTGGAGAACAGTTGGGCAAAAAATTTTATAGCTATGGTTTAGATCCTTGGATTTTTGACCACCGGTATGCGGAGGAGGCTTTGCTGCGGCATTTTGGCACGCATTCCCTGAAAGGGTTTGGAGTGGAAGACATGGAAGAGGGCATTGTTGCAGCCGGGGCAGTACTGCACTACCTTGGTGATACTGTCCATCCCAATGCCAGTCATATCGCCTCTATCCACAGGATCAACAGGGATGAATACCTCTGGATGGACCAGTTCACCATCAGAAACCTTGAACTCGTCTATGCAGGTGTTGAAGGTGGTGCAACATTGTTAAAGACCATTGACAGTACTGTTTCTCCCATGGGTGCACGCCTGATGCGAAGATGGGTGCTGATGCCGCTTGTACAAAAGGCACAGATCGATGAACGAGCAACTCTTGTTGCCAACATTATATCTAACGCTGAATGGAAAACAGGTATTTTGCAATGCATCAAACAATGTGGAGACATTGAAAGATTGGTGAGCAAGATTCCTACCAGAAAAATTGGTCCCCGAGAAATGCTGCAACTGGCGAATGGACTGGAACAGGTGATGTTGATCAAAGATGCAGCAGGGAATCTCCAAGACCCTTATTTGTTCAAGCTTGCAGAAAATCTAAACGGGTGCAGCACCATCAAGGAAAAAATCCTAAAGGAAATTGCTGATGATGCACCAGCCCAAACGGTTAAGGGCGGATACATTGCAGCAGGTGTCGATCAGGAACTCGATCACTACCGCAGCCTTTCAACAGGCGGAAAAAACGTGTTGGTAGAGATCCAGCAACGAGAGGCATTGAATACCGGCATCAGTTCATTGAAGATTGGGTTCAACAATGTTTTTGGCTACTATTTGGAAGTCAGCAATGCCCACAAGAACAAGGTTCCTTCGGATTGGATCAGAAAGCAAACCCTTACCAATGGCGAAAGGTACATCACTCCTGAGCTCAAAGAGTACGAAGAAAAGATCATGGGTGCCGAGGACAAGATCCTTCAACTTGAATCAAAGATTTATGACCAACTGCTCTCAGCATTGCAGGAATACATCGTTCCCATGCAGCAGAATGCCCATGCCATCGCAGTAATCGATTGCCTGTCCAGTTTTGCGACCAATGCAGCAGCCTATAAATATTGCAGGCCATCCATACATGAGAAAGGAGATCTCCATATCGTTGCAGGAAGGCATCCAGTTATCGAACATCTTTTGAAACCAGGGGATGCATACATTGCCAATGATGTCCATCTTGATCATGACAATTGTCAGTTGATTATCCTGACAGGTCCAAACATGAGTGGTAAGAGTGCCTTGCTCAGGCAAACAGCCATCATCACACTGATGGCTCATATTGGAAGCTATGTGCCTGCTCAGGAAGCCAGTATCCCCATAACCGACAAGATATTTACAAGGGTTGGTGCATCTGATAACCTGAGTGGTGGAGAGTCCACTTTTATGGTAGAGATGAATGAAACCGCCAGCATCATCAACAACATCTCATCAAGAAGTCTTGTCATACTTGATGAAATAGGTAGAGGAACGTCTACCTATGATGGCATTTCCATCGCCTGCAGTATTGCAGAGTTTTTACACGATGCTCATCAACGACCCAAGACTTTGTTTGCCACTCATTACCATGAGATGAATGAACTTGAACTTCGCCTTCCAAGGATCAAGAATTTTCACATCACCCACAAGGAGGTAGACAACAGGATCATTTTCTTGAGAAAACTGGCTCCTGGGGGAAGTACACATAGTTTTGGTATTCATGTTGCCCAAATGGCTGGGATGCCACCTGTATTGGTTAAAAGGGCAGAGGAAATTTTGGAAGAGCTTGAAAAAAAGCAGGGTATTCAAGTTTTGTCAGCACAGAAACCAGAAGTCCCCGGCATTCAATTGTCCATCTTCGACACCCATACGGAAGTGTTTGCAGGCATCAGGGAAATGATGAGTGGTGTTGACGTGAACAACCTCACCCCGGTAGAAGCGTTGGTCATTTTAAGTGAGATCAAGAAAAAAATCAATTGATCAGGCCAGCTCCTTGAGCGCTTCAACGACTGCGTCAACTTCTTGTCTGGTATTGTATTTGCTGAAGGAAAATCTCACAGTAGATTGTTCAGGTACCTTAAGCGCATTGATCACGTGAGATCCTTGATTGGCTCCACTGCTACAGGCACTGCCACCTGAAACGCAGATATTCCTGATGTCCAAATTGAAGAGCAACATGTCGGATTTTTCAGTCTTGGGAAATCCGACGCTTAATACTGTATAGAGGCTTTCTCCTGCTGGATCACCGTTGAAAACAACCCCTTTGATATTTTCTTCCAGTGAAGTTTTGAGGTATGATTTTAGTGCAGCGATATGTTTCTTTTCGGCCTCATGGTTTTGCATGGCAATTTCAAGTGCCTTGGCAAATCCAACAATCCCATAAATATTTTCTGTTCCCGCCCGCATGTTTCTTTCCTGGCCACCTCCATGAATGAATGGGTTCACCTTGTTGTTGGCGTTGATGTACAAAAGACCCACTCCCTTTGGTCCATGAAACTTATGGCTGGCGCCAGTGATGAAGTCAACATTGATTTCAGATAAGTTGATGGGGAAATGGCCAACAGTCTGAACGGTGTCTGCATGAAAAATGGCATTGTATTGCTGGGCCAGTTCTCCTATTTTTTTGATGTTGGTTAAATTGCCAATTTCATTGTTGGCATGCATCAGGGTAATCAATGTTTTCTCTGTAGAGGACGAGAGTTTCTTTTCAAGGTCGTTTAAGTCAATATGACCATTGGGAAGGATGTTGACAAAATCCAGGGTGGCTTCACCTTTGGCTGCAATGAAATTACAGGTATGGAGTGTTGCATGGTGTTCGATAGGAGAGCTGATGATCCTGGTGCACCCCAGCTCCTTTACTGCAGCAAAAATGGCCGTATTGCTGCTTTCGGTTCCGCCGCTGGTAAAAAATATTTCAGAAGGATGGGCATGAAGAGCGGCAGCAACTGATTTTCGGGCTTTCTCAATGGCCAGCCTGTTTTCTCTTCCGTATGAATAAATTGAAGATGGATTGCCGAAATGTTCAGTGAAATAGGGTGTCATCGCCTCGAACACCATTGGGTCTATTGGAGTGGTTGCGGCATTGTCAAGATATATTCTGGCGGCCATGTCCTAACTTGTTTTTTCGAATATACGAAACAGGGCTTACAATGACTCCTGTATGTCGCGGATGAGTTTAGATGCGATATTGTTGGCGGTAGTTTCGAAATTGCTTTCTGCAATGATTCGAATGATGGGCTCGGTATTGCTGGACCTCAAATGAACCCAGTCATTGTCAAACTCAATCCTTAACCCGTCAATGGTATTCAATGGATTTGACTTGTATTTTTCTTTCAGTTTCTCAAAAACGAGGTTCAGGTTGGTCGTGCCATCCATTTCGATTTTGTTTTTGCTGATGAAATAGTCAGGATAACTGCTGCGAAGCTGCTTGACGGTTTTCTTTGATTGTGAAAGATGCGTCAGGAATAGCGCAATGCCAATGAGTGCATCCCTTCCGTAGTGGAAATCAGGAACAATGATGCCGCCATTGCCTTCTCCACCGATAACAGCATTCACTTCTTTCATTTTTGCCACAACGTTGACTTCGCCAACAGCTGCAGGATGGTATTTACCACCATGCTTTTCAGTGATGTCTTTCAGGGCTCTTGTTGAGGAAAGGTTGCTTACCGTATCTCCTTTGGTTTTGCTCAACACATAGTCTGCAACAGCAACCAATGTATATTCTTCGCCAAACATTGAACCGTCCTCACAAACCAATACAAGCCTGTCAACATCGGGGTCTACCGAAATGCCAAAATCTGCCTTGTTGGTAATTACTGCGGCAGAAAGTTGCGTAAGGTGTTGAGGCAAGGGTTCAGGGTTGTGGGCAAATTTCCCATTGACCTCTCCATTCAAAACAATGATGTTCTGTTCTTGAATGCCAAGTTTTTTAAGGAGGATGGGTACAAAGATTGCTCCACTGCTGTTGATGGCATCAACAACAATTTTGAGGTTTTGCTTCTCAATTAAATTTTTATTGACAAGGGCATGAGTTACAATCGCATCGATATGCCTGTCTGCATGTTCGTATTTTGTTACAATGCTTCCGGCTTTGTCTACCAGAGAGAAATTGATGTTGCCCAATTCAGCGTTGTTGAGGATTTGTGCACCTACTTCAGCACTGATGAATTCGCCTTTGTTGTTCAGCAATTTAAGCGCATTCCATTCTTTGGGATTATGGCTGGCGGTGATGATAATGCCTCCTGCAGCATTTTCCGCAGCCACTTCAAATTCAACAGTTGGGGTTGTTGAAAGTCCGAGATCAATGACTTCTGCACCCATCGCAACAAGTGTTTGCGCCACAAGACCTGCAATCATTGGTCCACTTATTCTTCCGTCTCTTCCGATGATGATTTTTTTGTTGCCTTCTGCCATTGCCCATTCTCCAAAGGCAGCTGTGTACTTTACCACATCCAGTGGTGTGAGTGATTCACCTGGTTTTCCTCCAATCGTTCCTCGGATTCCTGAAATGCTTTTAATCAATGCCAAATTGAAAATTTTAAGGATGCAAAATTACAAAATAAAGGCTGTTCTATCAACTAAATATGACTGCAAGTTGGTTTTTTGCGGCATTGTGCATTTTGTTAACCTTCCCGATAATCTATTTCCTGGAAATACTGCTTAATTTTACACTATGCTTATGTTGCAGTCAGATCAGATGTCTTTTTTTCAGCAGGTATTACACCTTGATTATCAGCTAATGCTATTGTTGAACCGTAAATTGAATCACCCTGTTTTGGATGAGCTCTCTCTTTTCATGCGGGAATCCATTTTTCATGTCCCCCTGTATGTGTTCATCATCCTTTATTCCTTTCAGGTTTTTGGTAAAAAAGCCATTTGGTGGGTACTGGGGGCAATTTCGCTGGTAGCTTTTTGTGACCTGATCAGCAGCCAAGTCATCAAAACCTATTTTGACAGGCCAAGGCCTTGCAGAGATCCCTTTATGGCGGGGCAGATCAGGTTTCTGGCCAGGTATTGTGGCGCAAATGGCAGTTTTACTTCCTCTCATGCGGTCAACCATTTTGCTTTTGCAACTTATGTTGCCTCAACCATGAAGGGAATTTCAAAATGGTTCAATCTTTTGTTTTTCTGGGCTTTTATCATTGCTTACTCCCAGGTTTATGTAGGAGTCCATTATCCCTCAGATGTGTTGGCTGGGGCTTTTTTGGGGATAGTTTTTGGCCTGGCGGGTGCACAAATCAGCAGGCAGGCCCTATCTTTACAGCAATATAGCATATGAATGAGTTGCTCATCCTGTTCTTACTGATCCTGATCAATGGATTCTTTTCCATGGCAGAGATTGCCTTGGTTTCTGCCAGGAAAGCTCGACTTGAAGGGCAGGCAAACAAAGGGGATTCAAGGGCAAAACATGCACTATCGCTCGCACAGAAGCCTGATTCTTTTTTATCAACTGTTCAAATTGGCATCACCACCATCGGCATTCTTACGGGTATATTTTCTGGAGACAAGATCGTAGATGACGTAGCCGTTTTTTTGGAGGGATTGCCTGCTTTTGCCGCCTACAGCAAAGGGATTGCGACCGCAGTGGTTGTGGTGATCATCACTTTTTTCTCTCTTGTTTTTGGCGAACTTGTTCCCAAGCGGTTGGGCTTGTCCAATCCAGAGAAAATTGCCAAAACTGTTGCAGCTCCTATGCGGCTGATCTCAAGAATAGCCTATCCCTTTGTGTGGCTCTTGGTGAACACCACCACCCTGATCATGAGAATTTTCAGGGTAAAAACAGATGACGCTCAGGTAACGGAGGAAGAAATCAAGGCCATCATCAATGAAGGAACAGAACATGGCGCCATTGAGGCAACTGAGCAGGAAATTATACAACGTGTCTTTCACTTGGGAGACAGGAATATAACTTCATTGATGACCCACCGCAGTGATGTGATTTGGTTTGATGTCAATGACAATGAGCAGAGCATCAGGGAAAAAATCATGAAAGAGCCGCATACCGTTTATCCTGTGTGTGACAAGTCAATTGACCAGATCAAAGGAATTGTTTCCATCAAGGACATGTATGTTACACCCGATGAGGTTTCTTTCAAGCATACCATGAAAAATCCTCTTTTTGTTCCTGAAAATATCAGTCCCTATCAACTGCTGGAAAAGTTCAAAGTCTCCAAGATACATACCAGCTTTGTGGTTGACGAGTATGGGACCTTGCTTGGATTGGTTACCTTGAATGATTTGTTGGAAGCCATTGTGGGAGACCTTCCTCAGCATGATTTGCAGGATTACGAAATCATCGAAAGGGAAGATGGAAGTTTTCTCGTTGATGCGCAGATACCTTTTTATGATTTCTTGACCAGGTTTGAAAAAGCAGATTGGATGAACGAGGGTGAGCAGGAATTTGATACATTGGCTGGCTTCATTTTGCACACCCTTGAACGCATTCCAGAAACCGGTGAGCATTTTGAATGGAAAGGTTTTGGCATTGAAATCATGGACATGGACGGACATAGAATTGACAAGGTATTGGTGAAATTGTCCGAGCAGATCCGAAGTGAGATGGAAGAAGAACAATAATGACTATGGAGCTTTCCCTTCAACATAAAACAGCATTGGTTTGTGGCAGTTCCCAGGGAATAGGAAAGGCCATTGCCATCGAACTCGCAGCGCTTGGAGCCACTTGTATTCTGCTATCCAGGAATTTGACCAACCTTCAACAGACCATCAAAGAATTAACTGTGGCGCATGGCCAATCACATGCCTGTCATGCAGTTGATTTCAAGGATGTTGATGCGCTAAAAGAGCTTGTCTCCAACATTACAACAAATCATCAAATTGATATCCTGATCAACAATACCGGTGGACCTGCAGCAGGTCCGATTGAAGCAGCGGATCCAGTCGCTTTTCAAGATGCTTTCAGTCAACACCTTGTCTGCAACCATGTCCTCGCACAGGCTGTCATTCCTGGAATGAAGCAAAATGGTTGGGGCAGGATCATCAATATCATTTCAACATCAGTCAGGATTCCCATCGATCATCTTGGCGTTTCCAATACCATTCGTGCAGCTGTTGCCTCCTGGTCAAAAACCATGTCAAACGAATTGGCTGTTCATGGCATCACGGTTAACAGCCTGCTGCCAGGATTCATTTCTACCGACAGGTTAGAGGTGGTGGCTGAAAATTTTGCAGCAAGAGCGAATATTGAAAAGGCTGCTATGCAGGCCCAAATGAAATCCTCCGTTCCTGCCAGGCGCTTTGGCACACCTGCTGAAATTGCTGCTGTTGCTGCTTTTGTGGCATCTCCTGCAGCCTCTTATCTCAATGGTATCTGCATACCTGTGGATGGTGGCAGAACCGGAAGCATCTGATCAATGATGACATTTGAATTCAATGAAGCTTTTGCACAGTCGCTTGATGCAGCTGATCCTTTGGGAAGTTTCAGGGACCGTTTTCTGATTCCCAAAAAACAAGGAAAGCAACGCATGTATTTTTTAGGCAACTCACTCGGACTTCAGCCCACATCAACAGCATCATCAATCAATACCATCCTTCAGCATTGGGCGGATGAAGGGGTTGAGTCTTTCTTTACAGGAAAAGCACCATGGCTGGACCTGCACAATGCCTTGCTTGAGCCATTGTCAGTGATCGCTGGCGCCAAACCTTCAGAGCTCAGTGTGATGAACCAGCTGACAGTGAATATTCATTTGATGCTGGTTAGTTTTTATCGGCCGACTGGCAAAAGAAAAAAAATACTGGTAGAATCCAAGGCCTTCCCCAGTGACCAATATGCCCTACATTCATTTCTGGAACACCAGGGGCTGGATCCAGCTGAAATTCTTGTAGAAGTCAATTCAGGGAGTGAAAATGTTCCCATGCGCAATGAAGATATTGTCGATGCCATTGAACGCAACGCTGATGAACTGGCCTTGGTTTTCCTTGGAGGTATCAATTATTATACCGGGCAGTTGTTGGACATGCAACACATCAGCAAGGCTGCTCGCGAAGCCGGTGCAATCGTTGGTTTTGACCTCGCTCATGCGATTGGCAACGTGAAATTGAGTCTTCATGACTGGGACCTGGATTTTGCCTGCTGGTGTTCTTACAAATACCTCAACGGGGGACCTGGTGCTGTAGCTGCTGTATTTATACACGAAAGACATCACGCAGATAAATCGCTTAAAAGACTAACGGGTTGGTGGGGATATCAAAAGGAAGAAAGGTTTGCCATGAAAAATCGCTTTGTGCCAGAACCTGACGCATCAGGCTGGCAGTTGAGTACACCTTCCATTTTACTCTATGCCTGCCTCAAATCCTCCCTTGATATTTTTTCCGAGGCTGGATGGACAAATGTTTTGGCCAAGCAGGAAAAAATGATGGCCTGGCTTTCCGCCCTGATCAATGATCTTGGATCAGAACATTTTGAATGCCTTACGCCTGATGCAAGAGGATGCCAGGTTTCCCTTTTGTTCAGGGAAAAGGGAAGGGAAGTGTATGACCTGCTGTTTGAGAAAGGTTTCATGGTGGATTGGCGAGAGCCCAATGTGATTCGCCTTGCACCAGTGCCACTCTACAATACATTCACTGAGGTCTGGCATTTTTATAGCGCCTTGAAAGCCATTATCTTTGATGTGTATGCTACAAGCAAATCTGTTAATGCCTAGAAATAAAGGAAAATGACCGCATTAATTTTCAAGTTTTTACCATGACCAAACAAGTACTGATCGAACACATAAGGGCAAAGAAGTCTTATCTCTGTGTGGGTTTGGATACAGATCCCAGCAAGTTGCCTGCATGCGTAATGTCAGAAGAAGACCCGGTTTTTGCTTTCAACAAGGCCATCATCGATGCAACCTTGCCTTACTGTGTTTCCTACAAAATCAATACTGCTTTTTATGAG
>JACCDM010005628.1_pt1 | contig 23928 bp, 21 predicted proteins | sample 7445851 | NCBI WGS metagenome assembly JACCDM01 (sample SAMN15323438, study PRJNA562643) | freshwater metagenome | isolation source: river surface water | place: USA:Blue River Watershed | collected 2017-08-16
ACATTATCTACGATTTCCAATCCGTATCCGATTAGTCCTGCACGCTTTCTAGGATTGTTCGTAAGCAATTTAATTTTAGCCACATTCAGGTGACGTAAAATTTGCGCTCCGACACCATAGTCGCGCTCATCGCTCTTGAAACCTAATTCTAGATTAGCTTCTACAGTATCTAGACCTTGCTCTTGCAATTTATAGGCTTTCAACTTATTCAAAAGACCAATACCTCTTCCCTCTTGATACATGTAAAGGATAAGGCCCTTCCCTGCTTCATTCACCATCTCCATGGCCTGATGCAATTGTTCGCCACAATCGCAACGTAAAGAACCAAGAATGTCTCCTGTAACGCAAGAAGAGTGCACGCGTACAAGCACAGGCTCGTCTTTCGTCCATTCGCCTTTTTTCAAGGCTAAATGTGTTTCATGACTATTTAACTGAGAGAATGCGATCAATTCAAAATCACCCCACTGGGTTGGCATCATCACACGCACCTCTTCTTTTACCAAAGACTCTTTTTCAATACGATACTTGATTAGATCTTCTATCGATATAATTTTAATATCGTGTTGCTTGGCAATTTCCAAAAGCTCAGGTAAGCGAGCCATGCTACCATCTTCATTCATAATTTCTACAATCACACCTGCAGGTTCAAATCCAGCCATTACAGATAAATCAACTGCAGCTTCGGTATGACCAGTACGACGTAAAACACCGCCCTTTTGAGCTTTGAGCGGAAAAATATGACCAGGGCGAGCGAACTCTTCCGGTTTCACATTCTCATCTAACATGGCTAAAATCGTCTTGGAACGATCTTGAGCAGAAATACCTGTGGTACATCCGTAGCCCATTAAATCTATACTTACAGTGAATGGAGTCGCATGATGACTAGTATTCTCACTCACCATCATATCCAATTTCAATCGACTGCATAGTTCTTCCGAAATCGGTGTACAAATCAAACCGCGTCCAAATTTCGACATAAAATTAACGACTTCAGGAGTAGCCATTCTTGCAGGTACAAAAAAATCTCCTTCATTCTCACGATCCTCATCATCCACCACAATGAGTAATTTACCTTGCTTAATATCTTCTAAAGCTTCATCAATTGTATTTAACATCTTCTTCGTTTTTACACTTTTCGTAAAGTTGGCTTCCAACCCGCATTTTTCTGTTTAGCGAACAAATATTCAATCATTCCAATAAACACCGCCAAATTCATTAGGCAAAAATACAAGATTGCATTGAATGGGGAACTTTTAATTCTTAAAACTCTAGCAATTAATTCAGCAATTAGCACTCCACCAACAATTACAGCTATTAACACTGTGGCCATCATAAAGTTCAGCATTAGTACCAGTCCTAGTGAAAAAAGGAAGAACAAAGGACTCAACCAACGTAGTACCTTATGTGAAAGGAACGCGAAACCTCGTTTGGAAAAAGGATTCCGCAAAAGACTGCTAAAGTGCTTCAAATTTTGAAAGTTCCCTCTTGCTATTCTACGTTTTCTTCTAAACTCTTCCTTCCAATCGCCGGGCAAATCTTCATAGCAAAGGGCTTCGGCATTAAAACACGCTAAACGATTTCGTTTCAACACCTGCATGCACCAATAAAAATCATCGACTAAAAAATGAGAAGGAATAGGTACAAAATCTCTCGCCCGCAATGCGAAACATGCACCAAATGGGCCCATTAATACCCCTGCCCAATCCGACTCTAACTTTTTAATATTATTTTCTCTATTGATATAGATTCCTTCTAATTCACCAATGGAAGAATTTTCAGGAATCTTGTTTACAACATTCGCACCTATTAACCCAATGTTTTCATTTTGAAATCCATTGACTAAGGCTTGAAGCATATCCTTCTGAAAAAAGACATTAGCATCTGTCAGAATTAGAATCTCGTCATCGTTTGGATTAACCTTACATAATTCAACCAATCGATTAATAATCGCAGGTTTACCTAAACGTCCTTCCATTCGCACCAAATGGATAAATTCAAACTTCCGCGCATAATCGAGCACAATCGTATCAGTATTATCTGTAGATGCGTCAGAACCAATCCAAACTTCCAGATTTGACAATGAATAATTCGATTCTACAATACTTCTTAATTTTTCTGCAATTACCTTTTCTTCGTTATAGGCAGCAATTAGAACATAAACCTTTTTGGTCAAATCAACAGTAGAAGATTGCAAGGGATATTGCTTTCTAAAGCGCTTCAAGAGCCATGGATAAAAGACATAGGAATGGATTGGAAGCAGAAGCGACACGAAAATAAGTCCTATAAAAATTGCGTTCCAAACTGGATTCATTAATGCAAAGTTAAGAAAAGCAGATATTACTTATAATGCCGTTTTAAAATGTTAAGTTTGTTCAAACATTAAGTATTGAAAAACAGTTCAAATAAAAAGCGTCGCAGTGCTCGTCCGGGTACCGCAGATAGCAGAAAAAGAAACAGCAACAGTGCTCCGGCAAGAAAGTTTGCCAATGCAGCTCCGAAAGTATACGAAGGGAAAGTTGAAATGACGCGTTCGGGCTCCGCTTATATTATTTGCGAAAATCGTCCAGACAAAGATATTTTAGTAAGATTTTCAGATCTAAATGGCGCTTTAAACAACGATAAAGTTTCGGTAAAAGTTACCAGAAAAAACGGCTCGCGTGAAGAAGGTGTAATTATCAAGGTAAAAGAACGTGGCACGAAATTATTCATGGGCACTATCCATGTAAAAAAACTATTCGCCTTCGTTTTACCGGATCGTCGTTATGGAATGGTAACAGACATATTCATTCCAATCAAAGATATTAAAGGAGCGAAAGACGGAGACAGAGTGCTTTGCGCCATCACCGATTATAATGAGAAAGGATATGTGCCGGCAGAAGTAAAAGAGAGTTTTGGTCTACCGCAAGCCGCTCGATCTAAAAAGAATAAACAAGAACCGCAAGCGGAATTTAGAAGAGGTCGTAACCCAATCGGTATTGTTACGGAGATTATTTCGGAAGATACGTTGAATCGTGTGATGTGGCAAACCATCCTTCTAGATAATGGCTTTGAATTAGAATTCCCAAAAGAAGTATTAGACGAAGCGCATAGTTACGATGGTAAAATAACCGCTGAAGAAGAGAAGAAAAGAAGGGATTTTCGAGAGATTACCACCTTCACGATCGACCCTGTGGATGCGAAAGATTTTGATGACGCCCTCTCCTTCCAACACCTTCCAAATGGCAATTACGAAGTAGGTATTCATATCGCGGATGTTTCCCACTACATGCCAATCAATTCCGAACTAGACAAGTTTGCGGCATTACGTGCTACGAGTGTTTATTTGGTGGATGGAACCTTGCCTATGCTTCCAGAACGTCTATCGAATGAGCTTTGCTCCCTTCGTCCGAATGAAGACAAGTATTGTTTCGCAGCGGTATTTGAATTGGATAGCAAAGGAAAAATCTATAATGAATGGTTTGGCAGAACGATCATCCACTCGAAAAGAAGATTTGCGTACGAAGAAGCCCAAGAAGTTATTGAAACAGGAAAAGGAGATTTGGCAGATGAATTAGGTATTCTGAATCGAATCGCACACGCATTAAGAGACGAACGTTTCAAAAAAGGATCGATTAACTTTGATACGGTTGAACCTCGCTTCAAATTGGATGCAAACGGACAGCCAACCGCTATTGTATTGAAAGAAAGAAAAGACGCGCATTTATTGATTGAAGATTATATGCTTTTAGCAAACCGTCGTGTTGCTTTCTTCCTTTCTAAAAAAACATTCAAAGGTCGTCCAATCCCCTTCCCATATCGTGTGCACGATTTACCAGACTTAGAAAAACTAAGATCGTTTAACCAATTTGCACACCAATTTGGTTTGAAAATCGACACAAGCAAACCGGATAAAATTGCAAAGTCATTCAATGAAATGCTTGTAAAAATCAAAGGACATTCAGAAGAAAACATCTTAATGTCTTTGGGTATTCGCAGTATGGCCAAAGCAATTTATACCACCAAAAATATTGGTCACTACGGCCTAGGCTTTGATTTCTATTGTCACTTCACCTCTCCTATCAGAAGATACCCCGACGTCTTGACACATCGCGTACTTGCAACTGTGTTAGAAAGTGAAGGTTCTTTATACGCTGAGGCTGTAATGGAAAATTTATGCAAAATATCCTCTGAGCAAGAAAGAAAAGCTGCTACTGCAGAACGCGATAGTATCAAGTTTATGCAGGCTTTGTTCATGAAAAAACATATTGGCGAGAAATTCGACGGTGTGATCAGCGGCATTACCAATTTTGGTATGTTCGTTGAAATCCAACCTGACAAATGTGAGGGAATGATTCCGGTAAAATCACTGGGCGAATCGGTAGAATACGACGAAAATTCTATGACACTCTATCGTAGATATACGGGACAGTCCTATACCTTAGGACAGAAAGTTCGAGTATTGATCAAAGATGTGAGTCCGGATCGTCGCGAGATAGATTTAGTACTACTCGACGAGGAAGCCTAGTCTTTACATACTGAAATACCCACCAAGCAATCCATACATTTTTGATGTATGCATTTGAGCTTATATTGCGCTAAAATCATTTGCGAATCGGCCATTGAAGTGATGGATGGCAAAAGTCTATTCCATTGTAAAATAACATGGTTCGTTTCTGCAGGAAGTTTAGCTAAGCTTCTGGACACAGACTCAATAAGAAGCTCCAACTGAGTATCCTCTTCTAATGCAATAAAATATGGGACAAATGCATTGGCAAAAACAGAAGCCTTCATTTGCTTGCTGAGCAATTGATAAGAAGCTTTAATGGTATAGCCTTGTAAAACACGAGGCTCTTGCCAAAACAAAGATGTTTGAATATCTAATTCATGCAACCATTGTAATGCCTCTGCAACATTACGTTTTTTCAAATGCTCCAATGAATTGGGCAATAAGGCACATAACTGAGCCAATTGGATCAAGCGTACCGGAGGAAAATTCGCTGGTCGCATTCTTGAAAAACGCCACAAGGAAGCAGGTATTTCTTCCAATGCAAAACGCATCTTCAGAATCCGATAACGTTCGCGTAATTGAATGATATAAACATCCTCCGCAAGCGCAGTTAAAAAGCCACCAACACCGAGTAAAACAGCTTCCCAATCCATGATACTCAAACGCCCCATCATTTTTTCAAATGAGATACGGGCAAATAAAAGCTCCATAGCATCTTGATTGACCGGCTGGCCAAATACGCGAAAAAGCAATTGATACAACAACTTTACATCGTACGGATAAAATCTTTGAATAAGGTCTAAATGAGCTTGCCTATTTTTTAGTAATCGTTCGCGCCAGGTACGTTCCATTTCAACTTTAAACTTGTCGGCTGTATCATTCCGCCAAAGTGACCTACAATAGATGTCTAACTTACTCGTTGGCTGCACATGCCGCAAATACTGTAAGGGAACCCGACCTTTCAACTCAATAGTTGGACAATTTAAAAATGGCAGGTGCACATCCTCTTCATATACTACATGTAGTATCATTTTTCCATAAGCCGCATCCGTTCGATGTCCATGCTTTAGGTAATCACTACTCTTAATATGAATTTCGACGTCACCCACCATCAATAAACCATCTACATAAATCTGAGCATCGATGAAATCAGGTCCTGAATTGACGTTCAGTACTCCTTGATCCAGAATACGAATCAGCTCACCTTTACTACTTCTCAAATCCTTGGCATCAAATAACTGATACTCCCAAACATGACTCAATTGCACCTCTTTCATAATTTCTGTTTGATTAATAACGCAAGATGCTCGCATTTCGTATTTTTTAACGTATTATTTTTTGTCGACTTAAAGCATTCCTTATCTTAGGGTAATGAAAAAAATCTTATTGATTTTAACGCTCTTGCTACCGATAAAACTATTATCGTCTACCCTTTTAATCCCAATGGATGATTCGCAAAAAGAGCATTTGAAGGCTTATGGTGTTTGTTACTGGCTTTTGAACAAAGGCGTTGAAGCAGATTGGTTACTCAACTATAGAGGTGGTAGTTTTGCGGCAGAAAACAATAACGAGCTTGAAAAAGAATGCATCTTGAGAGGCGTGAGTTATGAAGTAATCCCGTCTGCACAGTATCAAAACATCCTTCATCAAATAGCAGATCCAGAGGTAAACATGGACTTAATCAAACTACAAAAACCTCCCAAAATTGCTGTCTATTCACCGAAGAACAAACTACCTTGGGATGACGCTGTTACGATGGTTTTGACCTACGCAGAAATTCCTTACGACATAATTTATGATGACGAAATTTTAGATGAACTAACATTAGCTAAATATGATTGGCTGCATATTCATCATGAGGATTTTACAGGTCAGTATGGCAAATTCTATGGCGCCTATGCGAATGCACAGTGGTATAAAGATGATCAACAATTAAATGAAGAATGTGCGCGTAGACATGGCTTTAGTAAAGTCTCTCAATTAAAACTAGCGGTTGCCAAAAGGATAAAAGAATTTGTAGCAGGTGGTGGCTTTTTATTCGCTATGTGTAGTGCAACTGACTCCTATGATATTGCCTTAGCAGCAGAAGGGAAAGATATTTGCGAAGCTATGTTTGACGGAGACGGAACTACGCCTGGGGCGGCTCAAAAACTAAATTTTACGAATGGGATTGCATTTGAAAACTATCACTTAGAGATGAACCCTTACGTTTATGAGTACAGTGATATTGATGCAACGAACACGCGTCAAGTACCAATGGACCTAGATTACTTTACCTTATTTGATTTTTCAGCGAAATGGGACCCTGTACCTACGATGCTTTGTCAAGACCATATCCGGACCATTAAAGGATTTATGGGACAAACCACCGCCTACAAATCCGCCTTCGTTAAAAAAAATGTGTTGATAATGGGCGAAAACAAACCTGCTGCAGAGGCAAGATACATCCATGGTGAGCTTGGTAAAGGCACATGGACCTTCTTCGGTGGGCACGACCCAGAAGACTATCAGCACTTGGTTGGCGACCCTAAAACCGACCTTTCTTTGCATCCGAATTCTCCGGGATATCGCCTTATCCTAAATAATGTACTATTCCCTGCAGCAAAGAAGAAAAAACAAAAGACCTAAAAATTGAAATAACACCGCCTGTATAGTATATTTGCAAGGCTAAAAATTCAAGTATAATGAGACAAATCGCTTTCCGTCAGGCTCTTCGTGAAGCCATGCAAGAAGAAATGCGTCGCGACAACCGAATCTATCTTATGGGTGAGGAAGTGGCGCAATATAATGGTGCCTATAAAGTTTCTCAAGGTATGCTTGATGAATTCGGTCCAAAACGTGTTATTGACACGCCAATTGCTGAATTAGGCTTTGCAGGTATCGCAGTTGGTTCTGCTATGAACGGCTGTCGTCCTATCGTAGAATTTATGACTTGGAACTTCGCAGTGCTTGCCTTCGACCAAATTGTAAATAGTGCTGCAAAGATGCGCGCTATGTCTGCAGGTCAGTTTGGCAACCCTATCGTATTCCGCGGACCATCAGGTTCTGCAGGTCAGTTAGGCGCACAACACTCTCAAGTTTTCGAATCTTGGATGGCGAATGTCCCAGGCTTAAAAGTAATCTCCCCTTCTAATCCTTATGATGCTAAAGGCTTGTTGAAGTCGGCTATCTTGGATGAAGATCCTATCTGTTTCATGGAAAGTGAAATGATGTATGGTGATATGGGCGAGGTTCCTGAGGAAGAATATTATATCCCAATTGGAAAAGCAGACGTAAAACGTACTGGTACCGATGTTACCCTAATTTCTTTCAACAAAATGATGAAAGTAGCTTTAGCTGCTGCTGAAGAGTTAGAGAAAGAAGGTATCAGCGCAGGTGTCATCGACTTACGTACGATCCGTCCTTTAGATATGCAAACGATTATCGAATCTGTAAAGAAGACCAATCGTGTTATTATCGTGGAAGAATCATGGCCTTTCGGAGCCGTATGTACTGAAATCGCTTACCGTATCCAAAAGGATGCCTTCGATTACTTAGATGCGCCTATCCGTCGTGTAAATGGTGCAGATTCATCCATGCACTATGCGCCAAACTTAGTGGCTGCTTACTTACCTGATACAACGAAAGTAGTGAAGGTAGTTAAAGAAGTGCTCTACCGTTAAGAAGCTCAATTAAGCTAAATATTAAATGCGTTCGAAAACCTGAAAGGTTACATCGAACGCATTTTTTTCGTCCGAAAGCACCGTTTCTGATTCAATTTCACGCCATTCAAGCGCATCCAATGAAGGGAAATGAGTATCTGCTTCCGCAGCTTTAGTATGCACGCGCGTTAAATATACCCGATCTGCTTTTGCAATCGTAGCGGCATAAATCTGACCTCCACCAATAATAAAAACTATTTCTGAGGAAGGAAATTGCGAAAGCGCCTCTTCAATTGAAGGATAGGTTTCTGCCCCTTCAACTTTAAAATCGCCTCTAGAAATAATGATATTGCGTCTATTTGGCAATAAGCGACCTATAGATTCAAATGTTTTACGACCCATGATAACTGGATGACCAGAAGTGACTTTTTTAAAGTACTTCAAATCTACCGGCAAATGCCACGGCATTTGATTGCCAAAACCAATCGCATTGTTTTCATCAGCCGCCACAATCAAATGCAAAACCATAACTACGCTTTAAAATAATCTTTTATAACCTTTACTACGCTAGCCATTTCTGCTTCACTAATACCGGTACTACAAGGAATGCTCAAACAGTCCTTATAAACGGAGTTTGAAGTATCCTGCTCCGTATAGTACCAATTATGTTTAAACATTTGCAATTGATTCATTGGCATCCAAAAAGGACGAGCGATAATGTCCGCTTGCTTCATCGCCTCTAATAGCTGACGTGAATGCTTCGACTTAAAAGTGAAGAGCCATTCATTCACTTGCACATCTTGTTCAACCTGCTGAAAACTTATATCACCCACTCCTTGTAAAGCATTGCGATAATAGTCGGCAATAAATTGCTTCTTCTTTAAAAATTCAGGCAATTGCTCCATCTGCGCCACTCCTACAGCTGCCAAGATATTCACCAAGCGATAATTATAACCTATCTCATCGTGAATATATTCTTCGGGATGAATCTTCGCTTGCGTCGTTAAATGTTTCGCACGTTTCGCCAAGGCTTCATCATTCGTAACAATCATCCCTCCTCCTCCAGTTGAAATAATTTTATTGCCATTATACGAGAAACATCCCATCAAACCGAAGGTTCCTGTATGTTTTCCTTTATAATAACTACCCAAAGATTCAGTACTATCCTCGATAACCGGAATACAGAATTCATTAGCTAAGGACATCATACGATCCATATCTGCTACATTGCCCAGAACATGAACTGGCATTAAACAGGAGATGCGCTTATTATCCTTCTTCGCATAACAATGACCGTCTTTTACTACAGTTTCATTACGCAAAAACTTTTCAAGTAAATCTAAATTCATCTGCCAAGTATTCGGATCAACATCCATCAACAAAGCTTCTGCATTCATATAGGCCACCGCATTGGCTGTGGCAATAAAAGTTATATTAGGAATGATTACATAATCACCTGCCTCTACGCCTATCAAACGCTGACAGACTTGCAATGCCGTAGTTCCATTCATACAAGCCACCGCGTATTTAGCGCCAGTAAACTCCGCCATTTGCTCCTCAAAGCGATTAACATAACTACCAACACTACTGATCCAGCCTGTATCTAAACAGTCTTTCACGTACTTCCACTCATTACCCGCTAAATGCGGCACACTTAAAGGAATCATAGCAATCGATTGAGTTTTATTAATTAGTCATTCGCCAAAAACGGATAGGTATAGTCTGTCGGAGGATTAAAGGTTTCCTTAATCGTACGCGCAGAAACCCAACGATACAAGTTCAAAATTGAACCAGCTTTATCATTGGTACCCGACTTACGGCCACCACCAAAAGGCTGTTGTCCAACAACGGCTCCGGTAGGCTTATCATTGATATAGAAATTACCTGCAGCATGACGAAGAGCACGAAGCGTCTTTTCCACCGCTGTACGATCTTGAGCAATGATAGCTCCTGTTAACGCATAGGCAGAAGTGCTATCGACCACTTTCAAAATAGCGTCAAAATCGTTTTCAGGATAAGTGTAAATCGTCAATACCGGTCCGAAGATTTCTTCGCACATAGTCAAATATTTCGGATCAGTCGTTTCAATCACAGTAGGCTGAATAAAGTAACCTTCTGATTTATCATAAGTACCGCCTACCAATATTTTACAGCTTGTATCATTTTTAGCTTGATCAATAAAGCCTGCAATTTTATCAAAAGCACGCTCATCAATTACAGCATTGACGAAGTTGCCAAACTCTTCTGTTGTACCTACTTTAAAGCTTTTTACATCTGCAACCAATTTGGTTTTAATTGCTTCAGCCAAGTTACTCGGCAAATACGCACGTGAAGCTGCAGAACATTTTTGTCCTTGATATTCAAAAGCACCACGACTTAAAGCGGTGGCAGCCACATCAGCATGGGCACTTGGATGCACCAACACAAAATCCTTTCCACCTGTTTCACCAACGATACGAGGATAGCTCTTGTACTTACCAATATTTTCACCAATTGTCTTCCACATATAGTTAAAGGTATTGGTACTTCCGGTGAAGTGTACCCCTGCGAAGTCAGGATGTGAGAATACTTTCTCTCCAACCATTGGTCCGTCACCATACACCACATTAATTACACCTGCAGGCAAACCAGCTTCCATCAATATTTCCATCATCACATTCGCAGAATAAATTTGCGTGTCTGAAGGCTTCCATAAAACAGTATTACCCAACATTGCAGCTGAAGTAGGCAAGTTAGCACCGATTGCAGTAAAGTTAAAAGGCGTAACAGCAAACACAAAACCTTCTAGTGGACGATATTCCACGCGATTCCACATACCGGGAGCCGATACAGGTTGTTGCGCATAAAGTTCGTACATAAACTGTACGTTGAAACGCAAGAAATCAATCAACTCACATGCTGCATCAATTTCAGCTTGGAAAGCATTCTTACTCTGCCCCAACATAGTGGCAGCATTCATTTTATAGCGATACTTAGTGGTCAATAAATCAGCTGCTTTTAAAAAGATAGCTGCTCTTTGTTCCATTGGCATAAATTCCCAATCATGTTTTGCAGCCAAGCAAGAAGCTATTGCGGCCTCAACATTCGCACTCGTTCCTTTATGAAAATAGCCTAAAGTATGTTTGATTTCGTGTGGAGGATGAATTCTTTGTTTGTCTCCAGTACGCACTGCTTCGCCGTTAATCCACATTGGAATATCCACCTCTTGAGATTTCAATTCAGCCAATGCGGCTTTCAATGCTTTACGTTCATTACTACCCGGAGCATAATTTAATACCGGTTCATTTTTAGCTGCTGGAATTTGATATAACATGTCTAAAGAATTTATTTAACAAAGGTACAAAAGGCGAAGGAGAATTAAAGCCAATTTAAGTTGCTTTTATGCTAACATTAAACGAATTTTGCAGAATAATTACGCGTTATGAAACCAAAGTCTTTCCGTATCATTCTCAGCATCTGCTTGATTTTATTTGCAGGAACCGTTCTAGCGCAATGTCCGATGTGTGGCGAAGCTGCAAGAACCTCGCTGAAAGAAGGCAACACAACAGCGAAAGGCCTGAACGCTGGTATTTTATACCTATTACTAGGTCCTTACTTAATGGTAATGGCTGGAGGTATTATCTGGTATAGAAAAAGAAAGAAAGCAAAAAAAGCTTTAGCAGAAGGCGTTTAAGCTTATTGTTTGATCATTTCTTCAAACTCATAATTTACAGTATCCATAAGTGCATTATCAATCTTTTGTAATGAAAGACTGCTAATCGTTTGCCCTAAGTATCCCGAGCCTCTGTAGATACAGGTCCCTTGATGAACAGTATCCAATAAAAAACTCTTCAAATCAGCTTGTATACGCAATTTAAAAGCAAGATTCAATACTGCTGCACTATCGCGTACGTTCAATTGCATTAGCATAGCACTATCCCCGCTCGCGTTATAAATGGCGTGCCAAGCGCGATAAACATTTTTGTTTTGATCAAGACCATCTCCTACAAAATCTCCAACAAATTGATAGCGTACTTGCTGTCCACAGTCCGCACCTCTATAACCCATCTGACAGACACAATTGCCATCCAAACACGCGCCGCCGTTTTTACAAATAACGCCGCTACATGGATCCTTGGCGCAACTCCAAACTGAAAACAGAATCACCGAAGAAAGAAAAAACAACTTGAACCAATTCATATTTTAACATTCTATTGTAACAAAAGTACTGATTCCTTCGTATCGTGCAAATTAATATACAGAACTTCGACACGGGTTAATAATTAGAAACCACAAACCCCTTCTCTAACAAAGCTTCTGTGTATTTTTAAATCAAACATTTTAAGCCAATGAACAACATCATTTTATTCTTGTTACAAAGCACTGAAACTGCGGTAACTGCTGCAACTGCAACTGCCAACGAAATTGCGAATACCGTGGCGGCGGAAGCCCCTAAAGCGGCTGCACAACCAACTTCCCTACTCGACCTACTAACGAAAGGAGGTGTAATCATGATTCCTATCGCCGTTTTATTAATCGGTGCAATTTACGTTTTCATTGAGCGTTTCATCACCATCTCTAAAGCAGGAAAAGTAGATGACCGTTTTATGAATGTAGTGAAAGATCATATCGCTAATGGCAATATCCAAGCGGCAAAATCATATTGCCGTGGATTCAACCACCCTGTTGCTCGCGTCGTTGAAAAAGGGATCGATCGTATTGGTAAACCAATCAAAGATATCGAGAGAAGTATGGAGAATGTTGCCAAATTGGAAATCTACAAAATGGAACGTTGGTTAAATATCCTTTCTATTATCGCTGGTATCGCGCCAATGTTCGGATTCCTTGGTACCATCGCAGGTATGCTTAAATTGTTTGATGAAGTAGCTAGCGCTAACGTATTGAGTATCGGCACAATCGCTGGTGGTATCAATGTTAAAATGGTTACCTCTGCTGCCGGTTTGATGGTTGGTATCTTAGCCTTCGTATTTTATAACTCCTTGAACGCAATGATCGACCGCGTAGTAAATAAAATTGAAAATTCTTCCTTCGAATTTGTGGATTTATTGCACGAACCTTCTCATTAATCTTAGAACAATAGCATCATGAATCTTCGCAGAAGACATAAACACAATGCAGAGGTATACGTTCACTCACTGAGCGATATCCTCTTTTTCTTGCTATTCTTCTTTTTATTGGCTTCTATTTTGGCTAACCCCAATGTGATTAAGTTGCCTTTACCAAAAGCAAATAGCAATACCACAAGTAAACAAACGGTAGTGGTTAGTATCAAAGCAGATAATACCTACTTTGTAGCAACCACACAAGTAAACGCAGATCAATTGGCAGATGCCATTAAACCCTATCTTGGCGATCAATTAGATCCGTCGATTGTGATTAATGCTGAAAAGTCTGTCCCTATCGAAAACGTGGTATACGTTCTTAAAATCGCGCGCGACTTAAAAGTAAAAGCGGTTTTAGCAACTGAACACGAATAAATCATTTCTTATGATTAGTACCTATTCAGAAAACGAATCGAAAAAACATTTCATAGCCGGTGGAACCACCATGGGTATTGTCGTGGCTCTTTTTCTTTTCTTGTACTTCGTGAAATACAAATTCCCCGACCCTCCTCCTATTTTGGAAGAAATGGGAATGGAAGTGAATCTTGGCAATAGCGATAACGGAAGTGGCGACGAACAGCCTTTGTCTGCCGAGTCTGAAAGCGCTACTGCTGGCGGTGATTTGGCACAAGCGGGAGGTGGTGGAGATACGGATCCTCAGAATCTTGAAACCAATGATAATGACCCCGACTCCGCTCCGGTAAAAACAAACGACAAGAATAAAAACAAAAGCAATATCAAGTCGAAGCCGACAGATAAGCCAAGCAAAAACCCACAACCTACTGCTGAAGAAATCGAATCACAAAAGCAAGCTAAGATTGCCGCAGCTAACAAAGCGAAAGCAGATGCGGTTAAAAACAAACTTAGAAATGCTTTAAATAAATCGAATAACAGCACTAGTGAAGGTACAGGAACTGGAACCGGCGATATGGGTGCCCCAGATGGCGATCCTAACGCAACAAACCATATCGGTGATCATTCTTATGGACCAGGCACACAAGGTACAGGTTGGAGTATCAAAGGTTTGAAAGGACGTACACCACGTAGCAAGAGCATACCAAAAGAAAACTCTCAAGAGACCGGTAAAGTAGCAATCCAAATTACCGTAAACAAAAACGGTAAGGTGGTTAAAGCAATCTATGTTGGACAAGGTTCTACTACCTCTAACTCTACGTTAAAGGCTGCTGCCATCAAAGCTGCTCAAAGTTGGATATTCAATGAAAAATCTTCAGAAGAAGATGAAACAGGTGTGATCATCTTCAATTTCAGAAACCGTTAATTACCGTTCGGATTTAACACCTTAAAGGTAGTTCTACGATTCTGTTGATGTTCCTCATCACTACACTGAACACCATTTTTACAACGATTTATAATTTGTGTTTCCCCATATCCCTTCGAAAGAAGACGGTCTGGGGAAATTCCTTTTTCAATAAGATAGGCCACTACTTTATCCGCACGATCCTGACTTAACTTTTGGTTGTATTCATCATCGCCCTGTGCATCTGTATGCGAACCTAATTCAAATTTCAAGTCCGGATTCTCCACCAATAATGGCATTACAACAGAATCCAATACTGCAGCCGCATCTGAACGAATATCTGATTTATCTAAGTCGTAGAAGATATTCGGCACATCAATCAACTTGTTTTTGACAATCTTCACCAAGCTCAAATCTTTGTTTAAAGTAACCAAAGCCTCATAATTTTGAGGCAAGTTTTTACTGCTGATATAATCCGACTTCGCAAAGAAAGTCTTGGCGCTTGCATTTACTTTATAATCCTTATTCTTTTGAATGGTAAACGCATAGCTCCCCTTCGCATCCGTGGTATCACTTGCCACCGGATAGGCAATCCCGTTCTCCATCTCTAACAATTGTACGATAGTATTAGGCAATACTGGCTTCCCTTCAATATCCCCATAAATCATCCCTTCTAAACGATACTTCGTCTCATGCTTTAACTCGAAATAAAACAATTCGTCGCCGCCACGACCGCCACTGCGATTCGAAGAGAAATAACCCTTACCCATCAAAGTATCTGGCAATTCACTGCCTTGGTACGACGTGAAAAACACAGCAAAATCGTCGCCACCACTATTCATCGGCCATTGCAGATTAGTTGGTCTAGAAAATTTCCATCCTGTTTTTTGCGCGTAGTAAATGTCTAAACCACCCATGCCATCCAATCCATTAGAGGAAAAGAAAAACAATCCATCCTTTCGAAGAAAAGGAAACACCTCATCCTTGTCGGAGTTGATATTCGGACCAAGATTACGCGGTTGCGACCATCCCTCTGCGGTTCTGGAGGCTACATACAAATCCTTTCCGCCAAAGCCGCCTTGTGCATCCGAGCTGAAGAATAAGGTCTTGCTATCCTCCGTTAAAAAAGGCTGACCGACGTTTTGTAAGGTATCGTCTCCGAAAAGTAATAGTTTAGTCGCTGGCTGCCAATTTCCATCCGCATCCTTACGAGAAACATAAAGCTGGGTAAAATTATCTTCCTTATCTCCTACTACAACTGTTCTTGCGAAGATCATTTCGGTCTTGCTTTTATTGAAAGCACAAGTACCTTCATGTCCCGCAGTATTTATATTGTCCGAAAACTTATTTGGTCGAGTATAGGCTCCTTCTACTAGTTTCGTAGTATAGAAATCAGAAAACTTCTCGCCGGTCCAACCGTATTTTTCATCTCCGGTAGACGCTGCACGATCAGAGGTAAAAATAAACTCGTCTTTTCCGAGCGGTACCATAGCATATTCATTACGAAGCGTACTAATAGAATCTAGACGCTCCACAGCATAACGCGAGCCTTCCTTCTGCCAATCTTGAAAAGTCTTATAACGAGCAACTAATTTATCAATGCTAGCTTTTTCAGAAGGTCTTTGTTTTGCGAATTTCTCTAATTGGGTGATGCAAGTAGCATAATCGCTATTGGCTCTTAATTTATCGATATAGGCGTAAAACAGTTCAGGCTTGCGGTTATTCAACTCATACGCTTTCTTTGCCCATTCTGTCGCATCCTTGTTTTTATTGGCGTAGCCATAAGCTTGGGCAATCAACAAACTTTTGGCAGCTTTCTCTTCCTCATCTTTCGAAGCCGCAATTTCTGCTTCTAACAATTTAGCCGCAACGAGATATTGCTTTTGATCAAAGGCTTGCTCTCCAGTGAGCGTTTTCTGCGAACCTGTACAGGCGTTTAATAGAATAATAAACGCAAATAATAAAAGACGAACACCTTGCTTCATAGTATTCTACTAAGTTAAGGAAATAAATGAAACTCCGTTATACAGCAACGTCCGCTTTAATATGCGGATGTGGATCGTATCCTTCTATACTGATATCTTCGTATTTAAATTCGAAAATATCCTTGACATTCGGATTTAGACGGATCGTAGGTAAAGGACGCGGTGCTCGCGTGAGTTGCAAGTGCGCCTGTTCGATATGATTGGAGTATAAATGCGCGTCGCCAAGTGTATGGATAAAATCACCTACCTCCAAATCACAAACTTGCGCAATCATATGTACCAACAAAGCGTAAGAGGCAATATTAAACGGAACACCTAAAAACACGTCTGCACTTCTTTGATATAATTGGCAACTCAATTTGCCATTGGCCACATAAAACTGAAAAAGCGCATGACAAGGCGGTAACTTCATTTGATTGATATCCGCTACATTCCATGCACTGACAATCATTCGACGGGAATCAGGACTGTGCTTTATTTGATGAATGACTTGTTTGATCTGATCAATCACCGTCCCATCAGCACCTTGCCAAGAACGCCATTGTTTCCCATAAACAGGACCCAAATTGCCATTCTCGTCGGCCCATTCATCCCAAATCGAGACATTATTGTCTTTAAGATATTTGATATTCGTATCTCCAGTTAAGAACCAAAGTAGTTCATGGAAAATACTACGGGTATGCAATTTCTTGGTTGTTACTAAAGGAAAACCATCTTGCAAATTGAATCGCATCTGGTAACCGAAAACACTTCGGGTACCGGTGCCTGTACGATCTGACTTATCGACACCGGTATCCAAAATATGTTTTAACAAATCAAGGTAAACTTGCATACGTATAAATTACTTCAAAATAGTACGACTGATTACGATACGATTTACTTCAGAAGTTCCTTCGTAAATCTGAGTGATTTTTGCATCACGCATTAAACGTTCTACATGGTATTCTTTTACGAAACCATAACCACCGTGTACCTGAACCGCTTCAACAGTTGTACGCATCGCTACTTCAGAAGCATACACCTTAGCCATTGAACCTGACAAAGTATAATCTAAGTGATTATCTTTTTCCCAAGCAGCTTTCAAACATAACAAACGAGCCGCTTCAATTTCAGTAGCCATATCTGCTAATTTGAACTGAATCGCTTGGTGATTAGAAATTTCTTTTCCGAAAGCCTTACGTTGTTTAGAATACGCAAGTGCTAATTCATAAGCGCCGCTTGCGATACCTAATGCTTGAGAGGCAATACCGATACGGCCGCCAGCCAAGGTTTTCATCGCAAACTTAAATCCGAATCCGTCTTCGCCAATACGATTTTCCTTTGGAACGATCACGTCGTTGAACAAGATAGAATGCGTATCGGAGCCGCGGATACCTAATTTGTTTTCTTTAGCGCCTACAACTACACCCGGCGTATTTTTTTCTACGATGAATGCATTAATTCCTTTGCTACCTTTCGCAGCATCTGTTTGCGCGATTACTAAGTAAACGCTACAAGAGTTACCGTTGGTAATCCAGTTCTTAGTTCCGTTTAATACATAATGGTCCCCTTTATCGATTGCAGTAGTACGCTGAGAAGTGGCATCAGAACCAGCTTCTGGCTCACTCAAACAGAAAGCACCAATCCATTCTCCGGTAGCTAATTTCGTCAAGTACTTTTGCTTTTGCTCTTCTGTACCAAAAGTTTCCAATCCCCAACATACTAAGGAGTTGTTTACACTCATTGCTACAGAAACAGAAGCGTCGATTTTAGAAATCTCTTCCATCGCTAAAACATAAGAAACTGTATCCATACCGCCTCCACCGTATTTGGGATCAACCATCATTCCTAAAAATCCTAGTTCACCCAATTTCTTTATTTGCTCAGCAGGGAACTGCTGTTTTTCATCACGTTCGATAACACCTGGCAAACACTCTTTCTGAGCGAATTCACGAGCCGCCATTTGTACGGCTAATTGTTCTTCTGTAAATTGAAAGTTCATAATTGTAGTCGTTTTACGTTTAGGCATCCGCCTTTCGGCAAAGATGCAATTTTTTTATGGATTTTTTGATTGATTACGATTTCATCTGCTGGATTAAGGCACTCGTTGAAAAGCCTTCCACAGTAGGCACAATCAACACCTCACCTCCTTTTGCCGTAACGATATCCGCTCCGACAATGGAATGGGCGTCATAATCCCCTCCTTTCACTAAAACATCTGGTTGCAACCACTCGATTAATGACTGCGGTGTATCTTCTTCGAAAAGGATTACCGCGTCGACCATTTGCAAAGCCGCTAATTGCATTGCACGCGAGCTTTCGTTTTTAACCGGACGTGTCTCCCCTTTCAAACGCTTTACGGAAGCATCCGAATTCAAGCCCACAATCAATTTATCGCCAGCTTCTTTCGCTTTAATCAGCAAATCTAAATGACCATCATGTAAAAGGTCAAAGCAGCCGTTGGTAAATACAATTTTCGCTCTGCGGAAGTCCCAAACCAATAACTGACGACCCAAAGTCGTTTTGTTCATGATTTTAGATTCAATACGGTTTCTAAAAGTTTGTGGTGTTTCTGACATGTTTATTTTATTCGTCCGTCTTTCACGGCATTAATGGGTTGATTCTTTGCATTTTTACTACGGCAGTAATTGATAAAAGCATCGCGCATAGTCGAGCTCAACGCAATTTGCGGCGCACTGCTTAACATCGCGCAGTTATCGCCTCCGTTAGCCATATAGTCGTTGGTAAGAATACTGTACTGTTCTTTTAATTCAATGGGCTTCCCCTGAATACTTATCGCCACGGCTTTGCCCCCTTGCATTTGCATACGAATCCCGGCAAGCGGCCATCCTTTATTGCTTGCCACCAAATCCAATAATTCTTGTAGCTGCGAACCACTGATCGTAATAACGACCAATTTATTTTCGAAAGGCAATAATTCAAAACATTTTCCAACCGTTAAATCGCCTGCAGGAAGCTCATTCAGCCGAATTCCTCCCATATTCAAGACGCATGCAACAGGGATAGCGGCGGGTTTGGATTGAATCGCTATTTCTAATAAAGCGTCTGCAATAAAATTATTTAAACTGCCTTCTGGGGCTTCTTTGCTGAGTGTGTTATTGAGGTGGCCCACGATTTCTTGCATAGACTGATCCAAAACAGCTTTATAAGGCGAAATCAACTGCACCACTACGGAATCTTCTGGGTTACGCGAATTTAACTGCGTCGATTCGAAATCCTTTTTCACTAAGGACTGCGGTGTGTGGCAGGCAGTCCAAGCAAGTATACAAAGACTTAAAAATAAAGAAGTTCGAATGAATTTAAGCATAGATATTTCGCGAATTTACAACCAAAATTTCAAATTCTTGGATTTGATTTTGACTTACAACAAAAAATCATTGAACCCTTTTGTTAATTCCTTGTTGTTTTTGTTGTTAAGCTCAGAAAGGAAGCTTATTTTTGCAAAAATTTTTTCAATCACACGACCATGAAAGTAACCGTAATCGGAGCTGGCAACGTAGGAGCGACTTGCGCTAACGTACTTGTTCACAAAGATTTTTTGGAGGAAGTAGTTCTTCTAGACATTAAAGAAGGTACCGCAGAAGGAAAGGCATTAGACATTTGGCAAAGTGCTGCCATTGAAAATTACTCTACACGTTGTGTTGGGGTGACTAATGACTATGCTGCTACCGCTGATTCTGATGTAGTGGTAATTACTTCAGGTTTACCACGTAAACCGGGTATGAGTCGTGATGACTTAATTTCAACAAACGCTGGTATCGTAAGTTCTGTAACGGAGAACGTTTTGAAATATTCTCCAAACACCATTTTGATCATTGTTTCTAACCCGTTAGACGTAATGACTTATTGCGCTTACTTGACAGCGAAGTTGCCTAGCAACCGCGTCTTCGGTATGGCGGGTATCTTGGATACTGCTCGTTACAAAGCTTTCTTGGCTTCTGAATTGAAAACATCTCCGAAAGATATCGAAGCGGTATTGATGGGTGGTCATGGTGATACAATGGTTCCATTACCGCGTTATACTACTGTTGCGGGTATCCCAGTTACAGAATTAATCGCGCAAGATAAATTAGAAGCAATCATCAACCGCACGAAAGTGGGTGGTGGTGAAATCGTTAACCTTTTAGGAACTTCAGCTTGGTATGCGCCAGGTGCTGCGGCTGCTCAAATGGTAGAAGCGATCTGCAAAAACGAAAATCGTATCTTCCCTGTATGCGCTTGGTTAACAGGTGAATATGGTTTGAAAGACATCTACTTAGGTGTTCCTTGTAAATTAGGCAAGAACGGTATCGAACAAATCATTGAATTACAATTAAATAGCGATGAAAAAGCATTATTAGATGCTTCTGCTAAAGCTGTTAAAGAAGTAATGGATGTTTTAGATAAGATGAATACCTCTAAAGCGAATTAAAAAAAATCATTAAACCATTTGAATACTGGATAAAAAGTATATCTTTGCAGTCCATTTCAATAACATCAGTCGAAATAAAGATGAACTTAACAACTGAAGCAAAAAAAGAGATTTTCAAAACCTACGGAGGTAATGAAAAAAATACAGGTTCTGTAGAAGCGCAAATCGCTATGTTCACAGAACGTATCAAGCATATCACTGAACACATGAAAGGTCAAAAGAAGGACTTTAGCAGCAATGTCGGTTTGATTCGCTTGGTAGGTAAAAGAAAGCAATTATTGCAATACTTACAACGTACCGATTTGATGGCGTATCGCGCACTTATCGAAAAATTAGGTCTTCGTAAGTAAGCTTAAAAGATTCATCAGCCCTTAGCTCACCGCTGAGGGCTTTTGTTTTTTATGGGATACCCATTTCCTATCTCCCTTTAGAACATTTTTTAAATATAAAACAGCGCCACAGACAGGATGTAAACGTAACTGTCATCGATGAAAGTGCGCACAAATTCAAACCAATGAAACCACAAGGATTCAGAAAATCGATCGCTTTGCCGGATGGCCGCGAGGTGATCATCGAGACGGGCATTCTCGCAAAACAAGCCCATGGTTCGGTTACCCTTACTTGCGGTAACTGCGTATTATTAGCTACCGTAGTCGGTAATCGTGAAATGAAAGCAGGACAAGACTTCTTCCCTCTTTCAGTTGACTATACCGAAAAGTTCTACTCTACCGGTCGTATCCCAGGAAGCTTCCACCGTCGTGAAGGTAAAATTTCTGATTATGAAGTTTTAATCTCTCGTTTGGTTGACCGTGCTTTACGCCCGTTATTCCCAGACAATTATTTATTCGATGTACAAGTAATCATCAGCCAAATCTCTGGCGATAAAGAAGAATTACCTGATGCGTTGGCTGGCTTGGCGGCATCTGCTGCCTTGACATTGAGCGATATTCCTTTCTTAGGACCAATTTCAGAAGTACGTGTTGCACGTATCGATGGTAAGTTCGTTATCAACCCTCGTCGTTCTGAGTGGGTGAAGGCGGATATCGACGTAATCATCGCTGCGACTGCTAAAGACGTATTGATGGTTGAAGGTGAAATGAAAGAAGTGAGTGAAGCTGAATTATTGGAAGCAATCACTATCGGTCATGCTGAAATCAAAAAACATTGTGCTGCTCAATTAGAATTAGCACAAGAAGCGGGTCGTACCGAGAAACGTACATGGGAAGGTCCTGCAGAAAACGAAGAGTTCAAAAAACAAATCGAAGCGGCCGTTTCTGATAAAATCTATGCGGTTGCTAAATCTGCATCTGGCAAGAAAGAACGTTCTGAAGCGTTCAAAGCGATTGCAAAAGAATTCGTTGAATCAATGGGTGAAGCTTTCACAAGTGAATTAGCGCCATTATTCAAGCGTTATTTCCACGACGTTGAAAAAGAGGTGATCCGTAATATGATGTTAAACGACCGTACTCGTTTGGATGGTCGTAAGTTGGATGAAGTTCGTCCTTTATGGATGGACATCAACGCCTTACCTTCTCCACACGGTGCTGCGGTATTCACACGTGGTGAAACACAAGCTTTAGCTACCGTTACTTTAGGTGGTTCTGATGATGAATTGATGTTGGATAAAGCACATGAAATCGAGTATAGCCGTTTCTTGTTGCACTATAACTTCCCTTCTTTCTCTACAGGAGAAATTAAGCCTAACCGTGGTCCTGGCCGTCGTGAGATTGGTCATGGTAACTTGGCAAAGCGTTCATTAGAAATGGTTATCCCTACTGATTGTCCTTATACAATCCGTATTGTGAGTGATGTATTAGAATCGAACGGTTCTTCTTCAATGGCTACTGTTTGTGCGGGTTCGCTTGCATTGATGGATGCTGGTGTGAAAGTAACTGGCGGTGTGAGTGGTATCGCAATGGGTATGATCACTAGCAAAGACGGAAGCAAATATGCCATCCTTTCTGATATCTTAGGAGACGAAGATCACTTAGGTGATATGGACTTCAAAGTAACAGGAACTGCGAAAGGTATCACTGGTTGCCAGATGGATATCAAAATCGACGGATTGAGCAATGAAGTATTAGCTGAAGCCTTAGAACAAGCTCGTCGTGGTCGCGCTCACATTTTGAATGCGATGAATGAAGTAATTTCTACACCGCGTGAAGATTATAAAGCTCATGCACCACGTATTGAAAAAATCATCATCGATAAAGAATTTATCGGTGCGGTTATCGGACCTGGTGGTAAGATCATTCAAGAAATGCAACGTACGACTGGTACTACCATTTCTATCGAAGAGATCAATGGTGTGGGTGAAATCAGCATCTTAGCTACTGAGAAAGAAAGCATGGAGAAAGCGAAAGCTGCCATTGCAAATATTGTGTATGTTCCTCAAATCGGTGATGAATTCGAAGCGAAAGTAAAGTCTATTAAAGAGTTCGGTGCTTTTGTAGAATTCATGCCTGGTAAAGAAGGTTTATTACATATCTCTGAAATTTCATGGTCGCGTTTACAAACGATGGATGGCGTATTCAATGAAGGCGACACCGTACGTGTGAAGATCATTGGAACAGATCCTAAGACCGGTAAATTGCGTTTGAGCCGTAAGGTTTTGATGCCTAAGCCAGAAGGATATGTAGAGCGTGAAAGCTCTCCTCGCGAAGATCGTGGTCCGCGTCGTGACGACCGTGGCCCTCGTCGTGATGATCGTGGTCCGCGCCGTGATGACAGAGGCCCTCGTCGTGATGACAGAGCTCCTCGTTCAGAGCGCCCTACAGAAGGTGGTGAGTCGACTGAAAACAGCGCTCCTGCTCCAGAAGCATAATTTAGCTTTTGATACATATTAAAAAATCCCGCTTCGTTAGATGCGGGATTTTTTTTATAACGTGGTTTTAGGATTTAATATCATGCTTAAAAACAAAAAAGCCTGACTCATTAGAATCAGGCTTTTATATTATTGGAAAGCAATTATTGCTTATCTAGTTTTTCAACTTGGGTGAAGGTCAATTCTAAAGGTGTTTTACGACCGAAGATTAATACATTCAC
>JACCDM010212924.1_pt1 | contig 23896 bp, 24 predicted proteins | sample 7445851 | NCBI WGS metagenome assembly JACCDM01 (sample SAMN15323438, study PRJNA562643) | freshwater metagenome | isolation source: river surface water | place: USA:Blue River Watershed | collected 2017-08-16
ATAACCACCCCTTGTGATGGTGCAGAATTCCACTATGCGCCTTGACCATGTTTCTTATGTGACTTCCCATGACCAGTTAGCTGACACTGTGCAACGCCTAGGTTCACGCCTAGGTAGCACTTTTGTCGATGGCGGAATCCATCCACGTTTTGGTACACGTAATTTCACATGTGCACTTAAGAACGACCAGTACATTGAAGTTGTATGCCCACTTGATCATCCAGCGACTGAACAAACACCCTGGGGTAAAGCAGTTTCAAAGAAAGCAAACGAGGGTGGTGGCTGGTTTACATGGGTCTTTAGCACTGAGGATATTTCAGACATAGAGCAGAAGTTTGGCCGTAAAGCCGTGGAAGGGCATCGCACCCGTCCAAATGGCTCAGACTTAAAGTGGAAGCAGATTGGCGTTAAAGAAATTGTGGAGGTGCCTGAGTTCCCATTCTTTATTCAATGGCTCACAGATGATCACCCTTCGCAAGATGGCGAGACAACTGCAGCCATAAAGAAGATTGTTATCGGTGACAGGAATCAACTTGCGGAATCATGGTTCAAGGACGATATTTTGGCAGCGCTTGGCGAAGTTTCAATTGACTGGGCCGATTCTTCATCTTCAGACGGGATATCGGGAGTAGTTGCCCTCCATGTCGAAACGCCTTCAGGAATGATAGTCCTTGACTGATCTGAGCCTTAATTCAAGGAAGTGATTCATTTCGTTTCACTCTTCAGGACAACTACTTAAGCAACCCATTTGGTTTATTACAGAACTCTCGTGAAGAACTAAATCAGGCTAACTAAGGTGATGGTATTGCATATAAACAAGAGTCCCAAGGCCGCTGCGCGTGAGCACTAAATGCGAAACGATAGCCAATTGGAAAAAAGGAAGTTAGTCGAGGAATATCCTCGACTAAGTGGTACGCAGATAAAGCGAAGATTACTTTCATAGAGTCAATAACCCTGTCTGCACCGCTCAGTGCTTCGGCTTCGCCACCCTCAATATCCATTTTGACAAACTGGCAGGGAAAGATTTCAAATAAATCGTCAAGCTTAATTCGCGAGACTACTCCGATTCTTTCTCCCTGCTCAACCGATGACTTTAGACCACTAGTAACGGTCCCAGTGCTTGAATAACTTACAACCCCATTCAAATTGCTGAGGAGCGCATTCATAGGGATTACATTGGGATTCGAGGAAAATCTGGAACATAAGCTACCAAAATTCACTTGATCTGGTTCTATGCAAACTATCTTTGGTTTGACACCTCTGTCCCCAAAATAACTAATAAACAGTTCAGCCGTATCGCCATCATAAGCGCCACAATCAAAAATTGTTTCAACTTTATTAGTGTCAAGATATGGAACAGATAGATACTCATTTTCTAAACTCAATTGAGATTCTTGTGAGAGGAAAAATCTTGACTTTAACTGCTTCAAGAATTCAATCTGCGAAGCGCGATCGATGCACCGGAGGTACACGTCCCGATAAAGTGCTGCACTTGACTTGAAGTGCTCATAGTCAAGCGAAAGGCAGTTCCAGGGAAGCGCACCAGCAATTTGAAATTGCAAAATAAAATGCTGCCACGTAATAAGCTCTCTAAATCCCAACTTGAATGTATCTGAAGTTGAATTGTAAGCACAAATAATGGTGAGGAATCCATTGTCCCAAGGTTTCTCAATAGTCCTATCAAAAAAAACTTGCCCTTGTTTTTTCTCGTTGCTATCAAAGATAGAGACTACCGATATTCCAGCAGAAATTAGCAACGGAAAAATTCGCCTTCCAACTTCTTGAGTTCCAAGCAAATTCACTCCCGTACCTGCAAATTTTGTTTGCACATGGTTACTCAAGTGATCTTCAATCTCAATCAGAGCAAGATCTAGATCGCGCGCGTCATTCTCTAAGGTCATTCGAGCGCCTTTCCTTGATGATATATAGAGGCCGTTTCTTAACTTCCATGTATATCAACCCTGTATACTGTGCGATTATGCCAAGGAAGAAAGCAATTAGAGAAAAACTTACTAGCTGCAAGCTTATTAGAGTTCCAAAACCAGAAAATGGCACACCCACAATCAGCCAATAAATAATTGTACTTAACATGAGGATAAACACAGCGCCAGGAAGAGTGATTCCAAACCAAGAAATCAAGTTAATAGGCTTGTCTGAGTGGGACAAGATACCTCGTAGGGCAAGTTTGAAAACCGGCGCAAATTTAGTCTTGGTTTTTCCGGAAAATCGAGCCGGCCTATGAGTGTCAATGAATGCTGGCTGGAAACCTGTCCAAGCAGTCAACCCTCGTAAAAATCTGTGTTGCTCGTTCATGTTCTTCACAACCAAGCACATTTTTTTAGACATTAATCTAAAGTCACTAACGTTCTCAAGTAGCACACCATCAGTCAACCAATTCGCTAATTTGTAGTAGTACTTTGTAAGCAACCTCATTCTTAGTCCAATTTCATCACGTCTATTCACCCTAGCCACCACAAAATCAAATCCTAATTCTGATTGCCTAAGGAACTGCGGAATCAATTCCGGATCATCTTGGAGATCTGAAGCCATTGTTATAACTAAATCTGACGAAGATAAATCAATGCCTGCAGAGAGTGCTACATCAAGAGTAAAAGTTCGAGTCATTCTGTACCCAGTCACCCTCGGATCATCATCACAAATCTTCGAAATGATATCCCAGGTCGAGTCTGAAGAAGCGTTGTCAAAAAATACCAATGACCAAGAGTAATGAGTCTCACGGGATAGAACCTCTGAAATTCGCCTATAGAACTCTTCAACATTACCTTCTTCGTTGTAAGCCGAAGTGATAATTTGCAATGACTTCAATCGGAACCCCAATCTCTTCCTGAGTGGAATAGCACTCTACAACCTTGCTCATTGAAAACTTGAAAGATTTGGGAAGTTATAAAGTGTGTCTCAACCATGATTTAACTGGAGAAGAAATACATATCCACTAGAAATATGAAAACGCATGGGTCTTGATTGGTGTTTAGAAAACAATGTCTCTCTACTTCGCAAAAAGCTATCGCTCTTTGGAAGGGAGACTAAATAGATACCAAGATGCCACCGATGGCAGTATAACCCACAGGATTTGAGCTGCGTAAAAACTGATGTCTAAGCCAATCTGCAATTCAGGAACGATTTTACTGCCAATCCACAAAAACAAGCATTGGGTAAGAAAAAACCAAGACAAATGAGAAGTTCTGAAGGCTTTATCACGCCAAGTGATACCCCTTTGAAGTAAATAGGATGAGAAAGTGGAAATGAGAAAAGTTACCAAACCAATTTCTATGTAGCTGAAAGTGTCGGAGAAAAATCGCCAAGCAACCAAAAACAAGCAATTTGATAACAAGAAATTAACACTACCCACTAACAAAAATTTAAACTTTCTGAGGGTGAGTCTCACACAACAACATTACCTTAGGTGAAATACAATCATCTCTATTGAATCGAAAAATAAGTAAAAAAGGTGACTTACATGAAAAATGTGTTCCAGGCAGAAGGTCTGAGCACAAAATACTTAAATCTAGCGAACTGCTCAATCGTTCAAATCAAAGAGCAAGTGAGCCACTTGCCCGCTTTTGAGGAAGACAACGGGTTTCTCTGGGTGCGAGCAGACAAGACATTCACTGAGCTTTACAGATATCTTGGTGGGCATCGAATGATAATGGTGGCACCGTCGTACCCTGAGAGCAGCCTGGGGGGTGCATTTCTATTGGGTGTGCATGGATCGATTAGTATTTTTGGGTCATTTTGCAATCAAGTTTTCGGAGTGGAGTTCTTAGACTCAAATAGCGTGTTGCACAAAATTGAGGATGATGAATCTGAATTGAATGCAATTTCATGCAGTCTTGGTCTCATAGGCCCAGTGCTGAGACTGAAAATCAAAACTTACAGCTCCAAAAGTTACGCAGTGGTCTATGGCCACTGTACATTTAAAGATTTTCTTGAAGAAGTAGGAAACGAGTGTGATAACACTATAGGCAAGACCTTTTGGTTCGAAGCTTCAAGCAAGAAGGTGAAGTACCAAAAGATTTTTTTATCAGAAGAAACTCCGGTGAAATCTGGCACAAACTACTCCACAATTGTCAAACCAATTTTCGAACTCGGAGTTAGTTTACGCAGCTTTGTACCCCAAAAAATCAGATCAAAAATCTCAGATGGCTTGTTTCCATATCTAACTTCAAAAAATCAAGTTATCGGAAATGGAATTCATACATCAACAGCAAACCCCTTTATATCTTCACACGAAATTTGTATTGCAAAATCCAAATCTCAAGAAGTCATTTCCGGCCTTTACCAAGATATAAATGAAATTTGGCCTCGAACGTCGCACAGATCACCTATAGTCATCAGGTTTACTTCTCCCGACCGGGCACTAATGTCACCAACAGCTTTACAAAATTCAATTTGGATTGATTTCAACACTACACAACCGAACGAGAAAGGTTTAGAGTCTCTCAGAATTGCCGAAGACTGGCACAGGGAGAATTTTGATTTTGCCAGGCCCCATTGGGGAAAGTGGTATACAAAGGGGCGATACGACTTTCGAGCGCTTTATGCCAATCTCCCTTTATTTCAAAAAACCCTTCAGAAGTATTCTAGTTTCCATGATTTGGCTCATTTTGACCACTAATCACTCCTACTCAATTTTATGAATACTTCAAAATCGTCGTTATTAATTCAATCTCTACTCTAAAGCTGTAGGATGAAATCCGTGTATCAAGATGTTGGTAATGTCATATTTGGAACTCATCGCGTGCTCTCAGATGAGATAGTGAAACATTGCAACACTAATTTTGACTCCAGAGGAAAATCAAGACTGGCCAACTTAGATGGTTCAAACATCGCAATTATTGGCGCCAGGGGTTTTGTGGGCTCCTGGCTAGTTTCTGTGCTTGCAATCCTACGAGATAGTTTGAAACTAAACTTTTCGGTGAATGTAATAATTCGACCCGACAATGTGAAACATGATTTCCCGAAGTTCGTAAACGTAATCTATTCTGATCTAAGTCATTCAAAGGAGTACTACAAGCCTTTCACCCATATCTTTCACTTAGTAAGAGGAGAAGAAATATCTTTACCCCTTGAGGGAAAGTCAAGTCACAACGTTTCTATAGAAGTCATGGGGCGAATTCTAGAAACGATGGACTCCAATACGACTCTAGTTTTGGCTAGTAGTGGGGCTGTGTACGGCCAGATCAACTGTCCCAGGGCAGGCTTTATAGAGTCAGACGCTATCGAGAGCATAGAACCCTCGTCCGGTGTCTTAACCAGCTACGGGATAACTAAGCTGCATTTAGAGAAACAAATGATGGTTGAGAGCGAACGAGTCAAAGGTAAGGCCGTGAGAATATTCTCATGTTATGGCCCTCTGCTTCCAACGAACTTGAATTTTGCAATTGGTAACTTTGTCAGGAATGTAATCGACAAACAGGACATCATAGTTAACAGCAAAGGGACTTCCCTTAGAAATTATCTTCATGGAGTTGATCTGGGTTTGGATTTAGTGGATGTTTTAACAAGCGAGTTTCAAGGGCCAATTAATTTAGGAAGCCGAAACAATCTTGAAATTCAAAGCTTGACAAAGATTCTAGCCTCAATTTCTAAGACTAACGTACAGTTCTTAAATAAACCTGAGTTAGAGCGAGACTATATTCCAGACCTAAGTTTACTGAATGAGAATTTCCCCAATAGAGTCGAGTTAGATTTTGAGGCTGGATTAAAGCATTGGCTGGATTTTTTAACTAACCCCAAGAATAGAAAGTTACCTTGGTAGTCTTGCTACATGAACATAGCCGACGTATTAGTTGAATTCTCTGCAAGATTGGGGATTACAAAATGTTTTTCTCTTAATGGTGGAATGGCCATGCACATAAACAGGTCTTTAGCTGAAAACTCGAGAATTGAAGTGATATTTACACATCACGAACAGGCGGCTGTATGTGCAGCAGAAGGATTTTCCAAAGCACTTGATTTTAAGGTCCCCGGGTTAGTTTGCGTTACCGCCGGGCCTGGAGTTTCAAATTCGATAACAGGTCTTCTATCCTCGTATGCAGACTCTGTCCCGATCTTAATTCTTGCAGGTCAAGTTAAAGAAGAGGACATCAATAACTACGGTGTTCGCACACATGGAGTCCAAGAAATTGAGTCTCACTCGATTGTTCGACCTGCAGTAAAGGAATTCTACAGGATTTCTAAAGATAATTTTTGGGATTCATTAAGAGCGATTTTTGTAGGCCTAAACACTGGACGAAAAGGACCAATATTCATCGAGATACCTTTGAATGTTCAATCTGTAGAGGTTGCTTCGGCAGAGAAGAATTTACAAGATGTGTTTAAAAGCGTGGAAGAAAACTATCAGGAAATCTCTGAACTCGAAATAAGAAAAATTTCTGAGACTATAATGAATGCAAGTAGAATCGGGTTCTATTTGGGAAATGGAATTCGAATCAGTGGAGCTGATCACTCCACTTTAATTGAAGTGTTAGAATTGCAGCAAATACCTAGATTCTATTCGTGGGCGAGTCAGGACCTTGAAGATTTTTGGCATCTTAGTAATCTAAATTGTCCCGGAAGTCTTGCCCCAGTGTATTCAAATGAGTACTTGCAAGAGGCAGATTTAGTTTTTTTCTTGGGGGCAAGATTAGATTTAGCAACGACGGCTTTCCAAAGAAAAAGGTTTGGTGCTAAAGCTCAACGAGTGATTATCGACGTTGATCCAACAGAATTGGGAAAGTTTGAGAAATCAGATCAGGATTTACTCATCCAATATGATCTCAGTAAAGGTATTGATTTTCTCATTAATCTAATTCAAAAGTATGCAAGACCTCAACATGACTGGTTTAAGGAATTCTCAAAAGCAAAAACTCAGTATTTGGAGATAGAAACAAGCAAGATGCAATCAGTTTACTTTTCAACTCGTGACTTAGCAATCAAAGTTTCTGAATGTGTACCTGAGGGAACAATAGTCCTATCTAGTTCTGGCTATGCAGCAGAGGGATTAGCAAGATTCATCCGGCCCAGTGGCAGAAACCGTTTTTTTTGCGGAGGAGGTTTAGGAGCTATGGGACAGGGACTCTCACATGGTATTGGGGCATGCAAGGCCAGGCTAGATGAAAGTGATCCAGTTTGGATATTGGAGTCTGACGGAGGGTTGTGGATGAATGTGCATGAACTTGCGACACTCAAAGCAATAGATCCCAAAAATACGATTCTTTTCATCATAAATAATGGAGGCTATGCCTCGATTCGAAACTCTCAAGAACGCCATTTTGGTATGCATTCTGGGACTGGCATTGATGATGGTTTAGTCTTCCCAAATTGGAAGTTGATTGCCGAGTCACTGGATATCAATTTCATTACTTTAGAAGATCCAAATAATTTCCATTTTGAGCGTCTGCTTAAACTTGAGTGCTTGACCATAGTTGAGATTAAGATACAGAGTGCAGAAAAAAGAGGCCCAACCCTTAAGACAGTGATGACTGACGAGGGACCGATAACTCAACCACTAGAGGATATCAATTGGGATTAGATTCGAAAATGTTTTTTTCTGCATATCCACATATGATTTGCCCCCAAGTTATATGCACCTCTTGAATATGAGAGGTAACTAATGAGGGAGCTTTCAATACGACATCGCATGAATCCAATTCTGATTCCTTTCCACCCGTAAACGCGACAGTAACAATTCCAAGTCGCCGGGCCAGTTGCATTGCACGCACAACATTTTCACTTGAACCACTGGTAGAAATTCCTATCAAGACATCTCCGGGTCTCCCCAATGCCTCAACCTGTCGTTCAAATACCGTTTCATAACCAAAATCATTCCCAAGGGCTGTGAGAATCGAACTATCAGTAGTTAACGCAATGGATGCTAGTGCAGGACGATTAAAGGCAAAACGGCCAACAAGTTCGGCTGCTAAATGTTGTGAATCGGCAGCAGATCCACCATTTCCACACCATAGAACTTTATTTCCTTGCCTAAGTGCGTCAGTCACTAGGTGACAGACTCGTAAAAGCTCAGGAGCTGATTTCGTGTTTTTGATCATCACATTACTAGCCTCTAGTAAGCTCGAATACACATATGAAAGCTCAGAAAGATTGGAAGGGGTCAAGTTTGCAAATTCAAATGCAGTTACAGCCCGATCATCGATGTAGTAATCTGCTTCAGGTTTACCAAGTATAAGTTCATGAAACCTAACCCCCTAAAGCTTCAGCTGTTCATTCGTTAACTGTAGCCAGTCTGTCTTAGTTCCAGTTCCTCGTGCAGTGAATATTTTAATGATATGGCCAGAATCATAAAGCTCATTAACTTTTTGGATGGTCTCTGGAATCGGCTTCGCTTCACCATACTCACCAAAAGTATTAGTGCATAAGGTGCCATCTAAATCAAAGCAGAAGGTTTGACTACTCTCCATATTTACCAGTATCGAAGTTTTCCCGCTACAACATCTTCTCCAGGAGCGTAGCATTTTGCTCCATCACCAAGCATTTTTGGAAACCGCCGAATTTCAGAAACCAGTTCATGGAGGCCTCTTGGTGCGAGCGAAGCAGCTTGATCAGAACCATACATGGCTCTATCCAATGTGATGTGGCGTTCAACTGCTACAGCCCCTAGAACAGCAGCAACTAAGGTTGGGGCTACAGTGCTCTCATGACCGCTATAACCAACTGGTAATCCATAACGATCACGCAAGTTTACAATAGCCTTCAAATTTAGTATTTCTTCCGGACATGGGTAAACCGAAACTGTATGCATTAATACAATTGGACAATCATACTTTTTGAAAATTTCGACTGCCTGGTCGACGTCAGATTCAGTACTCATACCGGTTGACAAGAAAGTAATTTTCTTCTCGGATGCCACTTCATTGAGAAATTCCAAATGAGTAATCATGGCAGAAGCAATTTTGTTGTACGGAAGTTGATATTGACGGAGAAATTTTTGAGATGGAATATCCCAAGCTGATGCAAACCAAGGTAATCCAATCAACTTTGAATACGAATCAATTTCATCATATTCTGATTTTTCAAACTCTAATCCAATTTTTTGTTGACGAGTTGTTGTTCCCCAAGGAGATTCCCGAGGCGTATCTAAAGTTTGTTGAGAGTAGACAATATCTAACGTTCTTTTTTGGAACTTGACTGCATCACAACCGGCACTTTTTGCAAGGTCCATCAACTGCTTTGCTATTTCGATGTTGCCATTGTGATTAATGCCGATTTCAGCAATAAAAAAAACACCATCTCCTTGAATTGCTTCTGCGACTGAAAGACTCATATCTAGAGTCTAAGTTCAATCTCCAAAAAAAACTATAACTTACCTAGCCAGTCGGGGGTTTTTTTCTTTGCCAACTCATCCAAAATGGTCTTTTCCCGAAGGGTATCCATAGGCTGCCAAAAACCGTAGTGGTGAAAGGCGCTTAACTGATTACTTTGAGCTAACTTTGGGAGAGTTGAAGCCTCAAAGGCCTGATCATCTCCACCCAAGAATTCTTGGATTTCGGGTTCAAGAACAAAAAAACCTCCGTTTATCCAACCAGCATCTGTCTGATTCTTCTCACCAAAATGAGTTACTAATCCATTCTCAGTATGGAGCACACCGAACCTCGCGGGTGGCCTCACGGCTGTTACTGTCGCAAGCAACCCTTTACTCTTATGAAAATCAATTGATTTGTTAATTTGAACGTTGCCAAGTCCATCACCATACGTAAGTAATACAGGCTCTTCCCCGATGTGATGGAGACACTTACGAATACGACCTGAAGTCATAGTGTTCATACCAGTATCAATCGCCTCAACATTCCAACCTTTGGTTGCACCCGTGGATATCCATTGATGGATTATCTCCCCCTTATATCCTGTTGCAATAATGAAATCAACAAACCCTTGAGATGCATAAATATTCATAACATGCCAGAGGATTGGCTTGCCTCCGATTTGCACCATGGGTTTCGGTTTGGATTCAGTCTCCTCTGAAATTCTAGTCCCAAGACCACCCGCCAAAATTACAACCTTCACTTTTTTACTCCAAATATTTTGTGAAAGACTTCAATTACATAGTCAAGCATGTGAGAAGTTAGTCCTGGCCATACCCCAACCCAGAATGTATCTTTCATAACAATGTCAGTGTTTGATAAGTCGCCAACGATGCGTCGAGGAGTGTTAACAAATGCGGGTTGGCGAAGTAAATTCCCTCCAAAAAGCAAGCGCGTCGCAATCTTGGCTTCGTTTAACTCCATAACTATTTCATTTCGTGACTTGAAAGAAGATTCCCTTACTGTTACTGCAAATCCGAACCAGGAAGGATCACTCTCGGGGAACTTTTCAGGAAGAATCAGAAATTCTTCAAGATCGCCCAGTGAAGATTTCAAATAACTCCAGTTATGCCTCCTGGCAGCTATGAACGAATCTAATCGGTCTAATTGCGCGATACCAATAGCAGCTTGAATGTCACCCGATTTCAGGTTATAGCCGAGATGCGAATAGGTGTATTTGTGGTCATATCCATCTGGTAATTCACCTAACTTCCATTCAAATCGCTTCGAACAAGTATTGTCACATCCCGGCGCACACCAGCAGTCACGACCCCAATCTCGAAAAGACTCAATTAGAGGTTTTAGTGCAGCTCTATTGCTTAGTACCGCGCCACCTTCGCCGGTAGTTATGTGATGAGCTGGGTAAAAACTCAAAGTAGATAGATCGCCGAAACTACCTAATTTCTTTCCACGGAATGTTCCACCCAAGGCATCACAACTATCCTCAATTACCCAGAGATTGTGTTGCTTGGCAAGTTCCAAAACTAAATCCAGATTGAAGGGATTTCCGAGAGTATGGGCCATCATGATGGCCTTAGTGCGACCCGAAATTGCAGACTGCAAGGCTTCACTGTTTGCAACGTAAGTCGGGATGTCCACATCTACATAAACAGGCACAAGTCCATTTTGCAAAATAGGCGTTACTGTTGTTGGAAACCCTGCGGCAACGGTGATGACCTCGTCACCTGGTTTTAGTGCTCGGTCACCAAGTTTTGGGCTGGTAAGGGATGACAAAGCCAGCAGATTGGCTGAAGATCCGGAATTGACCATAAATGCGTGGCGAACATCCATGACCTTGGCTAACTTGGATTCGAATTCATTTGTGTGTGGTCCAGCTGTGAGCCAAAAATCAAGCGAAGCATTTACCGCGGCTTCTACTTCAGGTGGCCCAAAAACCTTACCGGTGACGGGCACAGGTGATTGGCCTGGGATGAAATTTGTAACAGGATGACGGCTTGCAAACTCCGCAGAGATAAAATCACTTAGACTATCCATGAACGTTAGCAACCGTATTCATTATCAAGCTCACAATTTGCGGGCATGGTTAAGATTAGTACACATTTCATTTTTATCTGATGCTAGCGCGGGAGAGTGGACACAAGTCCTAAAGTGAGAATTGCAAGGGTGTACACCCGACAGTTTATTCAGGCTTAAGGTCTCACATAAAAGCAGATCTACACGAGTCCAAGAAGGGGCAGTATGAAGAGCAGGCTAAAGAAGTTCCTTGGACCTCTTACGTGGCAACGTCTCGGCCAAGCCAAGCAGGAGTTTAAGTGGTCAAGACAAAAGCATTTTATGGCTCCTGAATTGGCGCCTCATCTCCAGGCAATTCTAAATTATAAGGCTGGATATTTTGTGGATGTAGGTGCCCATGATGGTCGAAGCTCCTCGAACACCTTTCATCTTGAAGCATTGGATTGGCAGGGCATACTAATTGATCCAATTTTGCACAATGTTTTTCGGCAGAAAGAGATTAGAAGCAATAGCCATAGTAAATTTGTTTATGCAGCATGTGTATCAGATGCATTCACTGAAGATTTCATCAAACTTAAATTTTCCGGATTGATGACTATTGCAGAAGGTACTAGCAATAAACAAAAGCTTAACTGGGCGCAGAACGGAAGTAAATTTCTAAATCTAAATGAGTTCGTCGCGGAAGTCTGGGCGCCTGCCAGGACTCTAACTTCAATTTTGGATGAGTGTGAGGCTCCAAAGTTGATTGATTTCTTAAGTATCGATGTTGAGGGTAGTGAACTGGAGGTCCTCCTAGGATTAGATTTTCGTAAATACCAGTTTAAGTACATTTGCATAGAGTGCCCGTTTGATTCAAATGAAAGTAATTTGTTACTAGAGTCTGGCTACTCCCACTTGGTTGACTTGGGAGAGAACCAGATTTTTCGCCATGGGAAATAGCAGAAAAATTCATAGGATGTTGGGGTAGGCTTTCTAGGGATTTAGAGTCTTGTGGAATTAGGGTGAAGAGCTTATGAGAATTTTGATTACTGGTGGTGCTGGATTTTTAGGGTCTCATCTTTCTGACCGGTTGCTTGAATTAGGGCACGAAGTGGTCGCCTATGATAATTTCTACACAGGTGCAAAGCGAAACATTGCTCACTTAGCCAGTAATCCAAATTTTGAAATTATTCGAGGAGATGTGACGCAATCTATAAACGTAGAAGTTGACGCAATCATGAATCTTGCTTGCCCGGCATCCCCAATTCATTATCAGCGCTACCCAGTTCAAACAGTGAAGACAAGTGTGCTTGGTGCGATAAATGTGCTGGATCTTGCCAATCGACTTGGGTGCAGGGTACTTCAAGCCTCAACAAGTGAAGTTTATGGAGACCCAGCCATCTCACCGCAGACTGAGGAATATTGGGGGAACGTCAACCCCATTGGGATAAGAGCTTGCTATGATGAAGGTAAGAGAGTAGCAGAAACTCTTTTCTTTGACTTTAACAGACAATTTAACTTAGAAATAAAAGTTGCGAGAATTTTCAACACGTATGGGCCGCGAATGAGTTTTGATGATGGAAGAGTTGTAAGTAATTTCGTGACTCAAGCACTCAAAAATGAACCAATCACAATCTATGGTGATGGAAATCAAACACGTTCTTTCTGTTATGTCTCTGACTTAATCGAGGGACTCATCGCATTACTAATGTCAGCAAAAGATGTAACTGGTCCGATTAATCTAGGCAACCCAACCGAGTTTACAATGCTTGAACTTGCAGAGATGATTATTAAGCTAACAGATTCTAAGTCTAAGATTCAATTCTTTGATTTACCATCAGATGATCCAAAACAAAGAAAACCAGATATTTCAAGAGCAAAATCAATACTGAATTGGGAACCAAGTATTGATTTAGAGCAGGGCCTTAACCAAACAATCGATGATTTCAGATCCCGGTTATCCCACTGAAATCAAATTGGATTAATTCGACTTTAGGTTGATGGACGACGGTGAACCTGATTGATGGACCAGATTAACTCGCGTACGAGCCATTTGCAGATTTCTTGAAATACCCATGGCCATGAATACACCGTCAGCGCTCAAAAAAATTGGATGATTTAGGGTCAAACAGATTCTTGCAAAATCTCGAGATATCAAATACGCCTGTGCCCCAGCACGAATATCATGCAACACAAAATTAGCATCAATTCCTCGTTGCTCTACAACACTCCTCTTCTTTCGAAGCATCAGGGGAACAAAACTTTCATTAACTCTTGCAATGCACTTAAAAAATCGATCTTGGAGATTCCACACTTTGATAGACAGATAATCCAAATAGTGAGGATAAACCCAACCAAATTGAATAAAATCAAATTCGCATCGCTCTATGAATTTTTTCAATCTTCGAAAATTTTTCTTGGTAATCAGGAAGTCATCCTCGAGTATCAGTCCAAAACGTTCATCAGAGTCCAAAAATTCCTGCATAGCTTTCTGGTGGGACATCCATGTAGCTGCAACAGGGAAGCTAGGAATTATGTTCACATTCTTATCAAAATCCTCCGTACTCACAGCCTCGACTCGCCTAACATCCAAACTAAGGGCATGGGCCTGTTGTTCAACCTTGATCCACCTGTCCGGTCTAGACTTGAGATTGATAACGTATGCTCGCACTTCTTAATTATGTCTGAAATCGTAAAGGGATGCACCTCATGTTTAGAAGATTCCTGGCTTTCATCAGAAGCACTGCGAAGAAAATAGAGGCAACCAAAAAATCTTGGGTATGGCGGCACAGAAAATCAAAAGATTTCAGTCCTGAACCCTTTGTGGCCAATATTTTGATCGTAAAAAACCCCATTTATGCACAAATCGGGAGAGTGTGCGTAGAGAGTTTTTTGTATTACCACCCAAATTCCATCGTGAAACTATACGTAGATGACACGACTCGGGATGCTGTGAAGACGGAGATTCTTGATAGAAATATCTCAAAGAAAATCTCTATAGTTGCCGTTCCCACCCAATCTTCAACATGGCAAGAACAGAAGATTGAACTGATTTTGTCTCTTTCGGGTACAAGTGAGCTCTTCATGGATGCAGATTTGAGATGGAATTCTGGAATTAGAAGCCTGAGCGAAGTAACTTTTTATGTGAATGAATTTTTTTTGACAGAGAAATCACCATACCGCCAGATTTTGCAGAGTTTTAGAAGCGGCAAGTATAAGAGCGCGATGATGCGCAACACCTCTTTTTTCACCTTTGGTGGACATCAGATTGGCACAAAAGCCTTGTTTGATGTCAAGCAAATAGAGGACGAGCTACTATGGTTGATTAAATCTGATTTGTTAGGTTCAATCGATAGAGATCAAGTGGCAAGACTTTCAGAGCAACTTGCGCTATCACTAGCCTCAGAAGATTGGAATACAACGATTAAAACACTTAAAGCATCAGATGGTCACAAAGATGGGGCTTTTGTAGAATCAAGCTACTTTGGTGCAACAGGATCAACTTTTTAACTCAAAGGACTGATTTGATTTCGGATTCCCAGAAATTCATCCAAAGAGGCGCAAGATATCTAGGATTAACCACCGGGCTTTTCGCTTCATGCACCAGGGTTTTCAATTCTTTGGCGTTCCAATCATTAACGAATTCAATAGGCAAATTGAGTCTTCTCAAAGAATTTGACCAATTATCCAACTTTAAAATCGGAATTGACTGCCGATAAAGAGATTCCCAGAGTCGATGAGTATCTGCACCATTGCCTCTGACCGCCCCCACGTACTTATATGCCGACATTATCGAGGTAAAAACAGCAGGCGATAATCTCTCCTGCAACAGATCCCACGGGCCTTCATGGGAGAGCAAGTACTTGCTTACGGCAAGACGCTCAGGGTGAGTATTGCCAAAAGGACCAAAAAGAATTTTGTCTATTGTCGGCTGCGATTCAACTCTTTTCATATGTTTAGGATGCCCATTTACCCCTAGTCGGAAATTTTCAATTCCAATTGGAAGAGTGAATACAAATTTGTCGTCCGATATGAATGAATTTTGAAGATAAACTCTCCTAATAGTCTTTGGCAAATTATCAAGAGGATTATGAAATTCGGTGTCATCATTTCCGGCAATTAGAACTTTGCATGACAGTCTATTTTTGTGCTCTAGCAGAAACTGATGTAAGTATCGCGATGGACAGAAAATTACCTCCGCATTTGACAATTTGTTCAAGCTTTCGCGACTACCCCTGAATTTGGGAGGATAAACTGATACATCTGCCAGATCTGAAAACGCATCTCCCGAGATATACGGAGAACTGTTCCGCCACCAACGCAAAGCTCGCTTCGAATACACTGAAATGACATATGCGCGCGTAGGCTTTTTTTGGCTCATTATTGAAGTCTACTCAAACAAGTGTGCAGAACCAGTTTTGCTTGAGAATGCTAGTAGAATATGAGGGTGTTAATACCCGTTAAAGAACTCACGAATCTGTTCCAAGTACGTCCAAAATCAGTTTTGCATGTTGGAGCACATGATGCCGAGGAATTGCAGGATTACGAGAGGTATGGATGGCTGCCCGTGGAATGGGTGGAAGCACAGCCCGATAAGGCACAACTTTTGAGAAAAAGACTTCCCAAACTTAACCACAAGTTAACTGAGGCAGCAGTCTGGAATGAACCGAATATAAACCTCGAGCTTAAAGTCATGACTAATTCCGCGTCAACCTCGTTGTTTAATTTGGGTACTCACTCAAAGGAACATCCAGATGTTAAGTTCTCTCATTCAATTACAGTCAAGACGGCTACATTGGAGTCTCTTTTCCCTAATCGCTCATTTGACTTGATTGCACTTGATATCCAGGGTGCAGAACTTCGCGCACTACAAGGGTTTGCAACTCAATTAAGTAAGACTAAGTGGATCTATTGTGAAGTCAATAGTCAGGAATTGTACGAAGGTTGCTGCACTGTGGAGCAGCTAGATGAGTATCTGGCACATTATGGCTTTAAGAGAGTTGCGACAAGGTGGACACGTCATCACTGGGGAGATGCCCTATACAGAAATAAATCTCTTACTATGACTCCCTCAGCGATGAATTCTACTCTTTGGTCCCTCAGCCAATTAGCTTATTACTGTCGAGCTTTGGCAGGAAAACTTCTTTCCAAGTTAAGAAAATTCAGTCAAAGATAGTTGTTTTTATTCGTTGTGCCAAAATTCTCGCTGACTTAAGTGTGAGAGTGAATCTAGAGTAAACACTTAGTTTGAAGCCTAGACGATGCGCGCTAAGTTGATGTAAAAACTTCTCTAGCAACAGAATTTTATTACTGATACCAACTACATAATTTGCATGAAAAATATACGGGCTAGGGCCATTTAAGCCCGGAAATAGGTTTTTCTTTGAGTAGAGATTTACCATTGAACCTACAGGAAATGCTGCTTGCGGTAACTCCTTTATCCAACTCGGAAAATTGAGTTCTTTATACATGCTTGTCACAACATCATCGTCACCAAGTTTAGGATTTAGGCCTAGTCCCCGCGCATGGAAGGAGGCACAATCTTTGATGAAACTATTGACGATTGCTGAGTTTCTAAATGCCACGAATCCCATGCAAAGCTTTGGCTCATTAACACTAGAAGTAAAACTTTGAATGAACCAATGTACATCTGGCATCTGAGCAAATGCTTTGAGAATATCCCCAATTGGATCTTGGAGCCATACAACGTCAACATCCGAGTAAAAAACTGTCGTGTACCCCATCGATAGTAGTTCTGCAAAAAGCGCCCACTTAAGTTGAACTAATTGGTAGAAATTTTCTTGTGAAAAATCTTGGTAGATTCCATCAGAGATGCCAGAGGAGCTTACTTGGTGATGTTTATGTTCTAGCTTAACTCGTAATACTCTTGAGTCGTTTGCGAGATCTGGTAAATCTGCCTCGTTTACATATCCTATCGCGATTGGAACATCGGTACTGCGCAGAACACTAAGAAGTGCAAGATCTGACAGCTTTGGAATAGGGTTGATGATGAGAAAACAGACAATAGGCTTTTGCTGACTTGGACTCACAATATCCATGCAGGTAATGTACCTTGAATTGGAATTGAGTGTTCTACTATGAATCCTGTGGTGCACCAAGAAATCGAATCTGTTGGTAAGTTGTTAACGGTTGTTGTTCCGATTGGGAAACTGACCGGAGGGTTAAGGTTTCCTCAAGTCTGGATACCAGAAGCCCTAAATGCTCAAATTGAAGTAATTCTGGTTTTGGATACGGATGATTCAGAAACGATAAATAGCGCACAAGAGCTAAGTCAAAGATATAAAAGTTTAATTTTATTGGAATCAGACTGTAGAAATCCCGGAGGGACTAGGACCCTGGGGCTGAAAAGAGCCAGGAGAGATTGGGTAGCGTTCTGGGATTCTGATGACGAGCCAAGTGTGCCGAACACTTTACGGCTATTGCGTGATGTGATTAAAGCGAATAAAACAATAGGCGTTGGTTCATACCTAACTCATTGTGAAGGCACTCCAAGAGCAGATGATTTTACTTCGTATGCCACATCAACCCAACCAGTTCTCTCGTTTGCATTGAATCCTGGTATATGGAGACTGATTATCAAGAGGGATAAGATTGCAGACCTCGCGTTTCCTGAATCCCGGATGGGTGAAGATCAAGTATTTATCTCAAGAATCCCTGTGACTTCAGAAGAAATATTTTTTAGTAATCTCGTAACATACGTTTATTTACAAGGGGATGTAGGTCAGCTCACACGGTCACGAAGCTCGATAAAGTCACTAAGTACTTCACTTGCTCAATTGAATTCTTCAACAATTACTTGCGAGACCAACGTGACATTCTCAGAGGTAGCTTGCATCCGGATGGCTTTAACTGGAATCAAACGCTCTTCTTTGTTAGATAAGTTTAAAATTGGATTTAAATTTATATACGCATTACATCGCTTAAAGGTTTCTCTAGTGAAGGTCTTGCGAATTCTCAGCATGGTAACGTATTTTTCAAAAGCGTCCAAAAACCAGACGATGGTTATCCTAACTGGAGGCCTAGGAAATCAACTTTTTCAATTGGCATTTAGTCTTGAAATGGCACGTAGTTCTAAGATCTTCTTGGAGTGTAATCTCGGAAAACCGCGAATCAATAATGTTGGTCAACCCGAGTTATTAAGCTATCAATTACCTGTACAAACAATTTCTGCATCTACAAAGAAAGTGAATCAAGTATATGGAAGAATTATCTCTCACATAATGCGAACGCGCTTTAATCCGAGTCAGATAGAAGCATCAAGAGTCTATCAATTTGCAATTAACTTCTTAGGTTCTGGATTTTCCAGCATCCAAAATAGAAAGGTAAGCAAAGTATGGGCACCCAGAAATTTGGGTTTTGAGAAAGAGGTACCTCTTCAAAGAAACAAAGTGATTATGGGTTATTTTCAAACATACCGATACACCCAGCAAGCCAATGTTCGAGAGCAATTAAAGAATATGAAAATGTACGAAGAGCCCTCAGAGCTACTCGCTTATCGGGAACTTGCTCACGTAGAGAAGCCGTTAGTAGTACATGTACGCCTAACGGACTATAGAAATGAAAAAGATTTTGGTATGCCCGGAATTGATTACTATAGGACTGCAATACAAACGATGAACAGTACAAACCTCTTTAATTCTATTTGGGTATTTAGCGATGAACCCACGCAAGCGATGGAAATTGCCCAAAAATGTGCTGGCAATCTGAACATAAGGGTAATCCCAGAAATTGGTAAGTCTGCAACCGCTACTCTGGAAGTTATGAAGAATGGTCACGGATATGTACTTGCTAATTCAAGCTTCGGCTGGTGGGCCGCATTTTTGAGCCACTCCCAAGGACCGGTAATTGTTCCTGATCCCTGGTTTAAAGGTATTAAGGAGCCGTGTGACTTGATACCCCCACACTGGATACGACAACCGGCCCAGTTTGAAGAGTTCTAAACCGGCGAATAAAGCTGGTTGTATGCAGATAATGACAAAACTACTAACTGAACGGAAACACCTAGAAGCATGTAATCCACCTTCCGTGAGCTCTTCACTGCGAAAGCGATAAACACGACCCCAAGGACAAAAATCGAGAAAAAATGTCTCTGAAAGAGACAAATAGTGCATGCAGCATTCCAGATGTAATCAAAGCTCCAGCCAGAATTCAGAAAAACAAAAATCGAGGAATAGACTGGTAGCGATGCAATGAGAACATACTTTAGAGCATCCGCATGAAAAAACTTTGCTAAAGAGGAATTTTTCAACATGATTAGGCCTTTTGACAGAGCAAGTCCCCCTATAGTCAAAAGTACTATCTGAGTAACAAGAAAAAGCCAATCCAATTGCAGAAATCTCAAAAATCCTGTCAGACCGATAGAAACGATTGGAAACAAAACTGCTGAAGGAATCACGAAGATGGCTGATCCTAAGTACGTCAACTTCTCTAGAGTGATATCAATAGGTAGTGAGTCGTTCTGAAATCTCCCAATCAAAATCATTGAAGCCGTCAAAACAAATAAATACAATCTCTGAGTAACCCAGCGCGCGACGGAGTAGTCCCGAGATTTCACTAAAAAAATCAACATGAGGGAAGCAAGCAATTGTGGTTTGGCTGAACTTGTTATCAATAAAGTCAACAAGACATAGTCAAATAATTTGATGGGTCTTTTTCTTAAAGCAAACCGTATGCAGATGATTAAAGTAGGAATATAAAAATAATAAGAGAGATTGAACCAGAGCAACAAATCAAAAGATGGAAAGGTTCCAATTGCTAAGGCTGCAGAAATACGCCTCTTGAAACCCACCTCAAAGGGAAGGAGAAGTATCACGGATGCGCTGCAAAGTGAAGCAATCAAAGCAGCAACAAAATGGACTGCTATGGGGTTTTCCGAGAATAACTTTATGGTAACCCAAAAGCCTGCCCTCAAAATTGGCGTTGGGTAGCCACTGTCGAGCGTCAATGCATTCGCTATAAAATCTTTTTTTGAGACATTCTGCACCCAGTTAGTTTCGTCCTGATAAAAGATGTTAAATTGCCCTCGCCACATAAAAATGATTTTCCAAGCAAAAAGCACTGCCACAAGCAGAAAAAAGCCTTGAGTATCTGCACGTCTTGTGAAGTTGAGCCGCATTACTAGATAATAGACTTAGAAACGAGCAAATTGTAGAAGAATCCACTGAAATTAAAAGAGTTTCATGTGTGGCTCATCAAGATGCAGATCTCAAAGGGTATCCTGACGTGTCATTTCAAAGGGATATTTCTTTTATTAGTATTCTTGAAAAGAATTTAGGTAGGAGAAGACTTATGACAACTGATAAAGCTCAGAATTACTACTCCTGCGTCGCTGATTACAGAATTGAACGTTTTCAAGAGAATTTTGGATTTAAGTTATGAGCGAATTGCAACTTGTAATTCCAATGTCTGGGGTGGGTCAACGCTTCGTTGATGCAGGATACAGTCCTTTAAAGCCACTAATAAAAGTTGCTGGTGAGACGATAATCTCGCACGTAATGAAAATGTACAGCGAGATAGAGGATCCCGTATACATCATTTCAAGTGTAAGCACTCAGAAAGATTTGCTGCGAAAAGAGTTGCTCGACCTAAGACCTAAGTGCAAGATAGTGGAGATTTCCCCACACAAGTTGGGGCCCAGTTTTGCAGTATGGGAAGCCAGGGACCAAATAGACCAAGGGAGAAAGACAGTTGTAAATTACTGTGATTTCAGTGGAATCTGGAACCTAAATGAAATGATCAAATCACTCGATGAGGCAGACGGTGCAATTCTCACTTACACGGGTTTTCATCCCCATATGCTGCGCAATACCAAGTATGCATATGTGTTGGAAGATGCAGAAGGTAAAGTTACTAGCATCCAAGAAAAAGGGTCATTCACAGATAGTCCAATGTTAGAAAAAGCTTCGGCCGGAACGTACGGATTTCGGACTGGCCGGGTAATGCTGGATGCCATCGAAAATCAAATCAAAGAAGACATAAGTGTAAATAACGAGTTTTACACATCTTTAACCTACCTTCCTTTGTTGAAAAAAGGTGGTTTCGTTAAGACCGTGAATATGGATAGATTTTTTCAATGGGGTACCCCAGAAGATCTAGAGGACTGGAATTACTGGCACAAATCAATTAAAAGATTGCATAACGAGAAAAATGAACCAGAAAAAGTTGAAGGCGCAGTTGTTATTTTGGCTGCAGGCTCAGGATTTCGGATTCAATCACCTGAATTGCCCCCAAAACCATTAATTGAGATTGTAGGGAAAGAATTATGGGAGTATTCGGGCGAATGTGGAGCTAAAGCTCAAGAATGCATTGTTGTAACTCGCGACAGTTTAGTTCCAGAAAAAAACAATTTGGGAATACCAATTCTTATGCTTTCAGAATTAACCGCGGGTCAGGCTATATCTGCAAAGCATGGGCTTAATCAACTAAACACCAATAATTCTCCGGTATCGGTCCTCTCATGCGACAACGTTGTCTACGGAACCGAAGTAAATGAGGCCCACGAATTAGCGAAAACCTGGGATTTGATTGTGTGGTCGGCGGAGAATTACCCTTATGCTACAGAATCACCAGCCCAGTTTTCTTGGATAGGTTGCTCTCAAGAGGAATCCATTCAAGTTTTTCTCAAGAAAGCTCCCCCATCTTTCACAAAATTTTCAGTGATCATCGGAAATTTCACTTTCAAAAGCAGGGCTCTTGCACTAGAGCTAATTGAAGAGTTGGAGAAAAGAGATATTCGAATCAATGGTGAGTTCTACCTTGATTCAGTTATATCAGTTGCAATCGAGAAGGGTCTCAAAGTGACTACTTCAAAAGTGACTGATTTCTTTGCGATTGGAACTCCCGATGAGTATCGAACATACAAATACTGGCTAGAGGTAATTTCTGAATATCCATTTAAGGATTAGTCGGTCTTGCGCCGTGACTCGAGCCAGAGTGCGATTACGGGTAAAATGATTTTATGAGCGGTCGACTACTAGGAATCGTAATTCCTTGTTTTAATGAGGAGGGAAATTTAGCGGAAGTAATTTCTCGATGTGAAGGTATTGTCTCGACCTATCCAATTAAATTTCTTCTGGTCGACAATGGGTCAACCGATTCAACCCCTGATTTCCTTAAAAATCTCAGACCGATTCCCGGAATTAGCTGGATCAGAATTGAAAACAATATAGGTTACGGATTTGGAATATCCGAGGGCCTTCGACAATTGACACAACCTTGGATTGGTTGGATTCACGCCGATTTGCAGATTGATTTTAATGAAACTATAAGATTTATGATGAAGTTAGAATCTAGTCACCCGCCAAAATTCCTAAAGGGGCGTAGGAAGAACAGAAAATTAAGCGAAAGAATGTTCACATTTCTGATGAGTGTATATGCAAGCGTTAAGTTGAGAACTCTAATTTCTGATGCCAATGGTCAGCCCACCATCATGTCAAGAGACCTCTATGAAAGATGGACATGTATCCCTAATGATTTTTCTATAGATGTGTCTGCCTTGTATCTCGCAAAAAAGGAGAAAGTCTTAATAGAGCGCCTGAATATTGATTTCAGGAAGAGATATTCTGGTGAGTCTAAATGGAATCATGGCTTAAAGTCACGGGTTCAACTCTCGAAGAGGACCTATAGGTATATAAATCAACTGTCTAAGGCTAGGTGATGGCTAAGTATATTAAACATAGGGTGAACTCGATTGCAGATCTATCGCAACTTCCCGAGATATTCGGCGCTGAAATCGATTTACGGCTTAGGCAAAACGGCGACGTGTATGTAGCGCATGATGTCGATCAGGAAGGCCCACTTCTTAGTGAATGGATTTCTGGTTACCGGCATTCAACTTTGGTATTGAATGTTAAATCGGATGGTCTTGAATCAGATATCTGCGAACTTCTGCAGAAGCACGGTATTTCAGATTACTTCTTCCTTGACCAACCATTCCCAACCTTTCTTAAGTCTATAAAACAAAAAATCATTTGTGCAGTTAGAGTTTCTGAGTTTGAGGTAATCCCCAAAAATTTGGAGAATGAGCTGAGGTGGATCTGGGCTGATTCATTCACTGGTGATTGGTCTCATCTGCTGCCGACATTGGATTTTGTAAAGGAGCAAAATTTAAATATCTGTCTAGTTTCTCCTGAGCTGCAGGGCCGATTTTCCTCTGATGAGATTACCGAAATCAAGAATGTTCTTCAGTCGAACAATTATTTTCAGGAAGTTTCAATTTGCACAAAATTTCCTGAATTATGGGAGAGCGAACCAATAAAGTGAATTTTTGGCGACCTTGGTTCACGAGATTAAGCTTCATGTTTTTTGAGTCATTTCTTGACCTGGCCGTGCCTATGCAATTTCGGGGGAGAATCAATTTTTCTGATAGTTTGGTAATCCCATCAGCAAGCAAAGAGTTTTTAGGAAGGTTTTATGGCTGGCATCATTCCACCTCTTGACCTCTCTACTTTGAAAAGTGGGCCTTTGCTTGTCACTGGACATACAGGATTTAAGGGCACATGGTTAACGCTACTCCTTGAGAATCTTGGCATTGAAGTTATTGGGCTTTCATTACCTGCAGAGAATCAGAGCCTCTACAATCGGTTATCCAGACTTGGAAGAAT
>JACCDM010990418.1_pt1 | contig 23869 bp, 22 predicted proteins | sample 7445851 | NCBI WGS metagenome assembly JACCDM01 (sample SAMN15323438, study PRJNA562643) | freshwater metagenome | isolation source: river surface water | place: USA:Blue River Watershed | collected 2017-08-16
CTACTGGTGCTGTAGGTGAAACTGGAGCTACCGGTGCTATTGGTGATACTGGTCCTACTGGAGCTGTTGGAGAAACTGGAGCTACTGGTGCTATAGGAGAGACAGGACCTACTGGTTCTATTGGAGAAACTGGAGCTACTGGCGCTACTGGTGCTGTAGGTGAAACTGGAGCTACTGGTGCTGTAGGTGAAACTGGAGCTACTGGTGCTATTGGAGAGACTGGACCTACTGGTGCTATAGGAGAGACAGGTCCTACTGGAGCTATTGGTGAAACCGGACCTACTGGAGCTATAGGTGAGACTGGAGCTACTGGTGCTATTGGAGAGACAGGTCCTACTGGTTCTATAGGTGAAACTGGAGCTACTGGAGCTATCGGAGAAACAGGCCCTACTGGTCCTGGTGTAGTTTTTACAGATCCTATTGCTATTGGAACAAATGCTGGTTCGACTAATCAGGGTAATGGAGCAGTTGCTATCGGTACAAGTGCTGGTCAAGATTCTCAAGGTATTAGTTCAATTGCTATTGGTCAAAATGCTGGACAGTCTAATCAAAATTTAGATGCGATTGCTATTGGTTTAAGTGCTGGACAGTCTAGTCAAGGTATGTATGCAGTTTCTATTGGATTTCAAGCTGGAAATAATGGACAAAGTCAAGATGCAGTTGCTATTGGACGAAATGCTGGACAGACTAATCAACAACAAACTGCAATTGCTATTGGAGTAAATGCTGGAAATTCTTCTCAGCAAACAAGCGCAGTTGCTATTGGAGAAGAGGCTGGTAAAATTTCTCAAGGATCAGCTGCAATTGCTATTGGATATCAAACTTCTTTATATAATCAAGGTAATAACGCAATTGCTATTGGAAATGGAGCTGGTCAAACTAATCAAAGTGCAGGTGCAATTGCTATTGGTTATCAAGCTGGATACTCGCAACAAGATGCTAACTCAATTGTTATTAATGCAACTAGTAATCAAGTTAATAGTGCAGCAGCTGATTCAACTGTAATTCAACCATTAAGAGTTGACTCTTCTGGAAATGCTAGATTATTATTTTACAATACTGGTACAGGAGAGTTAACATACTCTTCAGTAGCTACATCTGCATCTAGTAAAACTTTCGTCGTAGATCATCCACTAGATGAAAGTAAATATCTTGTTCATGCTTGTCTAGAAGGTCCAGAGGCTGGAGTATATTATAGAGGAAGAGGACAAGTTAAAAATGGCATATGCACTATAACACTTCCTAACTACGTTGTAAAGTTAGCTACTGACTTTACAGTTCATGTAACACCTATACGTGCTTCTATAAAAGGAACAAGAATGTACTTGGAAGTATCTGATATTGATGAAAAAGGTGAATTTGGTGTTTTTGGAGACGATGGTGACTTTAGCTGGGTTGTATATGGTTCTAGATCTTCGATAATAGTTGAACCATCCAAAGATGATATAGAGGTACTTGGAGATGGACCATACAAATATTATAAGACATATTAATATAAGTAATTTAGTTTTATTTGAAAAGTTATATCAAATAAAATTATATGAATCTTTTTTCGAAGTCACTAACAACATCTTGAAAGTTTTTAGTTTTAACCCATTCATAGTTACGACTTGTATATTCATTTTGAATACTTTCATTTTCTAGTACATTAAACAGTTGTTCTAATGCTTTATCTTTCCATTCATCTTCTGATGGATTACCTTGAATAATGATTCCACGATTACCAATACTTGTTTCAAGAGCAGCTAAGTTATTAGATACTACTAAAGTTTTACTAGCAGCAGCTTCCCATGCTGTTAAACAACAAGTTTCTTTGAATGTACAAGGATAAAACCAAATATGTGACTTACCCCAAAACTCTTTGAGTTTTGTTCCATTTACCCAACCATGATTTGTTACTGAACTTATATATTTAGCTAAAAGTCTATCTACTTCTAACATATCTTCTTTCCAATATTTTTGACACCAAGTGTTTTGTGTATCACAAAAAATGTTAAGCTTGGCTTGAGGATATCTTGATATAATTCTAGGCCACATTTGTAGTAGCTGTAATAGACCTCTGTTTGGAAAGCTTGGGTATATGAATGTATATTTTTCCTTTATACATGCTTTATTATTGAAGTCATCTACGTTAATTCCATATGAAATTACATGTGTTCTACTTTTACAGCTTGGAAAGTAACTTAAGAAATATTCTTTATGCCATTCAGAAATACATAGTGTACCAGCTAAGTTCTTATCGAGAATAATAATTTCTTTTTCAGCTGGTAAGTCATGCATTACGTAGTATGTTTTTATGTTATTTAAGCATGCTATAGGTATATATTCTGGAAACCTATTAATAATACATGTATCTACTATGTAATTACTTATAAACTGTACAAAATCTGTATCTTTCTTATATGATACTCCATTATACACTTTTTCGTTACTACATTTACAGAATACTATTACGTTGTATCCTTTCTTAACAAGTTCTTCTGAGTACTTTATAGTGAACGTTTCAGAACCTCCTAGACCTTTTGTAACAAGAGTTTCTCCATCCCATTCACTCCATCCACCTGATGATATAAAGCAAATGGTATATGATTTTGAAACTCTTACTTTTTGTGATGTAATATTAGACTTATTTATATGATAAAAAATATGTAACCAATTATCTGTAATTTTATCATCTGGATCATTAGCTAAGGCTCTTCTAGCAGCTTCTTCTCCAAGTTTGTAATCTTTCATATAATAACAAATACTAGCTAGATCTTTAGGAATATGAATGTTGTATATATTTTTTCTTACACTCATATTGATTGTAGGTGTTCCAAGTTCAAAAGCTTTTTTCCAGTATATAAATGCTGTACTTGTCATACCAATTTTATTATAATGTTGTCCAATAAAGTATAAGGATTCTGCTCTTGTGTTGTCTACTTCGTAACATTTTAGGTACGCATCTAAGCACTCATTCCATGGATATTGTAGGTACATATCTTTTAGAACAGCTATATAATACAATGAGTCTTGAACTTCAGAATCATATCCATTCATTTTACTTCTTTTTATAAACCATTCAAGTGCTTTATTCCACTCTTTTGTACACAAATAAGAGTCTGCTATGTAATAATAAGTACGTGGATTTGCAGGATCTTCTTCTAGCATTTTTATAAGTGTATCAATATCCTTTCCTTTACGTGCTTTTGTGCGATCTGACATATAATCAGAATTTACATCTGTAATGTAACCAAAATCACGTGGAACTAGACAATTCATGTAGTCTTTGTTGTCAATTATCTCATGTACTAAGTTTATGTATCTAAGTTTTTTTGATGATTCGGTTATACGGTTAGAAGTATATAATGTATCAGTACTTTCTATTACTAGAGAATATGAATGAACTACATTATCTCCTCTTGCCATGTCTAAAAACTCTCTAACTTTTCCATTTAATACATAGGTATCATCAAGCATTATATTATAATAGCATGACTCTCCTGCTAGGTCTAGCAATCGATTACGACTATCACGAAAGTTAATAAATGGTTCTTGATATAAGGTTCCCCATTTTTCAGCCAAAACTTCTTTAATTATAGATACTGTATTGTCAGTAGAACCTGTATCGAGAATAGTATAACGATCCATGTATGGTAAATTCTTCTTTAGTATATCTCTAAACCCATCACCTGCATCTTTTACCATTATACAAATGTTTATAAGATTATCGTATGTTAGTGTTTTTGTTTCTCTTACTAGAAAAGGTTCAAATTTCTTTTCAAAACGAATAGCAACACTTAAGTCTACATGTACATAGTAGTTATCAAACTTCCAAGTTGTAATATTATCATTTGAACTATCTATACTATCTATGAATACTTTCCCATTAAATTCTTCTAATTCCTTATTTAATGATTGTAACTTTCTTTGCATACTAAGTCCTTCTTCTACCTGAAGAGGTAGTAGTTCAGGTCCAGATATAATTTTAGTCATTTAATATATGTTATAGTGTCTATTTAGATTAATTATAAACTTTGTTCTACATATATTAAGTAAATAGCGCTAATTGCTTGTAATATACAGTCAGATATGTCGTCTTTCTTTTTTGAACTTTGAAGTTTAGTCATAGTTTCAAAGTCATTTCTTTCAGCAAGAACATCAACTGCTTTTTGTACTGCCCACTTTTTTCTTTGAGGTTTATCCATAGCTTTATACTTAATTTTTCCAGTTTTGGTTGTACTCATTGTCTTAGGTGCTCCTAGAATTTGTGTCTTATAGTATGCTGGAAACTCTATTATTTCTTTGAAACGACTGTATTTGAATGCAAAGTAAGACCAGCAATGTTGTCCTAACTTCAAAGCAGACACGTTATACACACCTTTGAATGACATTTGTTTTTCTATAATAAAAGCACTACATTTATCCCAATAAGATTGATATTCATCTAGCAAGTCTGTTAATAGATGAAATACCTCATAGTTTAGTACTTTCATTGTTTCTTTGGTTAAATCAGTATTTTTAAACATTATAGTTTTGCTATTTTTACATATACTTTGTATAACTCCACGTTGAGCTTCAGTTATTGTACCATCATCATTATACTGATCTTTTTTTGCTACTTTCTTTAGAGTAGATATAGTATCGATATTATATTCTTCTATACAGAAGCACAGATTGCGATATCCAATATCGAATGATGCAATCCAACAAGTTTGTGACATTTAATCTAAACATTCTATAATCTTTAGATTTTAATCATGTAGAATTACTCATTTCTCCTCTAAAGGACTTTTTCATAAGTTGATCAATAAGTTTTCTATCTTGTACATTACTCAACAAAAAGTTTAGTTTAGCCGATGCTGCTGTTGCTGTTATATCATTACAATGTATTATTCCAGTACTTGCTAAGCTTTTATTAATATTTTGTTGATCTTGAAGTACTATAACGACTATAGTACCTTTTTTCATTAAGTTTGTGATTCTTTCTAAAGTATTAGGGGATAAAAGAGAACTACCATCTCCTTTACTATCTATTACAACTCCATCAATACCATCAACTCTATTAATCAAACTTTCATTTACTGTACTAACTTTTATTTGTGGATTGAATGGTTTTACCTGAAATAAACCATCTGGTCTTTGTAAAGCATTGGTTTGATTTAACTGTCCAATTTTTGGAGAAACGAATACATCTTTTCCTATATTAATTACACTACAGCCACGTAGAAGCTTATCTTGTGAGAATACCATCACTTCTGGTATTTTAGTGTTAGAACTAGAAATAAGTGTAGATAATAAGTTGTTACTTGTAACTATAACTGGTTTACTAAGATTTTCTAGAATAAATGATAAGGCAGAAGCAACATATGTGAGTATATCACTACTGCATACAATGATAAAACTATCATATTTGTCATATAAGTTGTGTATATTTTTGGCTATTGTGTTACAGTCTGATGGTAAGTTATCCGAATACTTTATGTATGGACTATATGTTTGTATGTCATATTTTCCTATATTTCCTATGTTTTCTTTACTTTTAGTATACTTTGTGTAGTCTTCTTTGAATGTTCCTTCGATATTTCCACTCGTATGTATTATATGTATATTTGGTACATTAATATTTGACATAATTGTAGGCATAACAATTTGTGTGTTACTAGGTAGAGTAGGTAGACTAGGTAGAGTAGTATCTCTAATAGGAACTTTATATTTGTTTATATTCAGAGAATTACTAGGAATAATGTTAGATGTGTTGTTGAAGAATAACATTACTGATATCATGATTAGTATACCAAAAGTTAATAATGTTAGTATTATCTTATCATTACTACTAAGGCTCATTTATATAAAAGAAACAATTGTAATTTTTATTTTATAGATTCTACTATTTAATAAAAGGATGGAAGAACTTAGAAAAAAGCTCAAAGCAAAGAAACAAGTCTCTAAACAAGTTGATGTAATGGAAGTTGTAGAACAAAAACCTCCTAAAGGCAAAAAAGACAAAAAGGTTAAAAGTATCAAGGAAATAAACAAGAGCATCCAAGAAGATAAAGACATTCGTAAATTTTTTGCAGGTATTACTGGTGAAGATGATGTAGAAGTTATAAAAAGATCATTTAAGCAGTTTTCATATGGTAAATCTAGTAAGAAAGTTCTAGATAATGTAATTGATAAGCTTCCAGAAGACCTATACAAAGATTTTATAACAGAATATCTTGATCAAGATTCTAAAAACATACAAGACTTTTATGATATTTATACTAATAAATCTTCAGTAAAAGCTGCTATTAATAAAAAGATAGAAGATGCAGACAAAGAGTATGATGAGAAGAAACGATTACAACAAATCAACTTAGCTCTATTCGGAGATGTATCTAGCGATGAAGAAGAGATTAGTCTAGAGTATAAACCTAAAAAATCTACAAAAAAGATAGAATATCTATCTGAAATTGGTGGAAGTATGGTAGGAGAAGAAGAGGAGTTAACTTTTGATGATGATCTATTATCTAGATTGTCTACAAAGGATCGTGAAAGGAGAAAAGTAAAAATTGCAGAGTTTGGAGAAGGAGGAGAGATAATTGAAGTTAAATCTCCTAGAAAAGTAGTAACTACACAAGATGAAGATAAAGAAGAGTATGACATAAAATGTATAGTTGATAGACGTAATATACCTTGGATTAAAGATGCTGTACTTAGAACTTATGTTGCACAAGTAGACGAAGACTATCCAATTGATAAGTATGTATCTGACTATAAAAAGTCTCGTGAAGAACAAGGATATACATGGTATCCAGCTAATAATGCATTTATAAAGCTTATGTGTAATCATAACTCTTCTGCTCGTTCTCAAAAAGGACAAATTCATACAGCTTTCACAAATGATGGAAAGAAAGTTAATATAATGGTAGCATATGAAACAAATAAAGGTTTTATTGTACAAGATGAAAGTGTTTTTAATGCTGAGAAACAGTATGAAAGAGATCAGACATTAAGCATTAGGCAGAAACTAGAACTTCTACTAGATGAACCCCTAAACTCTGAAACTCAAGAAGTAGGAGTATACATTTTATCTGGTTTACTACACTCTATCGCTCCGACAATATCTGATTATGGTATATATAAACAGGATTACGTAAAAAGAGATACTTCTTATATTTTAAAGGCAATAGAAACTATTTCAAACTCAACACAAACTAATCGTGAGTTTTTAACAAAGTTGGCAGGTGTAGTTATATACTTACAACCAAGGATAGATAAACTAGGAAGTTCTGTTTTTAAGAAAAGAGTACAAGAGGAGTACTATCTTCCAGAAATTCTAGTTAATCTATCTACAATAGAAAAACTACCAGAAGTGTTTGAAAACCCTCGTGCTACTGATAAAGCAAAAGAGTATGCTACACGCTTAATCAAAGAAGAAACAGACTTATTTGTATTAGATTCAGTTTATACACTATTTAGTCAGAATAACGTATCTATGAAAAGACAAAATATTGTATATAGACCACTTTTTGATATTGCTTTGCCACCAAAGATTGATAAATGGAAGTCTGCTTGTGTTAATAAAGATGATGTAGCTGGTATTCCAGATGAACAAACAGTATATTACACTGAAGATGATGATGTATACTGTCTTGTTATAGATGATATTGTTAAACAAATAATTGATTCTAAAACACCAGTTAACCCAGTTACAAAACAAAAACTTGATAAGACATTCATTAAACGATTTACAGATGTGTATAATGGCTATATAGCAAAGTATAAGACTAATATTGAACAGAAAGAGGAGGAGAAAACTGTAAAGTCACCTTTGAAGAAAGAAAAGGAACTAGCTCCTGGACTTCTTGACATGATTATTGATAACATAAAAACATGTGAAGATGAAGTATATGATAGTGAGAATGGAGATGATAAAGGATTGGATAAAGATAAGAAGTGCAAAGGTCTTAATAAGTCATTAAAGAAGAAAAGACAAGCTGAAGAGGAAGAAGTAGACGAAGTTGATGAAATAGAAGACGAAGTAGAAGATGTAGAAGGAGGTGGTTTTTCTCCCTTATCACAGTACACAGCTGTATGCGAGAACTGCAAGGATAATGTAGATGGTGTAAAGTGTCTAAAAACCAAAGTAAAAGATGGTGATAGCTTTAAAACAATTAACTTTTGCTGTTTCAATTGTTTTGAGAAGTATGATACATGGCCTAAGATGGCTAAGAAAATGAATGGTAAGAAGGGTGGTAGAAAGGGAACAAAGGAAAGAAAAAGTAATAAAAGTAAGAAAAGTAAGTAAAGTAAGTAATATAACTAATTAACTTTTATTTTATTCTAGTTAAGAATAAAATCATGCTAGTTTCTACTACAATGTTAAAAAGAGCTGTTGAGAAGTTTCAGCAAAACAGACGTTCTATGGAGAGTTACTCTAAGTTTGAGTCAGCTGAAGCTGGTGCTAGCGCTGCTTTTGTAACTTTTGCTCTTATTATTGCTATAATATTCTTGATTATAGAACTACTTGTTCTATTCTATGCGATTGACATAGCTTTTAAGTGCACTAACCCTGGAAAAGAGCGTACTGTACATATTTTACTTGCTGTAATGTTTACAGCTCCATACATGTTATTGAATGTATTCTTTAATAAGTGTGCTAAAACTACATTAAGAAGTGACTAACTAATCATTCTCCCATTTAAGAGAGAAAAATAAAGTTTTAAATAGTATGGATTATACAAAACTAGATAAGTTAACCTATGCTGAGTTAAGAGATATGGCCATTCAGATGGACTTGAGAGTTAGAAGAAGTAAAGTTGGTCTAATAGAAGAAATATCTGAAGCATTCAGAGAGTATGAAGAGTATAAACATGAAAAAATAGATAAATACAAGAAAGAACAGATAGCTACAAAAAGTAAGAATAGTACTATCTATCTTGTAAGTACAACTAATGGAACTAAACATGTAATGAAAGTTTTCAGAAAACACAAGTCATCTACTTCTTTACTAAAAGAAATAGAACTACAAATGTTAGCAATAGCTGAAAGAGCGTCTCCAACTATTCTAGAAACAGATACAGTGTTTAAATATGTTGTGATGGATAGAATGGAACGTAATCTCGGTGATATATTAAAAGAACAGAATGGAACTTTATCAAGAACACAACAGAAACAAATTATACATTTATACAAGAAACTAGATTCTGCTAAAGTGTTTCATGGAGATTCTAGTATATCTAACTATATGTATATTGGAACTAAACTACGTATTATAGACTTTAGCAATGCTAAACATATCAATAAATTACTGATTAAAAAGCTGGGAACTAAGACACCAAATTTACATCTTATGACGTTTGAATTAGTCTCAAGATTGAAGAAAATGAACTTACATAGAACTTCGTATGAGTATCTATGTAAATACTTAACCGAGGAACAGTTATCCCAATTATAGATGTTAAATAATCATAAAAAAGTTTATGATTAAAAAAAATTGAAAATTTGCATAAAGTATGTAATATTTTGACAGTAAATCATGAGTAACATTATGAAAGATATTGAATATGTTATTAATAATGCTGTTAATAGTTTCGTTAAGGCTGTGTCTGATAAGTATGATATAGACGAAAATGATCTGATGTCTTTATGGAATAATAAGCAGGAAGCTAAAACATCTATTACTAAGAGTAATACTAAGACCAAGACTAATACAAAGACTGATACCAAGACTGATAGTGATAGTGACACTGAGACTAATACTAAGCCTAATACAAAGCCTATTACAGAGACTAAGAGTGGCGGTACTTGTCAGTATATAATTAAGAAGGGAGCAAATGAAGGTAAAGAGTGTGGTTGCAAGGTAAAAGACGGTTCAACACTGTGTTATAAGCATAAGAAATACGAAGGAGTTGAACCAAAACAGAAGAAGGTTATTCCAACAACTAAGAAAACTGTGTTAACTGATAGTCAGAAGAATAAAGATATCAAAGATAAGACACCGTCTGAAAATAAGATAGTTAATAACATTCTTCGTAAACATAAAACTCTTGATAAGTTATGGCATTCTGAGACTGGTATGGTTTTTAAGTCTGCAAAAGAACGTGTTGTTATAGGAAAATGTGTTGGAGATAAGCTTGTTTCATTGTCTGCTGATGATATTAAGATATGTATGGATCATTCATTTGCATATGAGAATGAAGACAATAAAGAGTCTGTAGAAAATGTAGTTGAAAATTTACAGGAAGAAAAGATAATGAATAAGATGGCTAGAAAGATTACAGATGTATCGTCTGTAGCAGTCGTCAAGAAGTCTATTTCTACTTCTATAAAGAAGAATACAGATACATCTAACGATCTAGATGTAGAAGAAGTTCTTAAAATTATTCAGAATGATGGAGACTGTGATTTGTTTGACGAGATTGAAGAGATTGATGAAGAAGAGGAGGAAGAGGAATTTGAGGAAGAGTTTTTTGGAGATGAAGATGATTAGGTAATTAGGTGGTTAGGTGGTTAGTATTATGTTTTAATCAATAAAATTTATTAAAACATTATGTTAAGGATTTGAATTATTTTTTCCTAGATAACATATAAAATGGTTAATAATTGTAAAAAAATAGCTAATATTTGTGCAATAGCTGTGGCAGTTATACTTTGCATAGTTATTATTGTTGTGATCTATAAACAAGTAGATGAACACTATTCTCAGTCAGATCCAAAGTTACAAGAACTAAAAGCCAAGTTTGAAGAATTTTTTGCACAAGAAAGTTATTGGACATCTCCATTAGATATGCTAAACAATAGAAATATTATGTCTGATATAAAGTTATATAGAGGTGATAAAAGTTATACTATAAACAAACAAAAGGTATATATATGTTTGAAAGATGAAAAAGGACAGTATTATAATGATAATATGTTAGTATACGTCATAGCTCATGAGATAGCACATTCGTTATGTTCTGAAATAGGTCATACAGAGATGTTTCATACTATATTTGAAGCTTTATTAGTTAAGCTCAAGGAGTATGGATTATATGATCCAAGTATACCAATAGATCTAGAGTACTGCGAAAATGGTGATCCGGAAATATGAGCTAGCTTAAAGACTTATTTAATATAATAAAATGTCATCACAACTACAACACCCTGATTGGGAGACTGAAAACTCCCTAACTACCCCGCAAGATAGAGATAGAGAAAACAGATGGCGACCTGATCAAGGAGCTCCTAAGCTTTCAGAGCAAGAAGTAGAAGATGCTATGAAGAGTTTGAATAAAACTGAGTTTGTAGAGAAGTTTAAGCGTGTAGATCGTTCATATGCTGACCCTCCTGTTCCTATGCAGAACATTGGTCTTATTTCGTTTACTCCTGCTAAGGGGGCAACTCCAAATGAGAAAGGAATCTTTGGTTTTGCAAAGATTCGTGGAAACTTTGCTACACCTATTGAAGCTGATCAACGTGCAGAGTATTTGATCCGAAACGTAGATTCTTACCATAAGATTTATCACACGTACGTTGGTCGTCCTTTCCCGATTACTTTTTCATCTGAGTACTCTGCAGAGACATCTGAGATTGATATTAGTCGTGAAGCTACTAAGGCTATTTCAAACAACATTAAGCAGCAGAAGCTAGATGAACAGAAGACTACAGAGGAGATTAAGAAGCGTGAGGAGCAGCTACTTGCAGAGTCTACCAAGGCACGTGAGGATGATGGAACTGGAGATCCTGACGTAGATCCTTACGATGAGTATATTACACAGTGTGTTAAGAAGGCTCAGCTCAGTTGGACTTTCCTAGAGCATCTAAAGAAGATGGATGAGGTTCGTGGTTTGATCTTGAAGACTAGAGAGAAGATTAAGCAGATGGATCAGGACTTCCCTGAGTTTAAGGATAAGTATTTCGAGAAGTACATGGAGGCTCGTAGGAGTGCTGGTATCGATGAGAATGTTCGTGATACTCAAGATAACTTTATGAAGTACATGGTAGAAGATGCTAAGATTCCTACAATTGATACTGATGAAGTTCTACCTAAGCTAATTTAGGCTAATATCAAAAGTTTTTATTCTGATAGAATAAAAAGTTATAGTTTTCAAAATGATACTTTTGATGCAGTCAATGTCATCCTTGTAGGATCGAATATTTCAGGTTCAGTCTTTATAGCCTTTCCATCTACATAACCATACTTAATAAAGTTTGTTTCATCATCCATAGGATTAATCATATAAAATGACTTACACTGATTAGAAGCAAAATCATTTCCAAAAATACTCCAGTTATCTTTCGTAGTTTTACCAGGAGTTGCCTGAAATAGTTCAAATAGATAAGCAGGTTTTAATCCAGCACGAGAGTTCTGTGGTTCAATAAGAAGCTGAAGAGTATCAACCTTATCAATAACCATCATATATAAGACTAAGTTGTCAAGAGTTGCTGCATACGAGAACTGTGTACCAATCGGGAAAAACTTATTATAATTATAGTTAAAACCATTTGGTGAATCTTTCTGAGTAATTCCAGAGTAACCACTAATATACCACTTTTTCATTAACTCTAAAGCAGCCTCTTTCGCTTTAGCTTGATCTGTGATTTTATTTTTCGGACCTCCATGCTTTGCAAGAGTATCAAGTGTAATATAAGAATATTCATCAGTCTTTTTCTGATATCCTGTTTGAATTATCTTTATTAACTGGGATAGTTGCTTATTCAAGTTTTGAGATCCACCCCCACTTCCAGACATTTTAATCATATCTTCTAAACTAAAACCACAACCAAGAGGTGTAGTTCCTCCACGCTCAGTTTTTCTTGGAGAGATTAAATACCCAAGTTTGGTATTTGTAACAACACTATTTCCTATGTTGCGCCACATACCAATTCCTCTAAGTGGATATAGCCACAACCCATGAAATCCATTTAATACTGGATCTCCTGAAGCTGGATTGCATGGATTAACTGGAGGATTAGCACATGTCTTATCTATAAAATGCTCTACTTGATATCCATACTCAAATTGTTCCATAGTTTTAGGAACATCTGATTTAGGAATACACATTTTTCGAGGTTCAGTTGTCACTCCCTTTGGATATTCACCATTGCTCTTCAATGTAGCACATGTTTGCCATCCATCTATTTTCTCACCATTTGGTCCAGTTGTATCTCCAAACTTACAATAATCGTTTGATCCGCACTCTCCACCTCCCCACCAAGGTCCATCAGAGTATTTTTTGTTAAGTGGTACATAGTTGCCATCTGATAGTAATATTTCAACTCCTGGTTGAATTTCTTTCGATGGAGTTCCACAAATATCTGGATGACCATACTCTCCTGGGTAGGATAAACCTTCAACCCAAGAATTGTTTGGAAATCCTTTACCAACATTATTCTTTTCTTGGAAAAAATTGGGATCTGTATTATTTGTGTTAAATGCTTGTAGCAATGTTGTTTGATATGTCTTTCCAACTCTTATACCATCCCATGTTGGACAGTCAATTAACACATTCTTACCACTAAATCTACTATCAGGTTCTATACAAGAAGGATAAGCGTATCTCAAGCAATCACAAACACTTCCGTCGAATAACCGATCCCAGACGTATCCTTCATCTGTTGGATTTTCCCAACGATTTACATACATATCAATTGACCAGTCTGGAAGACGTGCTTTAATCTTAGCTTCATATTCAGGTATAATCTTTGTATAATAACTGTCTAGATTAAGGTATAATGATTCAAGTTTTGAATTTTCAACTTTATCCCAACTACCTGTTGGGTAAAGTCTATCGAAATAGGAGTTTAACTTTGTTTTAGAGCTTTTCTGAGAACAATTACTAGTTACAAGAAGTATAATGGTAACAATAACTACGATAAGTATGATAAACAAAACTGAGGCTAAAATTATGTTAATATTCATTTAGTTTATTATAACCAAACATATTTTTGATGTTTATAAAACTACTAACACAATAGTATTATCAATAAATATGTATGATACTATTTATACATATTTTAACACTGTTAGATACTTTCAGAAGCCAACTAGTGTCATTTTATCTACATTGTTTGCAACTCCTTACGTATGCTATTGTAACCATGAGAGCTATGGCAGATATAACCAAACCACTAACTAGCATAATCTTTTTTTTCTGTTTGTTACTACCTGACTTTGCTCCTACTCCAGCTACACCAGCTCCAGCTAATGCAATAGGTAAAGCAACACATGCACCGCAAAATTCTTCTTTACTCATTCTTTATTATTAAAGATAAAAAATATATATAATCATAAAAATGTCAGAAATTAAAGTTTTTAAAGACGTTCCGATATGTAGTTTTTTAATAGTGTCTATGACTATAGTGTTTTCTCTATATGCAACAACTCTCATCAAGCAAGTTCCATGTGGTAAAAATGTAATGTCATCGTTTTTGAGTAACTTTGTTCACATGGACTTCTATCACTTAACAAGTAACTTAATCGCTCTTTACTCTTTGTCTAGGTTAGAAAGAGAAGTCGGACCATCCTTATTCTTACAGTTAATAGTATTTTTACTTGTAGTTAATACAGTATTAGAAGTGTCATTCCATAAGATATTCCCAACAACAAAGTGTTCTATTGGTTTCTCTGGAATATTGTTTGGTCTTATTACATGGGATCTAATTACAACAAAAGATTTAGACATATACCTATTAATTTCTATATTTACAATGGTTGTTGTACCATCACTAAAGAGATCAAATGTTTCATTAAGTAGCCACTGTATTGGAGCTATATCAGGAATTATTGGAGGAATCATAACATCTATAATGTATCCGGATCAACGCTCCAGTCTTTTGTAGGATCAGAAGCATATACCATCTGATGTAAATTATACATTATCTTACCATATGTGTGTGTAGCAAGTTTACCATTATCATCATTTATCTTCTTGTACCACCATGTCTTGTCCATTTCATTAGACATTACATTGTATGGAACAAATCTATTAACCCATGTAGGAAACCAAAATATAGGATTTGTCATTGTTGCAGCCCAGAATGCATACTTTTCAGTACCACCAGGAGTTGTACCATCATTTGGATACATCTTCATGAACTCTTCCTCTTCCTGAGGTGTTAATGGTTCTGATAATAATTCAAGAATTCTTAATCTATCATCCTGTGATAGCATACTCCAATTACTCTTTTCTTCTGTAGTATATGGAATCAAAGAGTCTAAACCAATAAATCTACAGTTAAAACATAGTTGTGTCTGAAGTGGTATCATGTCTTGATATAAACTTTCTGTAAACATATAAGAATCAAAAGATAGCTGACATGTATCAGCAGCAGCTTGTGATAAGTTTACACTATTATTCTGATTGGTATTATATAGATTCTTAAGACATGGACTGCATGATTTATCAACTTTATTCTCCTTAACTTCACATGTAGGACAATTTTCAATAACTGAACTAGAAAAAGTTCCATCTAGACATGATTTACACTGTGCAGAACTATCATAAGAAAACTTTCCTGCTTCACAAGACGCACAGCTATCCATGCCATCTTTAGAATATGTTCCACCAATGCAAGGTAGACATTCTGTTTTATTTGAGTATGTTCCAGCAGAACACTTTTCACACTTAGAAAACCAACCACTCTTACCATTACGTCCTATAGTTCCAGATTTACACTTTTTTGGCATACCAATTAATAGTATAACTAAAACTAGAACCACAACTGTTATGATTATAACTTTTTTATTCATTACTCTACTTTATAGAAGTAAACGTAAAGAAAATAAATACTTTTTCTAGATTCTATATAAATGAGTGATTATGACGACGAAGATGAATATCAAAGTGATACAGAAAATATATGGGAGTCAGATGAAGATTTTGATGAGCAACCTGACTCTCCGCAATCACCATACTTAAACCTAAAACCAAGCTATAAAGAACTACAAAATGTAGGTTTACCAGGTTTTATTGGTCTAGTAGAAAAACCAATGACTCGAATGGAGCGTTCGATGATGGATCCTCTTGATAGTTTTAGAATAAACGTTGATGCTATATCTAGAAGCTTACGTAACTGGGATGATGTAAAAATATCAGAGAAAGATATAACAGAAATGTTAGAATCAGCAGCTGATCTTAAATATGTTCAGTATAAAAATCCAACTGCTTATGTACTAGGATATATGGCTAGTAATGGGGGTAAAAAGTTAGATAAATCTTCGTTTGATAATGTTGTTAAAAAAGTACTACCACACACAGAAGACCAGACTGCTGTTACATCTGTTGATATAGTGAGATATGCTAGACTTTGGCAAAACATTAAACAAAGTTCTTAGTTCTTAATTCTTACTCATAATAAGGATTGATACCATTTTCTAAAAGATTTTTTAGAAAAGAATATAAAGATATACATATCACAATAAAATAATCATGTCTACTAAACATTTTCAACTTATAATAGCTATGACAAAAGATGGAGGTATTGGACTAAATAATACTTTACCTTTTCATAACAAGAAAGAACTTCATATTTTCAAAACTAAAACTCATGGAAATACTCTAGTAGTAGGTAGAAAAACTGCAGAAACACTTCCTTATCTTCCTTTTAGAGTTATTATATGTTATACAAGACATATACAAACAATAAATACAGATAAATGGAACAATAAACCTATGATGATAGTTGATAATATGGAAAGTATAATTAACTCTGAGTATAATAAGATATTTATTGCTGGAGGTGCTGAAATATATAAATTAGCTTTGGAAACACCTAATTTAGTCGATACAATACATATGTCAGTCATGAATAATAAGTATGAATGTGATACATTCATTGACCTTAACTTATTTAGGTCATTTAGTATCTATAGTCAAGAAAGTTATGATGACTTTCAACATTATGTCTTGAAGAGAAAGTATTCTGAAGAAAGACTATATCTAAGTTTGATAAAAGAAGTACTAGAAACTGGTACAAGGAGAAATGGTAGAAATGGATATACAATTTCTAAGTTTGTAAATCATCTATCATTTAACTTACAGAATGGCTTTCCTCTATTGACAACTAAGAAAATGTTCTTCAAAGGAGTTATAGAAGAGTTACTATTTTTTATGAGAGGAGATACTGATAGTAAAATTCTTGAGGAAAAAGGAGTTAACATATGGAAAGGAAACACTTCACGTGAATATCTAGATTCTATAGGTATGACTAATCGTCGTGAAGGGATAATGGGACCGTGTTATGGTTACCAGTGGAGATATTACAATGCAAAGTATGATGAAAGTAATGCTAAACCACTTGAAGATGGTGTAGACCAACTAAAATACATTATAGATTTAATCAAAAATGATCCACATTCTAGGCGTATTATGATGACATCATTAAATCCAGTTCAGTTACATGAATGTGTTCTTCCACCTTGTCACTCTGTGTTTATACAGTTTTATGTAGAAGATTCTTATTTAGATATGTATGCAGTTAATAGAAGTTCTGATCTATTTCTAGGATTACCATTTAATATCGCTTCATATGCACTTTTTCTAAGTATAATAGCATTAATAACAAACAAAGTACCAAGATTCTTAAACATTACATTAGGAGATAGTCATATATATTCTGAACATATAGAACAAGTAAAAGAACAAACTTTGAGAATACCATTTTGTTTCCCCAAACTAGTGTTACCTACTATAAATACTATCGAAGATATAAACAAGCTTCATGCTACTGACTTTACACTAATAGACTATCTTGCGCATCCAACTATTAAAGCAACAATGAAATCTTAATTTTATAGTATAAAGACATAACTTATAATATAAAATGAACGTTGATAACATTCTCAAACTAGAGTTTATAGAAGAAAATATTGGAAATGCTTCTATATATAAACAGCTTATCGAACATACAGATGCTATTAGATGGAGTGGTGATGACTGGCTAACGGCTAGAATGTTATACTTTAATCTTGTAAATCAAGAGCAGCCATGGCTTTGGGACATTTATAAGAATAAGTGTAACTTTGATATACTTAGTACGTTTAACATGATAAACTCAACACTACTTAAATCTAATCACATATACAGTTAAACCTAATTCCAAACAAATTTTTATATAGATTATATATAAAAATGTCCAATACATTTCTAAAACATACAACACTACAAGAACAAGAAGAGACTGATCGAGAAAAGTTACTTAGTGATATTAGATCTGTAACAATATATGCTCTATCTTTCTCAGTAGCTTTTGGATTTAACAGTTTAGTTACTACCATTTTTGATAGTTTTCCAAATAGTTCTGTTACAATCTCAAAGACAACATATGTTATATTTATGTTTGGTGTAACTTTACTTGTAGCTAACTGGTTAACAAAACCTATTAAATAATAACTGGAAAGATAAGATTATCTATTACATGAATTACTCCATTTCTTGTTAGTATATCAAACTTAATAATCCTAGTATCATTATTAATATACGTTTTACCAGATATATTACTTATAAATAGTCTATTAGGTGGATCTCTAGTCAGAAAAAAAGAAGCAGGACTATCAATCAGCAAATCAGACGTAATCCTACGATTTAACATTAAACTCATTACAATATGACGTGCGCTAGCATCATCCATATTTATAAAAACTTCATCACCTAAATGTGCTATAGCATTATCAGATGGTATGAATAGAGTAAAATCAGCTTGTAAACCATTTAATATACTTTCAAGACGAGCTAACTTAACCATAAACCTAAACTTAGAAAATTCAGGAGTATTTGTTATGACATCCATCAACGTATTTGGACACTCCTTTTTCACTGGAAGAGGTCCACGTAGATCTTTTATGTTAAACATATGCGTAAAATTATAAGATTGAGAATCAGGACCGATACTAACCATTTCTGTGTTTTATTAAAACAAAGATATTATTTACAAAAATAATATCGTAAAAATACTACTCACTATCAGACTCAACACTAGAAATATCACATGTATATAATGCACATGGACTGATTTGCTCTTCACTTCGTTCTTCACTTTGTTCTTCACTTTGTTCTTCACTTTGTTCTTCACTTTGTTCTTCACTTTGTTCTTCACTTCCTTGCCCTTGACTTCCTCGCTCTTGTATATAATCTTCTACAATACGCCTTCTACGAGTACTCTTTTTCGATGGAGCTCCAGGTGGAGCTAGAGGCTCTGAACTTGTACGACGAGGAGGAGTACTTATATAGCTAGTAGCACTACTAGAGTTACTAGCACTACTAGAGTTACTAGAGTTATCGTTGATTGTAACAGTAGCATTACCAGAAGTTTGAACACCAGATGCATTCATACGAACAGAAAATCTATTCCTCTCTTCTACACTTTTATCAATAGATATAAACAATACTCCATCAGAAAGTGATATACTTACACTATCCCTATTCGTAACACTAATAGGAATTCCTATATTACGCTCAAATATTCCATAAATAACCTCGTTTTTATAGACAGAACAATTAGTATTTATATACGGTCTAACACGTTGTCCTTTCACATTAACAACATTATTGTAAAAGTTTACGTCTATTGTCTCAGGTTTTACACCTGGTACATTTATATATAAGTTTAATTCAGTTCCTTTGTCAATTATATCAACTGTTGGTACATAACTTTGAGATTGCAATAACTCTGAAAAAACATCAGAAAAATTACTACTTTCATTTCCTTCCATCAAAGAAAGTCCATGAGCTACTATTTGTGATAAAGACATTGTTTATTACTAGTAATACAAGTTTTAAACCTATTTTGTTGGTAAACTATTAAGTCTAGCAATCATATTCTGTAAATCTAACTCTTTCTTTGTAAAACCAAAGTTTGATGTACTAGGAATAGAAGGAACAGCTAGATCAATTGAATTAGTAGGTACCATAGGTGCAATAGGAGTTGTAGGAACGATTGGTGCAATAGGAGCAATAGGAACTGTACTAGATGGTATAATATTTTCTTGTAGAGTTGTTACTGGTATATCAACTACATTCTTCTTTTTATTCTTGTTCTTAGTTGTATACAAATAATATAAATACAAACCACCACAAACAATAACTAAAGTAAGAAGTATCATCTTCCAATTAGTTCCACTTTGCACAGGATGATGATGCATAACAGGAGCATTAGCTACTTGTAACATGTTAGAGTTACTAGGCATATTAGGCATACTAGGCATACTAGGCATATTAAGATCATTATATTGATTAGGTTCCTGAACATTAAGATTAGGACTTATCTCCTTTTTATCTATGCTAACCTCAACTTCACATGGAGTATCAGACTTTAAACAAAGAAAATAGTTTTGATAAACATTCTTATCAGATATAATGTTTCCTGACATGCTACCTTCATTGGCACGCTTAAACTCTAAATTAGGATTATTATCTAAAGTAGACTGATCTACAACTATTAAATCAAAAGGTTGTTTACCCTTACTAGTTACAGCAAACGAAAGATCAAAATTAGTTGTTTGACCATTTAAGTCTATCAATTGTTGTGTACTTGACAAAGAATAAGTTTTCTTTACTGACATTTATATAAAAAATAATATTCCTTAGACCTGTTATGCAAAATATTCAGATACATTTTTTGTAGCACATAACCATCTTGCAAACACAAAGAAAAAGTCACTCAAACGATTTATATACTGTAAGACAACATCTGGAACTATACCAGGATTCAAATTATATAACTCAATTATTCTACGTTCAACCTTACGAGTTTGAGTACGACATAAATGAGCTTGCGCATCTGTCTGCATCACACCTGGTAAAATAAACTTTGTCAACTTTGGATTAACTTTCTCCATACTATCAATAGCAACTTCCAAACTTGCTACAACATCATAACTTAACTCTGGAAGACTACACTTTTTCTTATCAATAGTAGCAATATGAGAGTTTATATCTTGTAAAATAGCCTGAATACGTCGTAAAATACCACTATCTTCTTCACCAATTAAAGAACAAAGTAAACCAATACGTGATGACAACTCATCAACCTCACCTACTACATCAAAGTTTATAGCACACTTTAAAGCTCTACTTCCATCATAAAATGATGTCTGACCTTTATCACCAGTTTTTGTATAGATTTTCATAACTTTTATATATATTACACGTTTATAGATTAACATACAGTATATCAAGAAGCGATGCTAAAGAGAGAAATCATCTATCCAATATTTTTAGAATGCTGCCAGTATGCAGATGACACTTTCTGGGAGTCTGTATTTGAGGACTTAGCATATGGTAAACCACCATATGGAACATACATTTCAAAGAACTTTCTATGTTGTAGTTATAAAAAGAAAGAGTTTTCGTATAAAATAGAAAAGAAAAGTGCTGAAACAATATACAACGAAGTATATACACTTTTAACCAAAAAATTAGGCCTTTTATCACAAAGAGAAAAAGTAAAGAAAAGAAAAGACTTCTCAGACCTAGAAGATAGTATCAAAGATTCAAGAAAATCTTGGTGTGATATACGAAAGAAAAACATGAAAGAACTTCTAATAGAACTATACATCACACGAATGAAAGATAAATACTCTCTCACTATAAAGCAAGCAAGATATCTAATGTCTATAATTCTAATAGCTATGGTATTCAAAGTAATTAAACCAGAAGATATACAATACAACAATGGCCGTATCGAAAGTATAGATGGTATTGACTTCGAAAAAAAACAATTTGTAGTCAATAGAGATCTATACAACATCGATGTAAGTTTTGCACCACATATCTTCCTAGAAAAAAAGATAATGGCAGATAATTGGGAAAAATATCTAGAAAATCTAAGAAAAGCTACATAATCACATTTTATTTGAATAACCAAATAAAATTATCACAATATATCATAGTATTTTATACCTAAACAATATACTTGTATGGACCAGTTCCTAATACCTGAACATCTTCCTTACTAGGCTCAGAAATAATCTCAGCTCTAGATCCATAAACTATCCAGTTAAACTCACCATCATCTCCAGAAACAATAAACTGTCCATTTACGTCAACCTTACCAGCCTCTACATACATTCTAGTTCCTTTAACAGCAGCACATACAGGTGTAACATGTACAGTAAATCTTGTAGCTATCGCACTAACATAGCTTGGTAAGTTAATAACACATACTCCATTCTCAATTACACCAGTACCTCTGTAATATACTCCAGCCTCTGGGCCTTCTAAGCAAGCATGAACAAGATACTTACTTTCATCTAATGGATGATCTATAACGAATGTCTTATTAGATGCAGATGTTACACTCGAATATGTTAACTCTCCTGATGTTGTGTTATATAACATTAGATTATTTGTATTAACACTTTCCTGTCTTAATGGCTGAATTACAGTTGAGCTAGCTGCTGGACTTATAACATTTACACCAGATGCATTAATAATAATAGAGTTAGCACTTTGTCCAGTTTCTCCAGCCAAAGCTCCTATAGCAACTGAATAATTTCCTTGCGTTGCCCATCCAGCATTATATCCTATAGCAACCGCATTAATACCTTGATTAGTTGTTCCAGCTTGATATCCAATTGCAACTGCACCAGTTCCTTGAGTACCTCTTCCAGAATATGCTCCAACAGCAACAGCCCATGATGATTGAGTATTTGAACCAGCATCAATTCCTATAGCAACTGAATTAACACCTTGATTCGTATTTCCAGCTAAGCTTCCAATAGCAACTGAACCTGTTCCTTGAGCAGTTGCCCCAGCTTGATTGCCAACAGCAACTGATTGTGTTCCTTGATTAGTTTGCCCAGCTGCATAACCAACAGCAACTGCATATTGTCCTTGATTGTTAAAACCAGCAACGGTACCAACAGCTACAGCATAATCACCTTGAATAGAATGTCCAGCATTACCACCAATAGCAACACCACTAATACCTTGAACAGATTGTCCAGCTTCATAACCAATAGCAACAGCATTATTTCCCTGTGATATTTGGCCAGCTGCTCTTCCAATAGCAATCGTATCTTGACCTTGGGTAGATAATCCAGCTAAGTTTCCAATAGCAACTGCATATGTACCTTGTTGTGTCTGTCCAGCTTGATTTCCAATAGCAACTGCACTTGTTCCCTGTGTATTTTGTCCAGCTTGATATCCAATAGCAACTGAACCTGTTCCCTGATTTATCTGTGCAGCTTGATATCCAATAGCAATTGAACCTGTTCCCTGTGTACTCTGACCAGCGCTAATGCCAACAGCAACACCGTTAGTTCCCTGTAATAGTTCACCAGCTTTTGTTCCAATAGCAATAGCATCTTGACCTTGTGTAGATAAACCAGCATCAAGTCCAATAGCAACTGCATTTGTACCTTGTTTAGTATGTCCAGCTTGATATCCAATAGCAATTGAACCTGTTCCCTGACTAGATTGTGCAGCATGATATCCAATAGCAACTGCATTATTTAATTGTCCAGTTTGTCCAGCGCTATTACCAATAGCTACCGCCCCCGTACTTTGATCAGTTCCAGCATTTGTTCCAATTGCAATTGGATCTGTAAAAACAGATGCAGGACCAGTAGCTCCGGTCTCTCCAACCGCACCTGTAGGACCGGTCTCTCCAACAGCACCAGTAGCTCCAGTTTCACCTACAGCACCAGTAGGACCGGTCTCTCCAACCGCACCAGTAGCTCCAGTCTCTCCTACAGCACCAGTAGGGCCGGTCTCTCCAACAGCTCCTGTAGCTCCAGTATCTCCTACAGCACCAGTAGGGCCGGTCTCTCCAACCGCACCAGTAGCTCCAGTTTCACCTACAGCACCAGTAGGGCCGGTCTCTCCAATAGCTCCAGTAGCTCCAGTCTCTCCTACAGCACCAGTAGCTCCAGTTTCACCTACAGCACCAGTAGCTCCAGTTTCACCTACAGCACCAGTAG
>JACCDM010065925.1_pt1 | contig 23803 bp, 24 predicted proteins | sample 7445851 | NCBI WGS metagenome assembly JACCDM01 (sample SAMN15323438, study PRJNA562643) | freshwater metagenome | isolation source: river surface water | place: USA:Blue River Watershed | collected 2017-08-16
CGCACGGCTTCTTCGACCGCGATTTCGTCAAACGGGTTCATGCTCATCTTGACGTTGGCGATGTCCACACCGCTGTTGTCGCTCTTGACGCGCACCTTGACGTTGTAATCCACCACCCGCTTGACGGCGACGAGAATTTTCATGGCATCACTCCACTTCGATGACCGATTTTCAAAAACTGTTGAACGACTTCAGGCTGTACGCAAGAGTTCACGACCGATGATGATTTGCTGAACTTGCGTGGTGCCCTCGTAGAGACGCAGCAGACGCGCATCGCGATAAAAACGTTCGACCGGATATTCGTTGATGTATCCAGCGCCGCCATGAATTTGCACACCCCGATCGGCCACGCGGCCCACCATCTCGGTAGAAAACAATTTCGCACAGGACACCTGCATGGAAACCTCCGGGTCGGAGACATGCGGGGGCTTCTTGTCAAAACGGGCGGCGACGTCCTTGACCAAAGACCAGGCAGCCAGCAGTTCTGCCTGGCTGTCGGCCAACATGGCTTGGATCAGCTGGAACTCCCCAATCGGTTTGCCAAACTGCTTGCGGTCACGGGCGTAGCGGCGTGCTTCGTCGAGGATGCGCGAGGCCAGACCGCAGGAAACGGCAGAGATGTTCAGCCGCCCGCGGTCGAGCACTTTCATCGCGGTCTTGAAACCCTGGCCGGGCACACCGCCGATGATGTTGGCAGCAGGCACGCGCACGTTTTCCAGTATCACGTCGCAGGTTTTGGTGCCGCGCTGGCCCATTTTTTTGTCGGGCTTGCCCAGCGTGATGCCCGGCAAATGGGCCGGCACGATGAAGGCCGAGACACCGCTGGCGCCCGGGCCGCCGGTGCGGGCCATCAGCGTGAAGGCGCCCGCGCGGGGTGCATTGGTGATGTAGCGCTTGGCGCCGTTGAGCACGTAATGGTCACCGTCGAGTTCGGCACGCGTCTTCAGCGAAGCCGCGTCGGTGCCGACATCGGGCTCGGTCAAGGCAAACGACATGATCAGCTCGCCGCTGGCGACGCGCGGTAGGTAGGCGGCTTGTTGCTCCGGCGTACCGTCCATCAGGATGCCTTGGGAGCCGATGCCGATGTTGGTGCCAAACACCGAACGGAAAGCAGGCGCGGTCCGACCGAGTTCGTAGTTGACCAAAACCTCCTGGCTGACCGAAAGGCCGATGCCGCCAAACGACTCCGGCACGGTCAGGCCAAACAGACCCATCTCCTTCATCTCCTGAACGATGTCCGACGGCACATCGTCATGCGCTTCAAGGTGGTCCTCTGCGGGGATCAGGCGCTCCTGAATGAAGCGCTGCAGGGTGGGCAGCAAGAGGTCAAAGGATTCGGCATCAAGCGCCATGAAGGGACTCCGGGTCAGCGGTGTTGGAAAACAGGTGGGCGTTTATCCAGAAAGGCGTGCATGCCTTCGTGGGCATCGGCGCTGGCAAAGCGGGCGTGGAGTGCACGGCGCTCGAACAGAATGCCCTCTGAGAGGCTGGCTTCGTGGGCGCGGTTGACCGACTCCTTGATGGCCATCAATGCTGGCAAGGAGTAGCCCGCAATCTGCGTGGCGAGCTTGAGCGCCGTGGCCTGAAGCTCTGCATCGGGAACGACGCGCGAGACCAGGCCGTAGCGGTCGGCTTCTTCGGCGTTGAGCATGCGTGCCGACAGACACATGTCCATGGCTTTGGCCTTGCCGATGGCGCGTGGCAGGCGTTGGGTACCACCGGCGCCGGGCAACATGGCCAGTTTGATTTCGGGCAGAGCAAACCGGGCAGAGTCGGCGGCAATCACGATGTCACAGGCCAGGGCCAGCTCGCAACCGCCGCCCATGGCGTAGCCCGCCACGGCGGCAATGACCGGCTTACGCACCTGGCGGATGGTTTCCCAGTTGCGGGAGATGAAGCCGCTCTGGTAGACATCCATATAGCTCCAGTCGGCCATCACGGCGATGTCGGCGCCGGCCGCAAAGGCTTTGTCGCTTCCGGTGATCACGATGGCGCCGATGTCCGGGTCCCGGTCCAGGCTGAGCAACGCCTCACCCAGGGCGTCCATCAAGGCGTCATTGAGGGCATTGAGCTGCGCGGGGCGGTTGAGGGTCAGCACACCGACACGGCCATGACGTGTCTGCAGAACTGGGGACTCGGACATATGGATCACCTCTTTAATCAACCGAGATCTTTTGATCCCGGATAAGACCCGACAGCAGCCTGCCTTCGGCAGCCAGCAAGCTGCGGAATTCAGCGGTGTCCAGTGCCACGTTTTCAGCGCCCAGATCGGCATAACGTGCTTTGACAGCTGGCTGAGCCAGTGCTTTGGACAGCTCGCGGCTCAATCGCGTCACCACATCGGCGGGCGTGCCGTTGGGGGCCCACATACCGAACCAGATGTCCATGTAATTGCCCCTGAATCCCTGCTCGGCGACAGTGGGCACATCCGGGAAGAACGGCGAGCGCTTTTCACTGACGATGGCCAGCAGCTTGGCTTTGCCCGAACGAATGTGGGGAAACGCGATGCCGGGATCGCAGACAAAGTCTGCTTGGCCAGAGAGCACATCTTGGAGTGCCGGCGCCGCGCCGCGGTAGGGGACGTGCACGATATCGGTGCTGGTGGCTTGCTTGAACAACTCACAGGCCAGATGCGGGGGGGTGCCTGCACCAGCCGAGGCATAACTCAACTTGCCAGGCTGAGCCTTGGCCTGTGCCACCAGTTCGCGAACATCCTTGGCCGTGGTTTGGGGTTTGGCCACCAGGTACATCTGGGTCTTGCCGATGCCGGCAACGGGTGTCAGGTCGCGGGAGGGCAGAACGGGGCTGGATTTGAACAGCGAAGGGTTCGCGGTCTCGACCGAGGTGGGCGATATGAACAGCGTGTAGCCATCGGGCGCAGCGCGCGCGACCTCGGCCGCTGCAATATTGCCACTGGCGCCGGGCTTGTTATCGATCACCACCGATTGACCCAGGCTCTCACTGAGATGCTGCGCCATCAATCGTGCCATGACATCGGTGGTGCCGCCTGGGGCGAAGCCCACAACAATCTTGATGGGCTTGTTCGGCCAAGCCTGCGCGTGGCTGCCGATGGCTGTGCCCAAACCCAAAAGGGATAAAGCGGCCAGCGTGAGGGTGCGGCGCATATTGAGGCGTCGTGAAGTGGTCATGGTCTGTCTCCTGATTTATGGGTGAGTTGAGCGCTGGGCGTTAAGCTGCACTGGCGCGCAATTCCTCGCGCAGCTTGAATTTCTGAATCTTTCCGGACGGCGTGGACGGCATGCTGCTGCGCACTTCCAGTCGCTCGGGGATGTACTGAATGGCGACTTTTTGCTCTTTGAGATAAGCCACCATCGTGGACATGTCCAGGCTTTGTCCGGGCTTGAGTACCACCACGGCACAGGCGCGCTCGCCGAGTCTGTCGTCTGGGTATGCCACGATGGCGGCGAGTGCGACAGCGGGATGCTTGTAGAGCAACGATTCGATTTCGACGACCGGGATGTTTTCGCCGCCTCGAATGATCACATCCTTGCTGCGGCCCGTGATGCGCACATAGCCCTGCGCGTCCATGCGGGCCAGATCGCCGGTGTCGAACCAACCATCGGCATCCGTACCGTTGAGGTGGGGGCGCTTGAGGTAGCCTCCGAAATTGGAGCACGCACGCACCAGAAGCCTGCCGGCTTGTCCAGATGGCAGATGCGCACCGTCCGCATCGACCACCTTGAGTTCCACGCCAACCAGCGGTTTGCCGTCGGTGGTAAAGGATCGCTCGTCCGGGTCGTTCAATTCGATCAGCGTCACCGCACCGTTTTCGCTCATGCCCCAGGCTGACACGATCTTGGTGCCCAGGGCAGCACGCGCCTGCTCAACCAGCGGCCCCGGAATGGGCGCGCCGGCACAGAGAAAAGTGTTCAGTGTGGGGACTGGCGTTTTGTTTTCCACCACGGCCTTGGTCAGATCCGTCAGGAACGGTGTGGAGGCCATCGTGAAGCTGGCTTTTTCGCTGTTGATGACCTCGACCGCTTTCTTTGGCTCCCAGATGTCTTGCAGCACGGCACTGGCCTTGAGCATGATGGGCATCATCAAGCCGTACATGAAGCCAGTCTGGTGGGCCATCGGCGAAGCCATCAGCACCACATCTTCAGCATCGAGCTGGAGCCGGTTGGCGTACGGGATGATGTTCGCCATCACGGTGTTGGCCGAATGCATGACCCCCTTGGGCTCGCCGGTGGTGCCCGAGGTGTAGATCAGCTGGGTGATGTCGTCAGGACCCGGTCGGTTGCCGCTCAGGATGGTGGCAGCGTCGGCCTCCTTTTCCCAGGCGGGGCCACTGAGCAAGGCATCGAAGCTGTTGGCGTCTTGACCATCCACGACGACGATGTGCCGCAGGTCGGGCAGATGGGGCTGGATGCCCTGGATCATCTGCTCGAAATCAAAGCCACGAAAGGCCTTGGGGGCGATGATGACCTTGGCTTCACCATGCTTGAGCATGAAGTTGAGTTCACGCTCGCGGAAAATGTGCATCAAGGGATTGATCACCGCGCCGATGCGCGAACAGGCCAGGTAAGTCACGGTGAACTGCCACCAGTTGGGCAGCTGGCATGCGACCACATCGTTCTTTTTCACCCCCAGGCGCGACAGCCCCACGGCCACACGGTCGACCATTTGGGCAAGCTCCCGATAAGTGAAGCGGCGGACATCCCCAGCTTCAACCCGGTACGCGGTCAGGGCCAGCTTTTCGGGGCAGGCGGCGACGCAGGCGTCCAGTTCCTGATTGATGGTGCGGTCATGCCACAAACCGCGCGCGACCATGTCGGCGCGGCGTGGAGCCAGCAGTACGGCGTCAAATTCCATGTTTGTCTCCTGGGTCGGGTGGTCAACTTCTTGTTATTTGTGAATTTTTTTCAAGCAGGCACGAACTGGCGGCCGGCACGGTTTCTGGCGATGATGGTTTTCATGATCTGTGCAGTGCCATCGCCAATCTGGAAACCCAGAACGTCGCGCAGGCGCTGCTCCATCAGCCCCCGGTCGTAGCCGCCATGGCCGTAACACAACAGGCACTGGTGGATGACGTCATAGGCCAGCTTGGGGCCCCACCACTTGGCCATGCCCGCTTCGGCGGTGTGCGGCAAGCCCTGGTCCTTGAGCCAGAGGCCTTGCAGGCACAAGAGGCGGGCGCCTTCGACCTCGGTGTCGTATTGCGCCAAGGGGTGTGTCACACCCTGAAAGGCCGACAGGGGCTGCCCGAACGCTTGTCGCTGAGTGATGTATTCCCAAGTTTCTTCCAGAGCGACGCGCGCCACGGCCAAGCATTGCAGGCCGATGAGCGAGCGCGAGAAGTCAAAGCCGTGCATGACCTGCACAAATCCTTTGTTTTCATCGCCCAGACGGTGGCTCACCGGGATGCGCACGTTCTCGAAGAAAATCGAACCACGACCGATGGCGCGCTGGCCATGGCAGTCAAAGCGGCTGGTCGTCAGGCCCGGGGTGTCCATCGGTACCAGCAAGGCGGTCACCCCGTGTGCACCCGACTCGGGGGTTCCGGTTCGGCCAAACACCACGGTGATGTCGGCCTGATCAGCGCCGGAAATCGACGTTTTTTCGCCATTGACGACGTAGTGATCGCCATCGCGGTCAATCTTGAGCCGAAGGTTGGCCGCATCCGATCCGCCTCGCGGCTCGGTCAGCGCGATCGCGCAGATCGCTTGGCCTAGCCGCAGCTTGTCCAGCCAGGGCTGAACCACTTCAGGCTTGCCGTACTTGTAGAGGATCTGGCTGTTGAGCGAAGCCAGAAGATTGAGGTAGGAGAAGCTCAGGTCCGCCCTGGCGATCTCTTCGTGGATCACACCCGCCGCCAGGCAGCCCATGCCCAGTCCCCCAAACTGCTCGGGCAGTTCGGGGCAGATGAATCCCATGTCCCCCATCTCCCGAAGCAAGGTCCGATCAAATTCGCGGGTTTTGTCTCGTTCGAGAAAGCCAGGTTTGACTTTTTCATCGGCAAATCGGCGTGCCGTTTCAGCCAGTGCCTGCAGGTCTTCGTGGATGTAGGGGTTGGGATTCATCTGCCGTCCTCGGTGGCTGTGCTTATTTGGCGTATTTGCGGAAGTCGGGCTTGCGCTTTTCCTGCAAAGCCTTCACCCCCTCACGCGATTCTTCGGTGTCGTAATACAGCTTCAGTGCGTACATGCCCATGCCGGCAATCCCCGACTGATGGGCGGTGTCCATGTTGAAGCTGCGCTTGGCAATGGCGATCGCGGTGGGGCTGCGCTCGCAGATGGTTTCGGCCCATTCCTGCACGGTGGCATCGAGCTGCTCATGGGGCACGCAGATGTTGGCCAGTCCCATGTTCACGGCCTCTTGACCGGAATAGCGCTTGTTGAGGTACCAAATCTCGCGGGCCTTCTTTTCCCCGACCACGCGTGCCAGAAAGGCCGTGCCGTAACCGGGATCGACCGAACCCATCTTGGGGCCGACCTGGCCGAAGATGGCCTTGTCCGAGCAAATGGTCAGATCGCAAATGGTGCACAGCACATTGCCGCCCCCAATCGCGTAGCCTTGCACGCGCGCGATCACAGGCTTGGGCACGTCGCGGATCGCCGTATGCAACTCTTCCATCGGCAAGCCAATCGTGCCGCGTCCGTCGTAGTTGCCGTCGTGGGCAGACTGATCACCCCCGGTGCAAAAGGCGCGATCGCCGGCGCCAGCGAGCACGATGCAACCCACATCCCGGTCGTAACCGGCCTTGTTCAAGGCCTTGATGATCTCGTCGCAGGTGGTCCCACGAAAGGCATTCATCTTGTCGGGGCGGTTGATCGTGATCCATGCCACGCCGTTGCGGACTTCGTACAGGATGTCTTCAAATTGCATGTGTTTCTCCAGAATGATTGCGGTGGCCGATCAGCCGTGCATGGTCAGGCCGCCGGACACGCTGATGACTTGTCCGGTAATGAAGGCCGCGTCGTCGCTTCCGAAGAAGGCAATGGCGCCAGCCAAATCGTCCGGCTGGCCCAGACGACCCAGTGGGATCGCCTTCTTGAATGCGTCCATCAGTTTTTCGGGGTTGGCGGCACCTTCTGCGAAACCGGCCAGCAAAGCGGTGTCGGTCGGTCCGGGGCAAACCACATTGACCGTGATGTTGTGACGGGCGTGTTCACGGGCCAGGGTTTTGGAGAGGGCCACCAGTCCGCCTTTGCATGCGGCGTAGACGGCTTCGCCTGAAGAGCCGCCACGGGCGGCGTCAGACGCGATGTTGACGATCCGTCCACCGCCGCGAGCCACCATGCCGGGGAGCACCGCGTGGTGCATGTGCAAGGCGCCGGTCAGGTTGATGGCGATCAATTTGTCCCACTCGGAGGGAACGGTTTTGGTAAAGGGTTTGAAGATGTCCCAGCCGGCGTTGTTGACCAGCACATCAATGGGGCCCATCTGCGATTGCGCTGCTGCGACAGCAGCGTCTACTGCTGTTCGATCGGTGATGTCGCATTGAAAGGCCGAAGCCGTACCGCCGGCAGCGTTGATTTCCTCGGCCACTTTTTGCGCCGCCGGCAGGTTCATGTCAAACACCGCCACCTTGGCGCCCTCGGCGGCAAAGCGCCGGCACGTGGCGCCCCCGATGCCGCCGCCGCCGCCGGTCACAATGATGGTTTTGCCACTGAGGTTTTTCATGGGTGCTCCTGGAATGTCTTGTCAGAAAAGTGGGTTGCCGGGGTTATTTATGACAACATGTTGCGCAGTCTACGGGCATTCCCTATTGCAAGCAAGCCTGCTTTGGAATTCAATTCGTCATGGTTTTCCCTATGAAACAGACTGAAAATATCCGGCTAGACCTGACCAACAGGATCTTCTTCAAGCTCTATCAGTGTGCAAACATGATGCATAAAACCGGAACCCGAGCGGTTCAGGATGAAGGCATCACCACGCAACAATGGGCCGTGTTGGGCGCCTTATCCAGGCAGGAGGCGGCAGAGGGCATCAGCATGGGTGATCTCGCCCGATACCTCATGGTGAGCCGGCAAAACCTGGCGGGGTTGGTGACGCGAATGGAGCGAGATGGCCATGTCCAGGTGATCGCCGATCAACGCGACCGACGTTCGCGTCTGGTGGTGCTCACCGAATCGGGGCGTCATGTCTGGGTGGACAAGGCACAGCCCAAAATCAGGGCCTATTACCAGCAGGCCATGTCGGATTTCTCCACAACCGACATGACCCACACCTTGCACTACTTGGTCAAGTTGCTGGAAAACATGGGGCAGATTGACCCCAGCCACACGGATGACATCTTGGATGCCGATCAAGGCTAGGCGGCATCCCATGCATTGCGCCTGACGGCGTCAGATGGCCGGTGCCCGCTTGCCGACCGGGTTCAATGCGGTCTGGCCGATCGCTGTCGCCGTCAGCCAGCCATTCCCGCAACGAATCGAACGGTCAGCGGCAGACCGATTTCCGGCCCGCAGCTCAAACCATGAAATCGGCCAGCGTCTGAGCGGTGGCCTCGGGCCGTTCTTCGGGAATGAAGTGCCCCGCCGGCACCGCCTGCCCCGTCACCTTGGCCGCGCATTGCGCCTGCCAGAGCTCAAGCGGCTTGAACAGGCGGTTGACCACGCCGCGTGCGCCCCACAGCACCAGGGTGTCGCAGGCGATCTTCTCGCCCCTGGCCCGGCTCTCGCGGTCGTGCTGCAGGTCGATGCCGGCGCTGGCGCGGTAGTCTTCGCAGGCGCTGTGGATGGCTTCGGGGGTGCAAAAGCAGCGCTCGTATTCGGCCAGCGCCTGGGGCTCGATGTGGCTCAGGCCACCGCTGCCCCAGCCGCCCAATTTGGCGTGCAAATACGCCTGGGCATTGCCGCCGATCATGCGCTCGGGCAGGGGCGCGGGCTGGGTCAGGTGGAACCAGTGGTAATAGGCTTGCGCGAAAGAAAAATCGGTGGCGTTGTACATGTCCAGCGTGGGCGCGATGTCGATCACGCAGAGCTTCTTCACGCGCGCCGGGTGGTCCAGCGCCAGCCGATGCGCCACGCGGCCGCCGCGGTCATGGCCACACAGGAAAAAGTCCTGCACGCCCAGGTGGTCGAGCAGGTCGACAACTTCCTGCGCCATGGCCTGTTTGCTGTAGTGCGCATGTTCGGCGTCGCCGGGCGCGTGTGACGAATCGCCATAGCCGCGCAGGTCGGGCATGACGAGCCGGTAGCGGCCCTGCAGTTGCTGGGCCACGCGCTGCCACATCACATGGGTTTGCGGAAAGCCGTGCAGCAGCACCAGCACCGGCTGGCCCTGGCCCCAGTCGGCCGAGCGGCGGAAGGTGACGGGCAGACCGCCGAGGGAGATCGTCTGCCGCTCGAAGCCGTCGAACCAGGCCATCAGTCCACCTTGGCGCCAGAGACCTTGACCACCTCGGCCCACTTCTTGTGTTCCGATTCGATCAGGGCCGCAAACTGGGCCGGGGTATTGCCGCTCGGGATGGCGCCCAGCGCCGCCAGACGTTCCTTGAGGGCCGGCGTGGCCAAGGACTTGGCCACTTCCTGCTGGATGCGGTTGACCACATCGGGCGGCGTGCCAGCGGGCGCCAGCAGGCCAAACCAGCTGCTGGCCTCAAAGCCCTTGAGGTTGCCGGCTTCTTCCACGGTGGGGGTGTCGGGCAGGGCGGCCGAGCGCTGGCTGCTGGTCACGGCCAGGGCCTTGAGCTTGCCCGACTTGATCAGCTGCATGGCCGAGGGCAGGTTGTCAAACATCACCTGCATATTGCCGCCGGCCAGATCCAGCAGGGCCGGGCCCGAGCCGCGGTAGGGGATGTGCGTCATGAAGGTGCCGGTCATGCTCTTGAAGAGTTCACCGGCCAGGTGGATGGAGGTGCCGTTGCCGCTGGACGCCATGTTGAGCTTGCCCGGGTTGGCACGGGCGTAGCGGATGAAGTCGGGCACGGTGTTGATCTTGTTGGCCGCGGCGAAATCGGCGTTCACCACCATCACATTGGGCACCCCGGCCACCAGGGTGATGGGCATGAAATCCTTGAAGGGGTCATAGGGCAGCTTGGCATACAGGGCGCGGTTGATGCCGTGCGTGCCCACCGTGCCCATCAGCAGGGTGTAGCCATCGCCCCCCGATTTGGCGACCTGCTCGGCGCCGAGGTTGCCGCCCGCACCGGCCTTGTTCTCGATCACGAACTGCTGGCCGAAGGCCTTGGACAGGTCGGGCGCGATGGCGCGCGCCAGGATGTCGGTGGTGCCGCCGGGCGCAAAGGGCACGACGATCTTGACGGGTTTGACGGGCCAGGCGGTCTGGGCCTGAACAGCGGGGGTGCCCAGGCCCAGGGCACAGAGGGCCAGGGTCATCAGGCTGGTGCGGCGGGTGGTGTGGCGCATGGTCGTCTCCTTGGTCTTGAATGCGACCATGATGCCAGTCTGACAGGGCCGCGCTGTCACGCGCGAGCCCAATTAAGGGTTTGTGCGGAGAAGTTCGGCCTGGAGCAAGGGCTTTTGCACCTTGCCCAGCGCGCTCTTGGGCAGCGTGTCCATGAACACCACGCGCCGAGGCAGCTTGAAGCGGGCGATGCGTGGCTGCAAATGGGTCAGCACGGTGTCGGCGCGCAGGGCCTGGCCGCTGGCGTCGGTGCTGCGCACCAGCACGGCCACCGGCACTTCGCCCCAGCGCGCGTCGGGCAGGCCGACGACCGCGCATTCGGCCACCCCCGGCAAGGTGACCAGCAGGTTCTCGATTTCGGCGGGGTAAATGTTTTCGCCGCCCGAGATGACCATGTCCTTGCTGCGGCCCACGATGGTGATGCAGCCGTCTTCGGCACGCTGGCCCAGGTCGCCCGAGTGGAACCAGCCGTCTTGCAGGCCGATGCCGGTCTGTGCGTCCCGCTGCCAGTAGCCGCGCATCAGGTTGGCAGCACGGATGCAGACCTCGCCGGTTTCGCCCGGGCCCACCTCCCGGCCTTGCGGGTCGATCAGCCGCACCTGGGCCTCGGGCTGCGGCCAACCCGAAGCGCCCACATGCGCCATCGCCTCGTGCAGGCGCAGCACGATGGACACCGGCCCGGTCTCGGTGGTGCCGTACACCTGGCCCACCGGCACGCCGCGCGCGTGCAGTGTTTCCAGGTAGGCGAGCGGCACGGTGGACGAGCCGGTCATGATGCCGCGCAGACAGGCCAGCGAAGTCTCGGCCCAGCGCGGGTGCTCAAACAGGGCGCGCATGGTGGCCGGCACCAAGAGCGAGAGCGTGGGGCGGATGGCGTGCATTTCGGCCAGCCAGGCGCTGGGGTCAAAGCGCGGGTGCAGCACCACTTCGACACCCGCCAGCAGCGCCGGCAAGGTCTGGATGCACAGACCGCCCACATGGAACAGGGGCAGGGTGGACAGCACCTTGTCGCCGGGCACAAAGCCGTGTGCCCATTGGCTGGCGCGGACATTGGCCAGCAGCCCGGCCTGGGTGTGCACCGCCCCCTTGGGCAGGCCGGTGGTGCCCGAGGTGTAGACCAGCAGAAGGGGCAGATCGCTCGGCACCTCGGGCAGTGGCAGGCCACGCGGCGATGCGGTCGCGATCAAGGTGTCGTGATGCGTGTGTGGCAGGCCCGCGCCCTGCAGCGCCTGGGCGGTGTCGCTGTGGTGGCTGTCGTGCACCAGCAGGCCAGGCTGGGCGTCCGCCATCACCTGCTGCAGCTCGGGCACCGCCAGGCGAAAGTTCAGCGGCAAAAAAACCGCCCCCAGCCGCGCGCAAGCCACCAGCGTGACGAGTTGCAGCTCGTGGTTGAAGCCCAGCCAGGCCACGCGGTCGCCGCGCTGCACGCCCCAGGTCGATTGCAGATGGGCCGTGACGCGTTCCACGCGCCGCCAGAACTTGGCGAAGTCGCATGCGAAGGTGCTGCCCGGCTTGCGCTCGTCGCCCCGAAAGGTGATGGCCGGCTGCGCGCCACGCTCGTGCGCCAGCTGCGCCAGGCGGGCCGCGATCAGGCTGCTTTCGGGGCTCGGCATCACTCGTCTTTTTCGCCAGGTTCGTACAGGGCTTCGCGGCCGATGCGGTCCATGCACAGCTCGGCCGTCCAGGGCAGCATGAGGGCGCCGCAGCGGGCGTCGCGGTACAGGCGCTCGAGCGGCAGGCTCTTGAGCATGGACTGGCCGCCGCAGGTGCGAATCGCCAGGCGCGCGATGTCCTGCGCGTTCTCCATGATGGTGTACTGCGCGGCGTAGGCCCGCATGCGGGTGGATTTGGCGGGGTCCACTTTGGCGTCTTCAATGGCGCGCAAAAACAGGTTGCGGGTTTGTTCGAGCTTGATGAACATCTCGGCCACGGCAATCTGCTTGGTCGCGAACTGGCGGCGCTTGACGGGGCCGGTGCCCGCAATCTCGCCACGCAAATAGGCCACGGTGAAGTCGTACGCCGCTTGCGCGATGCCCATGTAGGTGGGCGAGAGCGTCATGAACATGTGCGGCCAGCGGCTGGCGGCCTGGAAGTACAGGCCTTGCGGCATGAGCGCGGCGTCCTCGGGCACGAACACGTCCTTGAACACCAGGTTGCGCGAGACGGTGGCGCGCATGCCCAGCGGGTCCCAGTCGCCTTCGACCGTGAGGCCCGGTGCGCTGCGGGGGATGGCCAGGTACAGGGTGTCGCGGCGCGACAGATCGGCGCCTTCCTTTTTCTCGGTGCAGAGCACGCCAAAAAAGTCGGCGGCGTCCGACAGCGAGGCAAAGATCTTTTTGCCGTTGACCTGCCAGCCGCCGGGCACCTTGACCGCCGTGGTGCCAAAGGGCATGGCCCCGGCAGCCGCCGCGCCCCCTTCAGAGAAAGGCTGGGCGTAGATGGCGCCGTCTTTCACCACCCGGGCAAAGTGCACCTTCTGGTGCGCGCGGTGCAGGGCGCGCTGCTCGGGCGTCATCTCCAGGTCTTCGGACAGCAGGCCGCTCCAGAGCGTGGTGCAGACGTGCATGTTGAAGGTCAGCGCGGTGGCGCCGCAGTAGCGGCCGATCTCGGCCGACACCAGCGCGTAGGTGGCGTAATCGGCGCCGTGGCCGCCGTGTTCTTCGGGCACGCAAAGGCCCAGCAGGCCGGCTTGGCGCATGTCCTCGTAATTGGCGAACGGGAACTGCGCATCGCGGTCCAGCTGTGCTGCCCGGCCCGCGAACTTGTCGCGGCCAAGCTGCCGGGCCAGCGCCATCAGCTTCTGCTGTTTCTCGGTCAGCGGGTAGTCGTCGCCGCAAATCGGCATGGTGGGGCGCAGGGTTGGGTCGGTCATGGAATGCTCCGCAGGAAAGGCAGCAAAGCCTGGGCAAAGCGCTCGGGCTGCTCAAAGGTCAGCAGGTGGCCCACGCCGCTGTGGCATTGGTATTGGGCGTTCGGGATCTTGTCGGCCATGCGCTGCACCACGCTGGGGGCGGCGGTGCGGTCGTGTTCGCCGGCGATGCACAGCGTGGGCACGGTGATCGTGGGCAGGGCGGCGCGCTGTTCGAACTGCACCAGCGCACCGAGGGCCGCCTTGTAGGCGGCCGGGGTGATCGAGGCCATGCAGGCCTTGGCCTCCCCGAGGCCCGGACCCTCATAGCCCGGTGCCACCATGGTGGGGATCAAGCCATCGGCCACCTGCGCCATGCGTTGGCCCGCTTCCAAAGGGGCCAGGCGCTGCGCAATGAAGACCTGCTGGAAGTCGCCGCTGCCGTGGCCAAAGGCCGGGCTGCTGGCCGCCAGCACCAGGCCGACCACGCGTGCCGGGTGGCGTGCCCACATCTGCAGCGCCACCATGCCGCCCAGGCTGTGGCCGACCAAGACGGCTTTGTCTAAGCCCTGCGCGTCCATCAGCGCGGCCAGCGCGTCGGCCAGGCCGTCAAAGTCATAAGGCTCGATGGACGGGCTGTCGCCATAGCCGGGCATGTCCCAGGCCAGGCTGGCGTGGCCCGCTTGCGCGCAGGCCTGCTGGATCGGCGCCCAGCCGCTGGCCCGCCCGCCAATGCCGTGCAAAAAGACGAGGGGCACCCCTGCATCGGCGCCCTGCGCAGCGACGCGCACACACAACGGCGTCGTCTTCATGCCAGGGCTTCGCGCACGAGTTCGCCCGCTGCCACCACCACGGTGTCGTCCAGTTGCACGGTGCAGCCCCGCATGGGCAAGTCAAAGTGGCCCAGCGTGTGGCGGCCCGCCACCTCGTTGGCGCCGGTCGAATACAAGAAGTTGCCCGCGAAGGCGCGCAGTTCGGTGCCGTTGCAGTCGCGCTTGTCGTAAAAGGCCATCGCGTCCCAGCGCGCCGCCGGGTTCAGGCCAAAGCCCACATGCGAGACCGCGTAGCAGGCGCGGTGGCCCTCAAAGTCTTCCCAGGCCTGGTAGTAGCCGCGCATCATGTCCACATCGACGCCCTGGCCTTCGATGGCCACCACGCTGTCGTTCTCAATGGTCAGGCGAACCGTGTCGCGCAGGTAGCGCTTGAAGGTCAGGTTCACATCGCCGGGGGCCATGACCAGGGTGCCGCTCACGCTGCCCGCGGCCGGGAAGGCCAGCGCCAGGCCGCCCGGCCAGTGCGAGACCATGCCCGGCTTGTTGGCATAGCCCCAGACGCCGCCGACCACGGCTTTGTCCAGCCGCACGCGCAGATCGCTGCCGGCGGCAGAGGTGACCCGCATCTGCTGCGCGCCCTTGAGCTGTTTCATGGCGCTGCGCACCACGCCCTCCAGGGCCGGGTCGGGCACGGTGCGCTCCAGGATTTCAGGGTGTTCGTTGGAGACCATCAAGAGGCGCGGGCGGTGGCCATCGGCGCCTTGCAGGATGGCGGGCAGCTCGGGCGCGTGCAGCAGCCCTTCCACGGTGCAGTCGACCACGAAGTCGGCCCGGGCGAGCGAGGCCACCACCGGGGCCAGCTGGCCGATCGCGTCGCTGGCGCCCGTCGAACGCACGGGCGCCGGGGCGGTGAGCGGCGGCGTGGTCAGGGTGATCTCGAACACCCGCGCACCCAGGCTTTCCAGGGCCAGGCGCGCCATGTCCACATTCACACGCCGGGACTGGGTTTCGGCCAGAATGGCCACCACTTCGCCGGGCGCCACCTTGCACAGCGTGAAGGTGCGGACAAAAGCCGCGAGCCATTTGTGTTCGATGCGTTCTATCAACATGTCTGCGGTCTCCGGTGCGAAACCAGTTTATATGAATTTTCATGGAATTCCATCCATAATCCCCCCATGCGATCTCCTCGCCCCGCTCCCCCGCCGGCCGACATCCGCGCCCTCAGCCCGGATTTCGAGCCGCCGCATTTCCGCCAGGCGCTCTCGCGCTTTGCCACCGGCGTGACGGTCGTGACCACGCATGCCGCAGGGGCCGCCAAAGGCCAGGCGGCCAGCCGCAACTTTGTCGGCATCACCGCCAGCTCCTTCAACTCGGTCTCGCTCTCGCCTCCGCTGGTACTCTGGAGCCTGGGCCTGCACGCGAGCAGCCTGCCCCTGTTCCATGCGGGCACGCATTACGTCATCAATGTGCTGGCGGCCGATCAGCTCGAGCTGTGCAAGCAATTTGCTTACGGCAAGGGCGACCGGTTTGAGGGCGTGGACTACAGCCTGGGCCAAAGCGGCCTGCCCATCCTCACTGGCGCACTGGCCTGGTTCGAATGCCACAACCGCAGCCGCTACGAGGAAGGCGACCACGTCATTTTTGTGGGCGAGGTCGAGCGCTGCGGCTTCGCCGAGGGCCAGCCCCTGGTCTACCAGGCCAGCCAGTTCGCCACCCTGTCTGCGCTGCGCTGATGCCCGGCTTTGTCGACGATTACCTGGCTTACCTGCTGGCGCGGGCCAGCCACCGGATTTCGGGGGAGTTCCACGAGGTCGTCGAGGCCAGCGGCCTGAGCCTGATGGAGTGGCGTGTCATGGCCAGCCTGTCGGGCAAACCGGCCCTGAGCATCAGCGAGCTGGCCGACATCGTGCTGGCCAAACAACCCACGGTGACCAAGCTGGTGGGCCGCATGCAGCAGGCCGGCTGGGTGCTGCGCTGCGACGCCGCGCACGACAAGCGGCAATCGCTGGTGAGCCTGACCGCGGCAGGTCGCCGCAAGGTCCAGCCGTTGCTGCGGCAGGCGCTGGGGCATGAGCAGCGGGTGATGGCCGACATCGGCCCGGAGCCTGCGGCCCAGCTCAAGGCCATCCTGCAGCGCCTGATCGCCCTGCCACGCTGAAGCGTCGGGGCCGGGCGGTCCGGCCGGCCTCAGCTGCGAAAGCGCTTGCGCGTCAGGGCCAGCGCGACCCAGAACGACACCACGCTGAACGCCAGCAGCACCAGCCCGTGGCGCAGGGCGTGTTCGGGCCAGCGGTCCATGAACAGCGGCCGCACCAGGTCGACGGCGGCCGACAGCGGCAGCCAGTCGGCGATGGTGCGCACCACGGGTGGCAGCTGATCACGCGGGAAGAAGATGCCCGAGAGGAACATCATGGGCGTGAGGAACAGGGTGAAGTAATAGGTGAAGAAGTCGTAGCCCTTGGCCAGCGCATTGAAGATCAGGGCCATGCAGCTGAAGGTGATGCCCACCCCCAGCAGCACCGGCCAGGCCACCAGCAGCTTGGGGCTGTGGCTGATGCCCAGGGCCAGCATCACCAGCAGGATGGCGGTGACGGTGAACAGCGCCTTGAAGGCCGCCCACAGCATTTCGGCCAGCACCACATCGTCCAGGCGCACGGGCGCGTTCATGATGCCGTCCCAGGTTTTTTGCACATGCATGCGCGAGAAGGCCGAATACAGCGCCTCAAAGGTCGCGGCATTCATGGCGCTCATGCAGATGCTGCCGCTGGCCAGGAACAGGATGTAGGGCACTTTCTCGCCACCGAGTTCGATCTGCCCGACCAGGGCGCCCAGGCCATAGCCAAAGGCCACCAGCCACATCAGGGGTTCGGCGATGTTGCCCACCAGGCTGGGGATGGCGAGCTTTTGCCAGACCAGGAAATTGCGGCGGAAGACGGGCCACCAGCGCATGGACAAATGCGGTGCGGCCCAGATGTTGTTCTGGATTTGACTCATGCTCAGCCTTCCTCCCGGATCTGGCGCCCGGTCAATTTCAGGAACAGGTCTTCCAGATTGGAAGGCCGGTGCAGGGTGCGCAGCGCGGGCCAGGCCTGCAAGGCGGCCAGCAGGGGCCGGCTCTCGCGCGTGTAGAAAAACACCGTCTCGCCGCTGACCTCGGTGCGTTCGGACAGTGCCAGCAGCGTGGCCTCCTGCGCCAGGGCGGTGGCGCCCTGGCCATAGACTTCGACCACCTCGGGCTCCAGGTGCGCGGCGATCAGGTCGCGCGGCCGGCCTTCGGCGATCTTGCGCCCCTGGTCGATCACCAGCAGGCGCGAGCACAGGCGCTCGGCCTCGTCCATGAAGTGGGTGGTCAGCAAAATCGACTTGCCCTGCTGCAGCAGCACCTGCAGGCGCTCCCACATCAGGTGCCGAGCCTGCGGGTCCAGCCCGGTGGTGGGCTCGTCGAGCAGCAGCAGGCGCGGCGCATTGATCAGCGCACGCGCCAGGCTCAGGCGCCGCTTCATGCCGCCCGAGAGCTGGCCGGGCTTGGCATCGGCCTTGTGGGTCAGGGCGGCAAACTCCAGCAGCTGCGGAATGCGCTCGCGGATGAGCGGGTCCGGCAGACCGAAATAGCGGCCGAACACCAGCAGGTTTTCGGCCGCGGTGAAGTCGGGGTCCAGCGTGTCCATTTGTGCCACCACGCCCAGCTGCGACTTGATGGCCAGCGCATCGCCTGGCATCTGCAGACCGTTGAAATAGCGCACCGAGCCGCCATCGGGCTCGGACAGGCCCAGGCACATGCGCAGGGTGGTGGTCTTGCCGGCCCCGTTGGGGCCGATCACGCCCAGGCATTCGCCGGGCTCGATGTGGAAACTCAGGTCCTTGACCACCGTCTGGTCGCCGTAGCGCTTGACGAGGTGATCGACCGACAACAGCGGTGCATTCATGGGGTCGATTGTGCCTGCGCCGATAAAATCGGGCTTTGTTCTGCAACCGTCGCCCCGGCGGCCCTTCCCATGTCCCAACCCCTGTCCGAGCGCCTGGCGGTGCTGCTCCAATACCTGTTGCCCAAGCAGGCGCTCACCGCACTGGCCGGCCGTTTGGCGGGCTGGCCCGGTGGCCCGGTGACCACCGCCACCATTCGCCGCTTTGTGCGCCGCTACGGCGTCAACATGGACGAGGCGGCCCATCCGGATGTGGCCAGTTACAGCTCGTTCAACGAATTTTTCACGCGTCCCCTCCGAAGCGGGGCGAGGCCGATCGCCGATGCGCCTTATGTCAGCCCGGTGGACGGGGCCATCAGCCAGTGCGGCCCGATCGACGGCGACCGCATCTTCCAGGCCAAGGGCCACAGCTACACCACGCGCGCGCTGGTGGGCGGCGACGCCACGCTGGCGTCGACCTTCGAAGGCGGCGAGTTCGCCACGCTCTACCTGAGCCCGCGCGACTACCACCGCATCCACATGCCCTGCGCGGGCCGCCTCACGCGAATGGTCCATGTGCCGGGCGATCTGTTCTCGGTCAATCCGGTCACGGCACGCGGTGTGCCCGGCCTCTTTGCGCGCAACGAGCGGGTGGTGTGCGTGTTTGAAGGCGACCGAGGGCCATTTGTCATGGTGCTGGTGGGCGCCACCATCGTCGGCAGCATGGCCACCGTCTGGCACGGCGTGGTCAACCCGCCCCGCCCGGGCCAGGTGCGCGAATGGACCTACGAGATGGGCAACATCGCACTCGCCCAAGGCGAGGAGATGGGACGCTTTTTGCTGGGTTCTACCGTGGTCCTGCTCTTCCCCAAGGGCGTGATGCAGTTCAACCCCGACTGGACCCCGACCCGCCCGATCCGCATGGGCGAAGCCATGGGCCAGGCGTTGGGCCAGGTGCGCTGATTCAGCGCTTGCGCAGCCCCAGCGCCATGACGGTGCCCACCACGATGGCGGCACCCACCAGCTGCATCGGCGCGATCGCCTGACCGAGGAAGACCCAGGCGAGCAGCAGGGCGCAGACCGGCTCCACGTTCATGATGGGCGAATTGCCCACCACGCCCATCTTGGGCAGCACGGTGAACATGATGGTGAACGCGGTGCCGTAGAGCAGGGTCAGCAGCGACAGGCCCAGCCAGCCCAGACCGTCGACCGGCCAGTGCCAGCCGCCGCTGCCCCAGGCCGCCAGGCTGGCCCACAGGGCCACCTGGCCCAGCGTGGTGAAGGTGCGCACCCGGCCATCCAGATCGCCCGCCTCGTATTGGGTGAGCACCATGGCCAGGCCGAAGGTGGCCGAGGCGCCCACCGCAAAGGCCACGCCCAGGCCGATCTGCGCCCAGTGCGCCGCCGCCCCCAGGCCCGAGGCCGCGCCCAGCACATCCAGGGCCAGCGCCAGCCCGAGCAGCATGACCGGCATGGCCAGCACCACAAAGCGTTCCGGACGGTGGCGGTAGAGCAAGCGGGCCCACAGCGCGGTGGAGATCGGGTAGGTGTTGAAGACCAGCAGCGCCAGCGCCACCGGCAGTTGCGCGACCGAGGCATACAGACAGACGCTTTGCACCGCGATCAGCGCGCCAATCAGTGGCAGGTGGCGCTTGTGCCGGGCGCTGAAGGCCCAGGCGACCCGTTGCTGCCACAGGATCAGCAGCACCACCAGCGCGGTCACGCCGCTGCGCACCGTCACGGCCGTGACCACATCGACGCCGTGGTTGAAGGCCAGGCGCGCGGCCACGTGGTTGGCCCCCATCATCAGGGCGATCAGCAGCAGGATGGCAAAGCCGGAGACGGACAGACGCGAGGCAGAACGCATGCACTCATTGTGGCGGGTACAGCCCCAGACCGCTGGCATGCAGGCGACTGAGGCCGAGCAGCGCATCGGTGAAGGGGGTGGCCACGCCGGTCATCTGGCCCAGCTCGCGCACCGCGCTGACCAGGGCGTCCAGCTCGACCGGCTTGCCGGCCTGCACGTCTTGCAGCATGGAGGTCTTGAAGGCCCCCAGCTTGCGGGTGACGGCATGGCGGTCTTCGGGCACTTGCGCGATCGGGATGCCGATGCGCTCGCCGATGGCCTTGGCCTCGAGCATGACGCTGGAGATGAAGCCACGCACCAGTTCATCGTCGAGGATGCGGTCGGTGGTGGCGCCGGTCACAGCGCTGACCGGGTTGACCGTCATATTGCCCCAGAGCTTGTACCAGACGTCTTTCTGGATCTGCGGCGAGAGGGTGGCATGGAAGCCGGCCTGTTGCAGCAAGGCTTGTAGAGCCTGCACCCGGGGCGAGGTTTCGCCCGAGGGCTCTCCCACGATCAGGCCGTCGCCGAAATGGTGGCGGACCACGCCGGGGGCATCGACCGAGCAGCTGGCATGCACCACGCCGCCAATGATGTGCCGGGCCGGCAAGGCGCGGGCAATCGCGCCGTCCGGGTCCACGCTGTTCAAGGCGCGGCCCGCCACCGGCCCGCCAAAGCCTTGCAAAAACCACCAGGGCACGCCGTTCATGGCGGTCAGCACCACCGTGTCGGGCCCGATCAGCGGCCCCACCTGGGCAGCCACCGAAGCCAGCGCAGGCGCCTTGACCGAGACCACCACCAGGTCCTGCACCCCGAGCGCAGCGGCATCGTTGGACGCGTGGACGGGCACGGTGTGCAGCGTCCCGGCCTGGTGCAGTTGCAGACCGTTGTGTTGCAGGGCGGTCAGCGTGTCCCCCCGCGCCAGCACACTCAGTTGGGCGCCGCTGCGCGCCAGATGCACGCCCATCCAGCCGCCAATGGCGCCGGCGCCGACGATGGCGACCTTGCTGAACGTGACGGTGCTCATGCCCGCCACCCGCTGTCGAGGCGGTCGACCTGGCGCACCAGGGCTTCAAACACGTCTTGCCCGGCCCCGTGGTGGGGGTTGAACTGCAGCGCATCGCGCGTGCACTTGGCCGCGATCGGCTCGGGCACCGGGATGGGCTGACCCATGCTTAAGGTGGCCATCTGGATCTCGCAGGCGCGCTGCAGCGTCCACAAAATCGCGAAGGTCTGCGGCAGCGTTTGCCCCCAGGACAGCAGGCCGTGGTTGCGCAAAATCACGGCGGGCTTGCTGCCGATGCTGCGCAGCACCCGGGGACCTTCTTCGGCGTGGATGGTGATGCCCTCGAAGTCGTGGTAGGCCACCATGTCGTGCAGCTGGGCCGAGTAAAAGTTGCTCTGCGAAAGACCGCCTTCGAGGCAGGCCACCGCCACGCCGGCGGTGGTGTGGGTGTGCATCACGCAGTGCGCGCCCTCGATGCCGCCGTGCAGCGTGGCATGCACCACAAAACCGGCCGGGTTGACCTTGTAGGGCGAACCGTCGAGCACCTCGCCCTGCATATTGATCTTGACCAGGTTGCTGGCCGTGACCTCGCTGTAGTGCAGGCCAAAGGGGTTGATCAGGAAATGCTTCTCGCCCCCGGTCACGCTGTCTGGCAGGCGCAGCGTGATGTGGTTGTAGATCATCTCGGTCCAGCCGAGCAGGGCAAACACGCGGTAGCAGGCCGCCAGCTGCAGCCGCGCCTGCCATTCGTCCGGATGCACGCGGGCCTGCAAGGACGGCACGACCGGTTGGGGTGTGGGGAACATGCGCTGTCTCCAGTGGGTTAATTGGGGTCAGATCCCATTTGTTTTTCAGTAGGTGCTGCCTTTGGCGGGCGCGACCGCCGGCCCGCCGGCTTTGAAGCGCGCCGCCAGATCGGCGGTTTGGCGCATCAGGATCTGCGTGTCTAGGCCCACGGCCACGAACACGGCGCCGAGCGCGAGGTAGTGCTGCGCCAGCTTTTCGTCCGGGGTCAAGATGCCCGGGGCTTTGCCGGCTTGGCGGATGCGGGCGATGGCGTCTGCAATCGCCGCCTGCACATCGGGGTGGGCGGCGTTGCCCACATGGCCCATGGAGGCCGAGAGATCGGCCGGGCCGATGAACACCCCATCCACACCGGGCGTGGCCGCGATCGCATCCAGGTTCTGCAGGGCCAAGCGCGACTCGACCTGCACCAGCAGGCACACCTCTTCGTTAGCGCGCTTGAAATAGTCGGGGTAGTGCCCCCAGCGCGAGGCGCGCGCCCCGGCCATGCCGCGCACGCCGCCTTGCCCATCGTCCTGCGGGTAGCGCATGGCCTGCACCAGCTGCGCGGCCTGCTCGGCCGTGTCCACCATGGGCACCAGGATGTTTTGGGCGCCCAGGTCCAGGTACTGCTTGATCAGCGCCGTCTCGCCCAGCGGCACGCGGGTGACCGGGTGGCTGCCGGGGTAGGCCGCGAGCGTCTGCAACTGGGCCTGGATGCTGTGCAAATCGTTGGGCGCGTGTTCGCCGTCGATGACCAGCCAGTCGAAGCCCGCCAGCGCGCAGATTTCGGCGGTATAGGCACTGGCCAGGCCCATCCACAGGCCGATCTGGGGGCGGCGCTCGCGCAGGGCTTGCTTGAAGGTGTTGACAGGGGTCTGCATGGGTGCGCCTTTCAGATGAATCGGAATTGAAGTTGGCCCAGCGGACCATAGTCCGCGTCGAACACATCGCCCCGCTTGGCCGGTGCGGGCTTGGTGAAGGAGCCGGCCAGCACGATCTCGCCGGCCTGCAGGTGTTCGCCCCAGGGGGCGAGCTTGTTGGCCAGCCAGGCGATGCCCACGGCCGGATGCCCTTGCACGCCTGCGGCCAGGCCGGTTTCCTCGACCACACCGTTCTGTCGCAGGATGGCGCCGCACCAGGGCAGGTCGGTGGTCAATGGGTCAACCCGTTTGGCGCCCAGCACGATGCCCGCATTGGCGGCGTTGTCGCTGATGGTGTCAAACACCTTGCGCATGGCCTGGGTGTGGCGGTCGAACTGTTCGATGCGCGCGTCGATGATCTCGATGGCGGGGGTCACGTACGCGGTGGCCTTCAGCACCTGCTGCACCGTCACGTTCGGGCCACGCAAATCGTGCTGGAGGATGAAGGCCAGCTCCACCTCGACACGCGGCGCGATGAAATCGGTGAACGGGATGTCCAGCACCTGGCCGGGGGTGCAGGTGTAGCGCATGTCGTCCAGCAGCGTGCCGTAGTCGGGCTCGTCGATCTGGCTGGAGACCTGCATGGCGCGGCTGGTCAGGCCGATCTTGTGGCCGATCAAGGTCCGCCCTTCGGCGAACTTGAGCTGCATCCAGGCGCGGTTGATGCGGTAACCGTCCTCGATGGTCATGCCCGGAAAGCGCTTGGAAAAATGCTCGATCTGCACGCGCGATTTTTCAGACTGGTTGAGCTCGTGCGCGAGCTGCTGGATCAGTGCATCGTCAAACATGGCGTGTCCCTGTAGGAGCGGTCTCTGACCGCGATGTGGGGGCGGGGCTGATCGCGGTCAGAGACCGCTCCCACCGAAAAGACGAAATGGGGGTCGGACCCCGATTTCGCGTCAGCGAAACTCGGGCTCTGACCCCCATTTCTGGACTGGAGGCACAGGGGCCTGAAACAGCGGATGCAGGTTGCTGTGCTTGGCATCGAACACCTCCGGTCCCACGTCGATCTGTAGCGTGATGCCGATGTGGCGCTGCGCCATGACCGGCGCAAAAAAGGCCTTGGCCACCTCGAGCAGGGCCTGCCCGGCGCGCTGCTGCGTGGCCTCGCTGCGGCCCCGGCCCATGCGCAGGTTCAGGTAGACAAAGGCGTAATCTCCGGTGCCGCCTGCCGCCCGGCCCGCCGCGCCGCCATCGGCCACCGCGTAATGCGGCGCGGGGTAAGCCAGCACACGCGTGCCGCCTGTGGGAAAAACCTGTTTACCCGCTTCGTCCTGGACGCTGAGCATGGTGTCGGCCATTTGGCGACAGAGCGTGCTCATCTGGACTTCAGCGTCCAGCTGGCCGGTGTAGAGGATCACGAGGTGGGGCATGGGGTGTTCTCCTCACA
>JACCDM010652287.1_pt1 | contig 23776 bp, 16 predicted proteins | sample 7445851 | NCBI WGS metagenome assembly JACCDM01 (sample SAMN15323438, study PRJNA562643) | freshwater metagenome | isolation source: river surface water | place: USA:Blue River Watershed | collected 2017-08-16
ATAAAGTATTTCTACCCATATTTCCTACTACAAAATCAACATCACCATCTTTATCTAAATCCGCTGCACGAACCGAGGTCCAAAGTCCTGTCAACTTATCAAGTCCATTTTCACTCATCTTTTTAAAACCCCCTTTTGTATTTTTAAAGATCTGAATTGGTGCATACTCACTGGCTATAATTAAATCATCCCAGTGATCTCCATCAACATCTGAAAAAGTCGCATCACATACCAATCCAAAGTTCAATAATTCACTAGATTTAGTACTTGTAACATCTTTAAATTGAATCGTACCAGCTTTTGAAACATTTAATAAGAGTCTTGAATTGGCAGCTTGTGGATACTGAAAAGGCACATTTCTACCTCCAACGAATAAATCTAAATCCCCATCATGATCAATATCATTTGCAGAAACAACTGAATTGGATTCATTGAATATAGGTAATGCCTGAGATACTAAAGTAAAATTACCCTTTCCATCATTTTGATAGATAACATCCTGTAGAGCTACATCATTCATTTTATTCTCATTGCCACCTCTACAAATGTATAGGTCTAAATCCTTATCTTGATCCAAATCTACCAACAAGACTCCCAAATCTTCCCCTAATTTTTTCATCATGGTAAAATCAGTTTCCAAAGGTTTAGCTTTGTAGGAGCCATCGGTTTGTTGTAAATAAAATGCCCCTGATGTAAATTTTGCACCTCCCATAAAGAAATCAATACGGCCATCACCATTTACATCACCCTGAGTTAGGCAAGGTCCTAATTCAGATAATTTATGTGGCATTAAATTTTGGTAGTTGAAATCAACAAAATCATATTCTTGATGAACATTATGATCTACGATGGAAGATGAAATATCTTCAAACATCAATTTATTGGGAGTTAAAATAGACTGATAAGCAATTGCCGCATCTGACTGCTTAACGTGCAATATCTTATCTATCCCTGGATTCTTAATAATTTGCATTTGGTCATTTGGCCAAATAACTCGTAATTCTTTGATTTTACGATTCTTTCCTAAGCCAATGTGACAAACAGGTTCAACACTAGACAAATACCCCCTGTATGGAGTATATTCATAATAAAAATGCTCACCAGATGAATAAATACCTTCAATTTTACACATCAAAGCACCCTCCGCAGGTGTATTTTTTGCAGGATCTACTTGAATACGCAAATAATGACTTTCGTCTAAATTATTTTCGATACTATTGTTTTTATAAACAAATGCCTGGTCATTGATATTATTTACTACATAATCCAAATCACCATCATTGTCTAGATCCCCATAAGCTGCCCCATTAGAAAAAGAAGGAACTTCAAAACCCCATTCTTTTGATACATCTTCAAATTGTAAATTTCCTTTATTTTTAAATGCATAATTGACAACCTTGATCACCGGAATCTGATCTAATAACATATCTTGCGTTGCTAACATTCCTGACTCCGCATGATACATCATAAAATCACGATCTGTTACATCTTTCGGAAAACCATTTGTAATCAATAAATCACGATACCCATCATTATCAAAATCGGTTACAGAAGGACACCAGCTCCATTCTGTCTCCGCCATCCCTGCTAACAACCCTATTTCACTAAATTGCTTTACGTGATTATTATCATACACACCAGGATTCAATTGCAAGGTATTACGCATGAATTGATACGTATAATTCAAATTATTTGAATTCACATAGTTCTGGTAATTATTTGCTGGCAAAAACTGCTTCTTTCTTTCATTGTTCTTCGGCAACATGTCTAAAATGACAAAATCAGCTAAACCGTCGTTGTTAATATCATTGATTTCATTACCCATCGCCGCTTGGCTAGTGTGTTTGAAATATTTTTTTGCTTGATCAGTAAATGTCCCATCTTGATTATTTACGTACAACAAATCATCAGAAACATAATCGTTGGTTACATAAATATCTGGCCAATTATCACGGTTAATATCACAAATGGCAAGTCCTAAACCAAATCCTTCAATCGTAATTCCTGCTTCTTTTGATACATTGGTATAGACAGGATGCTGTAATTCTTTTGAAAAATCACAACGATAAAGACGGTCAGTATTTGGATAAGAGCCATCTGTAACTTTGGGACGATAGATAGCAGGAGAATCATCAATTTTATCTGTCAATACGTACAAATCTAAATCGCCGTCACGGTCATAATCAAAAAAAGCAGCATGTTGAGAAAATCCATTATCATTTACCCCATATTCTTTTGCCAACTCTTTAAAAGTAGGTACTCCATCTTTAATTCCTTGATTGACAAACAACAAATTCTCACGATCCGAATCTGCTTTTTTCATGGTAACAGTTACATAAATATCTAATAAACCATCTGCATTTATATCCACTACAGCAACACCAGAACACCAACGCTTTTTTGTATCCAAGCTTGCTTTAGAAGTAACATCTTCAAACTTTAATTCACCCTTATTCAAATATAGCTTTGACTCAACAATATTTCCTGCAAAAAACAAATCTTGTAAGCCATCCTTATTAAAATCACCCATTCCAACACCACCACCATTATATAAGTATTCTTGAGTTAGAATATTTAAAGTATCGTTATCTTTTACATCATTTGAAAAAGTAATTCCAGTATGATCAGCATCTAGCAATTCAAATGTTTTCTTTTTCCCACATGATGTTAAAATTAGAAAAGGTAATAAGAAAAATACCCAGGTAATTTTTTTCATTTTTAATAGTCTTTAATTTGGTAAATGCAGGTTGAATATACTAAAAAAAGGCCAAATAATCAATTCAAAGGTATATACTAACAAAAAAGGGTGGTAAAAATACCACCCTTTTTATGAGGAAAGAAATGAATCTTAATAACCAGGATTCTGAGTTAAGATTGTTTCTTTTTTGTTAACTAAGTCAATCTCTGACTGAGGAATAGGCAACAAAGCATGTTTAGCTTGGTATGCACCTTTCTTAGGTAACGTATTTGGCAAGTGACCCGCAGATGACTCATAATCCAAATAGTTATTTAACTCAGTTACATCAGTTCCCCAACGAACTAAGTCGAAGAAACGGTGACCTTCCATAGCTAACTCTAACTTACGCTCAAAACGAACAGCAGTTCTTGCAGCAGCCTTATCTGTCCAAGCAGCATCATAAGTTTTGATCACATATTTCGCAGCATCTGCACCTGAGGAACTCTTAACAAATCCAGCAGAATTAGCAGCACGTGTACGAACTTTGTTCACATACTCTTGAGCTTTAGCTAAAGAACCTACTTCAACCTCACATTCTGCAGCCATTAATAATAAGTCAGCATAACGGATTACAGTATAGTTCAAAGCTGTATAACCTGGAGTCCAAGAAGAGTTATCTTGTAATGAACCTTTGTCAGACTTGTAGTAAGAATATTTCTTAGGAGAGTATGGACCACCGTTTGGTTGGTTACGGATCCAAGCCGCACCTGGGTGATCTTGCCAATCTAAGAACATAATTCCACGACGTCCAACTGTCCAGTCTAAACGTGGATCTAAATCATTAGCATCTGGAGTAAATGAAGCTTCTGAAGTAATACCCATATCAGTTTTTACTTGGTTAGCACCAGTGTTGTAAGAACCATCTAATAAAGGTAATCCATCCGCAGTACGGTAAGAGTTAACCAATTCAAAAGATGGTTGGAAGAAACCACAACAGTTACCAGGACCATTAGGACCTGTATTGTATGGCCAGTTCAAGTCACCATCAGCATTTGCGTTGTTTACTGATCCAGTGTTAGAAGCCTGTTGAACAGCAAAAATAGACTCAGAATTGTTATCATTTGATGCCTTGAATAAGTCACCAAATTTATCCAATAAAGCGTATTTCTTACCATTAGCAGTAACACCAGAAGCGATACAAGCATCAAACAAAGTTTTAGCTCCAGTATAATCTTTTTGGTATAACTTGATTTTACCTAAGTAAGCAGCAGCAGCCCATTTGTTTGCACGACCAGCAGCACCTTGTGTTTCTGGTAAGTTCGTGTAAGCAAAGTTCATATCAGCCACGATTAAAGGCCATAAATCTTTGTCATTTTTAACAACTGACAAGTCCATTGTCTCATCAACATATGGAGTATTGTTGTAGTTACGCTTTAAAGAGAAATAAGCGTGAGCACGTAAGAATTTAGCTTCAGCTTCAATTCTTGTTTTATCAGCAGCAGATACATCAGATGCAGCAACTTTTACTAAACGTAACACGTTATTCGCACGAGCGATGATTTCATACAAACCACGGTAGTTATCATTGATAACACCTTGAGTTGATTGGTATGTATACGTCTGGATAGGGTTGATATCCGAGAAGTCACCCGGGTCAGTTCCTTTGTTAGCGTCTCCACCACGTACAGAACCCCATACCCAGTTCCAAGGGTGCACCATACGAGTACCCGAACCAGAAAGCATAGAATATGCTGCAATTAAAGAACCCTCAATACCCTTCTTAGAAGATAATTGAGATTCTGAGATTGAACCTGCAGGCTTAACCTCTAAGAAGCTATCCTTACAAGCGAAGCCTAGTAATGCTACGGCTAAAAAACCTGCAGCTACTTTGCCTCTTTTTACTAAATATGATTTATTCTTCATTTCTTTTTTCTGATTTTAAATTAAAAACCAATGTTCAAACCTACAGTGTAACTCTTAGTGATAGGGTAGTTACCTACGTCAATACCAAATTGAGTATCCGCGTTACCACCTACACCTGGATCTAATCCTTTGTAATTAGTGATAGTGAACAAGTTGTTAGCTGAAGCAAATAATCTCAATTTGTTCATTTTCAACTTAGAAAGAACGCTTTGTGGCATTGTGTAACCTAAAGTTACAGTTTGCAATCTGATATAATCACCATTTTCTACGTAGAATGAGTTAGCCTGCGTATTTGTAGAGAAGTTTGAAGCAGTTTCGAAAATTGGAATAGTAGCACCTGGGTTGCTAGGAGTCCAAGAATCTTTAACACGCTCACTGATAGCTGCACCTTGGAAAGATGGGAAGAAATCAGTAAACCACTTAGAAGCGTTGAAAATTTTGTTTCCAAAGAATCCGTTTGCTTGAGATACTAAATCAAAGTTCTTGTAAGTTAAACGTAAAGTTAAACCTGCAGTGAACGTTGGAACTGGAGAACCTAAGTAAGTTCTATCAGAAGCATTGATTTGACCATCACCATTTACGTCAACATAACGGAAACGACCTACACCAGCACCATCTTGCTTAGGAGCTGAAGCAACCTCAGCAGCATTCTGGAATAAACCTTGAACTTTGTAACCATAGAATGAAGAGATAGAGTATCCCAATTGGTTACGGATCGGAGTTAATCCACGATATCCTGGGTTGATTGTAGAGATATAAGTTAAACCATCTGCAATACCAGTAATCTCATTCTTTAAGAAACCAGCAGTAACACCTAAATCATAGTTCAAATCAGAAGAGATTTTACCTTTAGTGTTAACAGCAATATCTAAACCTTTGTTAACCATTGAACCAATGTTAACTGAAGGAGCAGCAGCATCAAAACCGTTAGTTGCTGGGATAGGTAAAGCTAATAATAAGTCTTTAGTATCTTTTTGCCAGAAATCAACGATAACGTCTAAACGACCATTTAAGAAAGTACCATCAAAACCGAAGTTTTTAGTAACAGCAGTCTCCCACTTAGCATCTGGGTTACCAACACGAGTTCTGTAATAACCTTCAGCAACTGAAGAGTTAGAACCATTGATATCGTATACTGAACGACCAATGTTAGTTGAGAACAACGAGTACTGGTTGTTTGGATCAACTGGGTTAGAGTTACCCATTGTACCATAACCACCACGGATTTTCAAGTCATTGATCCAAGTCAATTCTTTCATGAAGTCTTCAGAAGAAATTCTCCAAGCTGCAGAGAATGCAGGGAATACACCATAACGGCTGTTAGCACCGAAACGAGAAGAACCGTCACGACGAACAACTGCTGTTAAGATATACTTGTTATCAAACATATAATTCAAACGACCAAATACTGAAGCAAAGTTTACACCAGAGAATAATGTAGAGTTAACTGTTTTACCAGAACCAGCTACTGTACTCATAGTGATATAGTTTGGATCAATTGAGAATGGATTGAAACCACCAGCTGAGATCGAACGACCAGCACCTGTATTCAATGCCTCTTGACCAACTAAAACATCTACATTATGCTTACCGAATTTCTTCTTGTAATTTAATGTGTTTGTGAATGTATAAGCAAATGAATAACCAGCACCTTCGTTATATCCGAATGCAGAGTTGTTCTCTGAGTTTTCGTACTGTAAACGAGAATATGACCAGCTATATTGGTTATTGTACTGTCCACCTACTGAAGTACGTGCAGTCAAACCATCAATAATATCCCACTCAGCGTATACGTTACCTACAGCACTTGCATTGAAGTTTCTGTTGTTTAATAAACCTGTTTGGTTAGCAACTGGGTTACGTGGATTGTTAAATCCTTTTGCAGCAGTACCAGCATATCCACCATTCTCATCATAAACTGGAATGATAGAAGGCATACGGAATGCTTGTAAGATATCATTCTCATCTTGAGCAATACCTTGTCCACCTGCACCACCCGTTTGACCTAAAGTCTGACGGTATGTAATTTGCATATTCTCTCCAATACGTAAGTTCTTTAATACGTTGAACTCAGAGTTAGCACGGAAGCTATAACGCTTGAAGCTGTTAGACATCAAGATACCTTGTTGGTCTTGGATACCTAAACCTAAATAGAAACGACTTCCTTCTCCACCACCAGAAAAACCTAATGAATGACGGTGAATTGGAGCTGAACGAGTAATTGCATCGTACCAATCAGTACCAGTCTTATTAGCTCTAACTACTTGATAGATAGAACCAGCAGTTGGGTCAATATTGTATTTTGACTTCCAATCAGCAGGAACTGTTGATTGACCAGCAGCACCACCTACGTTGATATATTCTGGCAATACTGGAGTAGCTCCATTACCAAATTGTGGGTGGTTTGGCGTAATGCCAGAATTTTTGTAACCATTCCAAGTCCAAGTAGCGAAATCAGTTGGATTCATCATCGCTTGTCCTTTACCTGGATCAGTTACACCGTACATTGCATCATAAGTAACATTAAGTTTCTTAGCTGACTTTGTACCTCTTTTAGTTGTATATACAACAACACCGTTAGCAGCACGAGCTCCATAGATAGAAGCAGCAGCAGCATCCTTTAAAACTGTTACGTTTTCGATGTCATCTGGATTGATAAAGTCTGTAGAAGGAACAGGTAATCCGTCAACGATATATAATGGATCGTTAGAACCCGCTGGACCGAATGAACCGAAACCACGGATACGTACCTGAGAAGTTGTTCCTGGCTGACCGTTAGTGATTACAGTTACACCGGCAACACGACCTTGTAACTGCTGCTCAACGTTTCCAGATGGACGTAATGTTAAATCAGTTGCCTTTACAATTGAAACCGCACCTGTTGTCTCACGTCTGTTATCAATGGTATAACCAGTAACAACAACTTCGCTTAATTGAGATACGTCTTCATCTAAAGCAATTGAAACGTTAGATTGAGATCCAACGCTAACATCTTTTGTTTTGTAACCAACAGCCGAAACTGTTAATACACTGCTTCCAGACTTAACATTTACAGAGAAAGATCCATTTACATCAGTAGTTGTACCTGTAGATGTACCTTTAACTAAAATACTAACCCCTGGAATTCCTTGACCATCAGGTCCAGAAACCTTACCCGCAACCTTACGGTCTTGAGCAAAAGAAGAGAAACTTCCTAGCATTACCATCACTAGCAGAAGAAAGCTCCCAAGACTTTGGTAAAATTTGTTTTTCATAATTAGTTAAAATAATTGTTAAAAATGTTTACTGTTTGAACGGTTTTGGATTTTTTTGAATTTGACCTCCTTTCATTTGTTAATAAAAAATTTGTTCTCTTTAAAAATTACAATTAAATAGGTTTATAGGTTAATTAAAATCAACTAAGACATAGCTGTCCTAAACTGTTCTAATCTATCAAATATCATTTAACATATGTACAATTGCAAATTATCAGGAAACAAAAACCTGATTTTTTTACATTTTTTTAATAATTATTTAATAAGTACAACAAAACGGGTATATTTGACTTAAAATAATGCAATTTTAAAGAAGAAATAATCTATATTTTTTCAATTTTTGGGTAAAAACTGCATTTTTTAAACGTTTACATTTTAATTTAGATTTTCCATTTCTGACTGAAAGTAAATCTTTGAAAAGTGCCATTTTAACTAAATAGAAGATTTTTGTATTTATAAAAGATGAAAAATATATTTTTGTATAAATTTGATACAATGATCAATATTTTCATACGCTCTTCGATTTAATGTGATAAATGAATAAAGTTCATCCTAAAGAAATTCTTGCTACCCTTCCCACACAACCGGGTGTTTATCGATATTTTGATGAACAAGGTAACCTTATATATATAGGGAAAGCTAAAAATTTAAAAAACAGGATTAGCTCCTATTTTATAAATAAACATCAGGATAATAAAACAAAAAGATTAGTTCAACTTATCAAACATGTAGAGTTTACCATAGTACATTCTGAATTTGATGCTCTATTATTGGAGAACACTTTAATCAAACAATTCCAACCTCGTTTCAATATTCTTTTAAGAGATGATAAAACATATCCATTTATCTGTATCACAAAAGAAAGATTTCCAAGAATCATAACAACTCGAAAAATCGATCATCAACAAGGACAATTCTATGGCCCGTTTGCCAATCCAAAATCAATGCACACATTGATCGAAATGATTCGACAGTTATATCCGATTAGAACTTGTACTTTTACTTTGAAACAAGATCAGATTGAAGCACAAAAATTTAAAGTTTGCCTTGAGTTTCATATTGGCAACTGTAAGGGCCCTTGTGAGAATTTACAAGAAGAGTCAGAATACAACGAACACATCCTACAAATACATCATATATTAAAAGGTAATTTTCAAATCGCAAAAAATTACTTTTATGATGAGATGCTCAACGCCTCTAAAAATTTGGCATTTGAAAAAGCCCAAGAAATAAAAGAAAAATGGGAATTGCTTGATAATTTTCAAGCCAAATCAACTGTTGTCAATCCAAGTATTCAAGATGCAGATGTGTTTACCATCGTTTCTGATGAAACAACTTCCTATTTTAATTTTATGCACATCATCAATGGAACGATCACGCAAGCTCAAATTTGGGAAATAAAAAAGAAATTATTAGAAGATGAATCTGAATTGCTGGAAATGATGGTACTCGAAAAAAGAGAACAATTTCAAAGCGAAGCAAAAGAAATAATCACCAATGTTCCGCTACAGATAGAATTTAAAGGAGTAAAGAACATAGTACCGCAGATGGGCGACAAAAAAAAGTTGCTCGATATGTCTCTAAAAAATGTGCTTTACTTTAAAAAAGAAAAAGCAGACCGTAAGGCTGCAGAGGAAAGTGGAGGAGATCGCAAAAAAAGAATTTTATTCACCTTGAAAAATGATCTTCAATTAAAACAACTACCCATACACATCGAATGCTTTGATAATTCAAATTTACAAGGGACGAATCCAGTTTCTGCTATGGTTTGTTTTAAAAATGCAGTTCCATCAAAAAAAGATTATCGACTCTTTACCCCCAAAACTGTTGAGGGTCCGAATGATTTCGCTACAATGAAAGAAGTAGTAGGAAGAAGATATCACCGTTTATTGGAAGAAGAAGCAGACCTGCCTCAATTGATCATCATTGATGGTGGTAAAGGACAATTGAGTGCTGCGGCGGATGCCTTGAAAGAACTCAATCTTTATGGACAAATTCCAATCATTGGTATTGCGAAAAGGTTGGAGGAAATTTATTTCCCAGAAGATTCACTACCTATTTATATAGATAAAAAATCAGAGTCGCTTAAGCTAATTCAACAATTAAGAGATGAAGCCCATCGATTCGGAATCACAGCTCATCGAAATAAAAGAAGTAAACAATTTTTAATTAGCCACCTTGAAGAAATAGATGGTATCGGCAAACTCACAGCTCAAAAATTATTTAAAGAATTCGGAACCATCAAAAATATGCAGGAGGCAACAGATGAGGAATTAGAGAAGGTCCTTGGGAAGGTAAAAGCCAAGAAATTCAGGTTAGAACTTGATAGGTATGAGGGATGATGTGTAAGGTGTAAGGTGTAAGATGTAAGGTGTAAGGTGTAAGGTGTAAGGTGTGAAGTGTAAGGTGTGAAGTATAAATTTTTAATGATACCTTATACTTTACACCTTTCCACTTTCAACTTTCAACTTCCCATTTCTATACACCATTATAATAATGGCTAAGGCAATGGAAATTTCACAAACACCAATCACTAAAATAAACAGTGAAAAAATTAGCCCTTGCTGTTCTTGATCACCGCGATTAAAGGCAGCAAAATTTAAATTAGCTGCAGCTAAAATCAACTCAATGCCCATAAGGATAAACAGTGTGTTTCTTTTCAACAATATAATACCAAGCCCTATTGAAAAAATAAAAGCTGAAACTAACCAAAAAGCATTCACAGAAATTTCATTCATCTTTTTTGGCAATATAAGTGGCTCCAATTAAGGCAATCAATAAAAAGATACCCACTAGTTCAAAAATAAAACTATAATTTGTCGTCAATAGAAATCCAACTTGACGAACTTTGCTTTCGTCTCCCGGAAGGATATTCGTTGGTAAATTGGAAATTTCAATTAATCGAATCCATCCATAAAATCCAGCAATTGAAATCAAAAGAGGAAACCATTTATCGTTTTCCTGTACTTTCATTTCATTTTTTTGGTCTTCACTCCTATTCTGCGTTAGCATGATTCCAAATAAGATTAAAATCATTACTCCCCCCACATAAATCAATAAATGAGAAACAGCAAGCACGTCCGCTTTTGCTAAAACAAATAAACCTGCTAAACCAAACATGACAACAAACATTAATAGTGCTGCATGCAATAAATTTCTAGTGATCAGCATCCCTATTGCTGCCCCACAAGAAATAATCGCCAAAATCAAGAAAATGATGGAATTATTCACTTTCATCTCCTTTCTTTTCATTTCCTGGTGGTGAAACCTTCGGCTTAAAACTTGGTTTAAAAGCTGGCTTAAAGGCTACTTTAGGCTTACTTTCTTCAACTGGGGTTGAAACATTCTGTTCTTTCCCTGGGGTTTCAACCCCAGGCTTTTCAATTTGTATTTTTTTAGCTTCTTCTTTCTCAGCCACAAATTGTTCATAAAGCCTACGTTTTTCTTCTGCCTCCTCTGGACTCAAATTACTGTAATGAAACAAATGATCTTTTACGTCAAAAGTAGAGAAATCATATTCCGATGTCATTGTTAAGCACTCCGTTGGACAAACAGTGGTACATAATCCACAAAAACAGCATTTCGACATATCAATATCGAATTTTGCTGCATATAATCTTATCGGAGAACCATCTGAGGCATAACCAACCAAGCCAGTAGCTTTAATTGGATCAATCTCTATACAATCAACAGGACAAATTTTAACACACTTATCACAAACAATACAATCCTCCATGACGTTATCCAATTGGTAACGACCTCTCTCTGGTATATCTATTTTTTCGGCTGGAAATTGTGCAGTAAAAATACCTTCATTACTTTGAAAATAAGATGGATCTTTAATATCATGCGCTTTTCTCTGCTTTTTAGCAGCCCACAAATGCTTCCATGTTAATGACATTCCCTTTGAGGTTGACACTAGCCCAAGAATAATTTGATCAATATATTTTTTGAAGGCTCCCATTAAAAGTAAATTGCAGGAAATGTAGTTGGATCTGATTCCCTTAAAATTTCATATACCTTATCTACTACATTTTCAACATTGGGTTTTGAAAAATAATCTCCATCTGAACTATAAGCAGGACGATGCGGAGCTGCCGCTAAACATGCGGCCGGACTATCTAACCATTCAAAAGCCCCTTGGTTGTCTAAAACTTCTTGCATCATAAATGCTGATGCTCCTCCAGGCATATCCTCATCAATAAAAACCACACGATGTGTTTTCTGAATAGAATTCAAAATATTTCTTGGCAAATCAAATGGCAATAATGTCTGAACATCTATCACCTCCGCTGAAATACCCATATCATTTAATTGCTCTGCTGCTTCCATGACAATACGACACATAGAACCATAGGTAACTAGCGTAATATCAGTTCCTTCTCTCAATACTTCAGGGACACCTAATGGAATTTTAATTTCATCTAAGTTATCAGGCAATTGCTCTTTTAAACGATATCCATTTAAACATTCAATCATTAATGCAGGATCATCTCCTTCCAATAATGTTCGGTACAATCCTACTGCTTGCGTCATATTTCTTGGCACACAAAAATGCACTCCACGTAAACTGTGCATTAACGTTGCCATTGGACTTCCAGAATGCCAAATACCCTCCAAACGATGTCCTCGGGTACGAACAATCATTGGAGCTTTTTGTCCCCCGGCAGTACGATAATGCATACATGCCCAATCATCTGATAATAATTGTAGCGGATAGAAAATATAATCTAAATATTGAATTTCGACAATTGGTCGTAACCCTCGCATGGAAGCTCCTATACCTTGACCAACAATGGTCATTTCGCGAATTCCGGTATCTGTAATTTGTAATTCACCAAATTTTTCCTGTAAACCGGCCAAAGTTTGATTCACATCTCCAATTTTTCCTACATCTTCACCTAACACAAACACACGAGGATCTTGCAAAAAGGAAGTAAAACCTCTATTAATTATTTCTCTACCGTCTACCATTGGAGATTCCTTACTAAATTTTGGTTCAACAGCATTTACTAATAATGGCGATTGCTCAGATTCGCTAATTTGATGTGAACTGAATCGTCTACGATTTTTTTCTTCTAATTCGTTTAACCATTTCCGAAGTAATTTAACTGCTGGACCTTGGTAAAACCTAAAAATGCGTAGTGTTTTACGTCCAGCACGAACTAAATCAGAAAAAATTGGGTAGGTCAGCTGGGACAACTCATCAATGATTGGCTGAATCAATTCAGGTTGATTAGTTGATTCAAGTAAACTTTTTGCTATACGCAAAAAGCCTTTTTTATCTACATCTATGGATGCCATATAAGAGGCGAAAGCCTCTTTTTGATAATTACGCGCCTGTAAAACTGCATCTTTATCAATTTTTTGTAATTCCTCTTCAGTCGCAAATCCCTTTTCCAGAATCCACCTTTTAAACAAAACATTACAATCAAATTCTACCTCCCATTCCAAACGTTCTTGAGACTTATATCGCTCATGCGAACCAGAAGCGGAGTGACCTTGCTGCTGGGTACAATCTTCTACATGCACTAAACAAGGAACAAATTCTTCACGGGCCAAAGATGCCACTTTTTGGTATGCATCAATCAAACCTGGATAATCCCAAGCTTTCACACAAATGATTTCTAAACCCTTATCTGATTCATCTCGCTGATAACCAGCTAAAGACTTTGAAATGGATTTTTTGGTTGTTTGATAATCAATGGGTACAGAAATACCATAACCATCATCCCAGACAGAAAATACCACTGGAATTTGAAGTACACCTGCTGCATTGATTGACTCCAAATACATCCCTTCAGAAGTTGAAGCATCACCAATTGTAGTAAAACAAACTTCTTTGCCATCTGTTGAAAAACGACCTTTATAATCGTTTAAAGCAGGATTATCACGATATAATTTTGATGCATAACCAACACCTAATGCCTTTGGCGTTTGCCCAGCAGTAGATGAAATTCCTGCCAATGAATTACATTGTTTGGTTTGGTCAATCCAATTTCCTTGAGTATCTAAAAGTCGAGTGGCATGATGATTATTCATTTGTCTACCACCAGAATGTGGATCAAATAATATATCAGGATGCCCGTATAATTGAGCAAAGTATTGCTGCCAAGTCATGTCACCAATTGCTGCAGCAACCGTTTGATCTCTGTAATACCCGGAAAAATAATCTCCAACACGCATCGAACGAGCTAAAGCGATCTGACACAACTCCTTCCCATCACCATAAATTCCAAATTTTGCTCTACCCGAAAATACCTCTTTCCTAACCAAAAGGCTACATTGGCGACTTAATACAGCTAACCGATAATCTTCTAATACTTTTAGCGGATCAAAAGTAATAGTAGGTTCGGAAAAGATAAACGTATTGGCTTTGCTCAATGGGAATCTAAATAATTGTAAAAATACAAGAAAAAGGATTGTCAACAAAACCTATTTTTTACAGAAAGTTTGTAAAAAAAATGGCTTTTTTTTTGACATCATAGTCCAATGTTATAGATTTGCTCATTGTCAATCTAAGAAATTTAAAATTAACCATGAAAAATTTATTCGCAATTTTCGCCTTAGTAATCGGTTTTGCATTTACTTCTAATGCACAAGGAGTAATCAAATTTAAGGCAGGCACCCATGATTTTGGTAAAATTCCACAAGGAGTTCCTGCAACTTATACATTCGAATTTACTAATACAGGTAAATCGCCTGTTGTTATTTCAAATGTGCAACCATCATGTGGATGTACTACACCAGATTGGACTCGTGAGCCAATTATGCCAGGAAAAGTAGGTAAAGTAACTGCTTCTTATAATGCAGCAGCTTTAGGTGCTTTCAATAAAACAATCACTGTAGTAAATAACGGTGAAGTTGGAAATATCGTCCTTTCTATTCAAGGAACGGTGGAGAAGAAATAAATTAGTAGTTAATTGTGGAAAGTTGAAAATAATAAACTTTAAATTTTCAACTTTCCACTTTCAACTTTCCACTTTCCACTTTCAACTTTCAACTATATCAATCCCTATTCTCCAATTCTTTTCTATTCCCTAAAGAGTTGATCCATTTTGCAATTTTTAGTACATCTGAAGCTGGAACATGACTCATTGGAGCCATTTCTGTTGCATATTCAGGCCAGTTGGCAGGATTTGGCTTATAAACCAAATTCAATATTTGCTTCTCAGAATATTTACGTTTAGCTATCTCCTCAAAAGCAGGACCAATAATTCGTTTATCTTTTGCATGACAAGCATTGCAAGTATGCTTTTTCAATAATGCAATTGCTTCAGTTTCTGATACAAGTCCAACGGCAGTTTTTGTTTTAGTCGTTAAATTTGATTTTACTAGTGGTTGAACTTGAACTTCAGTTTTAGTCATATCTACTTCAAGAGCTAAGGCCTTATTTGCCACTTCAAGTCCATTTGAAGAAACAATCTCATTAATTGTAAAATAGGCTGTTTCATGTAACAAATTTTCTCCCGACTCACTTAAAATACCTGGAAATTTAAGTTCATGAATGAAATATTGTCTCATTCCATCTAGCACCAAACGTACGGTTAACTTATCATCTGAAATTTTTACCGACTTAATCTTTAAATCTTTAACTTCAATGATTGGGCTACCATATTGATGTTGATACTTATAAATGTAACTTCTTAAGGCATATGAAGATAATTTCTTTAAAGAATTTTCACTTACTGCTTTGGTAAAGTTAATTTCAAAGCCGTCAGTTTTTGAATGGATCTCCTTAATTTCAAATGGAGTTTTTCCATTCCATACCAATCTTTGCAAACCAAATTCATCTTTTCCAGTAGACCCCCAACCTCTTGATGTCATTCCTACAAACATAGAACCATCTAGGCCAAATCTTTCACGTAAAATACCAGATTGGAATCCTTCACGATAATTTATACAAAAACCTTGATACACTCCATTAACTTTTTCAAGACCCATGCGCATCACTTTTGATTGTCCCTGATCTGCCACAAAATATTGTCCTGGGAATGGGCTAAATTTCCCCGATGTGGTGTCTTGTAGAATATCGGAAGTGGATATACCCATGATGGCATGTGGAAACCAAACAGCAGGTAATTTTAAATTTTTAACTTTTTTTGCTGCCTCGAACATTGGATTTCCATTGTCTGGAATTTCTTCAAGTGTTAATTTAAATGGGCTATTAGGCTCCTTTGCCCATTTTAATCCCCCTGGATTACCCGCAAATTCACCTTTAGCCAAATGGGTTACCCTACCAGAGCCAACCCAGTCACCTTGATTTTCTCCATAGAATAAATCTCCTTCAACATTGAAACTATAACCTGCAGGAGATCTTAAACCTCCAGCAAAAGGCTCTAATTTTCCATCTTTTGTAATTTTTACAAACCAACCTCTCCACTTCGAAAATTTACCTTCTCCGAAACCAATCCATGCTAAGTTTAAAGAAACCCACATATCTCCATTTTTGTCAAATACAGGACCATAGGTATATTCATGATAGTTCCCTGATAACTCAAATTGATATACGGGCTCATATAAATCAGCGATACCATCGCGATTTACGTCAGAAACTTTGGTTAATTCACCCCTTTGTGAACAATAGAAAACTCCATTATCATATGCTAATCCTAAGATTTCATGCATGCCAGAGGCAAATCGGTGATAACTTACTTGGTGATTTTCTTGTTGGTATGGATTTTCTAAAATCCATATTTCCCCTCTTCGAGTACTGATAGCCAATCTTCCATCAGGCATTGTGGCTATACCTCCAACCTCAAGATATATTTCTTTAGGAATTGGCAAGGTCTTGATTTCATAGAAATCAGATTCTTGTGGAGCTCCTTTTTTCTGCGAAAATGCTCCAAAGCTTATTAAACAAAGTATTAGTATGATTCCCTTTTTCATATACTTACCAAATAATTTCATAGTTAAACTCTTCTCCTTCCAAAGGCAAACGCATCTGCGAAGATTGTAATCCATTTTTTAAGATTTCAGCATTTCCAGTATTCCACTTAACAAAATAAGAATTACTGTCAATCGCATTCCATTTCGATTGCACTTGATCTATTTCTGTTCCGTTACCAGCAATCAATTGTACATTAGACTTGCTTGAACTTGCTCCAATTAGTTTTAATTTTCGAACCAAACCTGTACCCTTTTCGTTCGGAGAAATTCGGTCTTCAATGATTAAATTTGTTGCCTTCCATTGATACATAAAAACGGGTCTACCATGCTCAATTTTATATCCTTCGTACACCAATTGATCTGCTTGCAATGAATCTGGCTGATTTTGATGATCAACTACTAAAGGAAATTTACCATCTAATTCAATAGCAACACCCATTGGTTCTGCCGTTTGAGGTTCACCTCTATTTTCCCACATTTGTGTGACATTCAAGAATTTTCCTTTCCAAACTTGTAATAAGGCTCCTTGCTTTAGATTATAGGTATAATGAAGGCCACTTGGATCACCAACATGAATCACATGTGTTTTTTTGATTCCTTTATGGAAAGAAAACGATCGTTGAAAAACAGGCTGCGATTCAGCTTTTAATTCAATCATCCCAACAGCTTCTGGATCAGGCAGAGAAGTTCTCTCATGAAAATCAACCCATCTTGCTCCAACGCGTTTTACACTTAAACCTAGCGACTTGGGTCCCCAAGAAAAATCCTTTGCATAAATCAACACCAAATGATGTTTGCCTGCAGAAAGATTTATTTTTTGATACACATTGTCTGTATACCAGTGTGCGCCATTATTTAACTCTTTTCCATCAATTGTTAACAGTCCAGACCCTGTCCAATTGGTTTTAAACTCATATGTATCAGTTGCAGGAACATCAAAATCTTGTTCGAACTTAGCCAAAAAATCACTTCGAAGTTCAATTGATTTTTGGGTGATTTTATCTAAAGTAGTAGAGGAAACAACTTTTGCTTCTCCAATTTTTAATTCAGGAAATTTACCTTCATAAATTTTCAAATCAACCTTTCCTGAAGTGACAGAAGGCAAATCATACGTTTCATACCAAATATTTTTAAACGCTACTTGTCCATGATCCCCTTGAATTATGATTGGCCCATAAGCTGATTCTTTTTCAAACAATGAACCGCGAGTCATTCCAGAAACAACAATATTTTCGTGAATAACAATACCATTTAGGAGCACTTTTTTAAAGACTGCATTTTGAATTTTCTGCCCTTTCGCATCAAATTTTGGTGCTTGAAACTCTACCTCCAATTGTTGCCATAGACCAGGTGCTTTACAAGCATTTACTCGTGGCGCATACCCTTCATATCCTTCATTCCCTTTACCCCTTTTGTCATCCCAACGCTCATAAATACCGCCGCAATCACCATATTTTAATTGCTTTTTATTCCAAGAATCAAATAATTGCAATTCATATCGACCTTGCAAATAGATGCCAGAATTAGCACCTCTAGGTAACATAAATTCCAATTTTAAATGAATGTCATTATGTTGAAATTTAAATTTGAGATCATCTTCTCGATGATATTTGCCATTTCTAAGTGTATTTAATAAAATACCCTCTCCCATACTTACTTGAAAAAGGCTATCTGCTGGATTACCTTTTACTCGACCTTCAACTGTCCAATTTTTGGAAGGAGAATCAAATGCTGACAAATCTTTTAAAGAGATGCTTTGCTGAGAAAAGCAAGTAAAAGATACAATTGAAAAAATAAGTAGTAAGTACTTCATTTTAAAATAATATAGGTTTGTTTACAAATCTAATTAAAAAAATTATAGTATTTTATCGGCACAATCAGGATAGTTGTATATTTTTTCAGTTAAATTACTGAATATTAACTTGCTTTGCGACAGAATTTTACTACCCAAGTGATGAATAAGAATGCGTACAAAATAAATTCCTGGTTAATACACTTGGCCTTTTGGGCTGTTTATTTATCCTTACCTTTTATGGTAAGACCCAATCCAACTGTTAGAGATGTACATGAAATTGAACGATTTCAACGCTGGACAATTTTCTTTTCATTGATTTGTTTCTCTCATATTCCTGTTTTTTATTTTCACACGGAAGTATTAATCAAGCGAATCCTAAAGAAAAGAGGTGTATTACTTTATTTACTTGGCATTATCCTAATCATATCCTTAAGTTTTTATTTCAATGATATTTTAAGAGAAATCATTTTTGGACATCCAGGTGATGGGAAAAGGAGGGGGAATTTCTTTCAAAGAGGCCCATTAATGTCCAATATATTTCAAATTCTATTTATTCTAGCAATTGGATACATCTATCAAAATGTAGTAGACAATTTAAAAGAAAAAGAGCTTCAAAAGGAATCAGAAAATGAGACGCTGAAATCTGAATTATCGTTTTTAAGATCTCAAATTTCTCCTCATTTCATGTTTAATGTTTTAAATTCCGTTGTTTCATTGTCTAGAAGGAAGCCAGAAATGGTAGAACCGGTTGTCATAAAACTCTCTGAATTGATGCGTTATATGTTGTATGAAACAAAAGATTCAAGCGTCCCGCTTGAAAAAGAAGCCTTATATTTAGAAAGTTACATTGATTTGCAAAAAATTAGATTCGGTAATGATATTTCGATTCAATTTGAACAAGATGTACAGAAAAAAGATTTACGCATTGAACCTATGCTCCTGATTCCATTTGTTGAAAATGCGTTTAAACATGGTGTGGGTTTGGTGGAAAATCCTTCAATTGAGATTAAATTATCAAGTAATTCAAAAGGATTATTTTTCTTTGTAAAAAATAAAGTAAGCTCAAGCTCTAGTTTGGAGAAAAAAGACGACAGTTCTGGTATTGGACTAAGCAATGTAAAACGTCGTTTAGAGTTATTGCACCCTAATCATAAATTAAAGATTCAGGATAAGCAAAATGAATTCATTGTTGAACTTGCAATAGAAGCTTAAAGCATGGAAAATTCAGAAACTGCAGAAGAACAAAAGGAACATAACGGTCCCATTTTAAAATGCTTGGCGATTGATGATGAAAATCTTGCATTAGATTTATTAGAAGACAATATTTTAAAAATTCCGTTTTTAAAATTAGAAAAACGTTGCAGAAATGCAATGGAAGCTCTTCAGGCACTTCAAAACACAGAAATTGACTTATTATTTCTAGATATTCAAATGCCAGGCCTGACAGGGATTCAATTTTTAGAAGGCTTGACTCATAAACCGATGGTTATTTTTGTTTCAGCATATCAGCAATATGCCATTGAGGGATTCAATTTAGACGTGGTTGATTATGTTCTTAAACCGATAAGTTTCGAGCGATTTTTAAAAGCCTGCAATAAGGCTTTAGATTATTATAAATCTTCAAAAATATCGATTAAATCTTCTGAGGATCAGATAGCTAAAGATTATATTTTCATCCATGCTGATTACTCTTTGATGAAAGTCATGTTGGATGATATTTTATATGTAGAAGGACTTAAAGATTATATTAAAATACATTTAGGTAGTCAAAAATACCCCATTGTTTGTCGAATGACGATGAAGGCCATTGAAGAAAAATTACCTTCAAGTCAGTTTTTCAGAGTTCACAAATCATTTATCGTTTCTATTAAAAAAATGGAATCGATTCGAAATCAAAAAATAAAAATTGGGGAAAACTTTATCCCATTGAGTGAAAACTTTTCAGAAAGTTTTCTTCAAGCGATAGGTTACACAAAAGGGTAAACTATTTGAATTTATAAGAAATTCCTAGCCAAGCTCTCAATAGACCAGTTGTCAATTGAGAATCAGTATATGGTGTTAATTCAAAATTCAATCCCAATTTACTTACCTTCTCAAAAGGATAGGAACGCACGCCAAAAGAACCATAATAGCCCTTTAGATTTGAAGATTGTTTTAAAAAAACGTCATTAAACCAACCAATACTTGCACCACCTCCAAGATAAAACATAGTGTTATTTTTATTGGAAACAGGAAATTGAGGTCCAATTTCTGTGGTAATTAATGATGTTGCAGAATTCATTTGCACTCTTGCTTCCAAAAACAAAGGTGCAGAAGTTTTAGTGGAAAAGGCCAACTGCGAATTGAAGGGATAATAACTGATGGTCTGTGCAGTTGAATGAATTATACCTATAAATAGAAAAACACAAAGCGTAAAAATTAGTCTCATTTTGTCATTAAATTCCGCGCAAGTTAGTAAAAGTAAACGGATTTTTAATCAGCAACAAAATTTATGTAACTTTGGAAACATGAAAAACCTTGTATGTCGGTTTTAAAAAAATTAGCTGGAGAAACTTTATCATATGGATTTAGTACGATTTTGGGCAGGTCGCTCAATTTCTTACTTGTTTTAGTACATACCAAGGCCTTTAGTCCATCAGAACTTGGAATTAATGTTAAATTATATTCATACATTGCCATTGCCACCATTTTGTATACTTATGGCATGGAAACAGCATATTTTAGATATGCAAAAGAAAATCCACAGAAATATTATCGTCTTATTTTAAGTGCAATACTAGGTAGTACATTTTTACTTACGGCAATTCTATTTGGATTTGCCGGACCAATTATGCATCAATTGGGATATGATGGTCAAGAAAAATTCCTTTACTGGATTGCCTTAATATTAGCAATAGATACCATTACTGCAATTCCATTTGCACGATTACGATTAGAACAAAAAACCAAAAAGTTTGTCAGTGCTAAAATATTTTCAATTTTGGTCAATATAGGACTAAATTTATTATTCCTTATGGTTTTAAAACCAATTCATGAAGGACAATTGGGGCAAAATTTACAAACGGAATTTTCCTTTTTGTACAATCCAAAAATAGGCGCAGGTTATATTTTCTTAGCTAATTTAATAGCCAATTTAACCTTTTTCATTTGGTTAAGAAAAGAGTTTAGCGATTTCAAATGGAGTTGGGATGGGCTAGAGTTAAAGAAATTAATTGTTTATTCATTTCCCATCATGTTCATGAGTTTGGCTGCGATGTCGAATCTCATGTTTGATCGTTTGTTGCTAGAGGAGTTACTTCCTAAAGGATTTTACCCAGGTAGAACCTCTCAAGAAGCGCTTGGTATTTATGGGAATTGTTACAAATTATCCATCTTCATGAGCTTGGCTATACAGGCCTTTAAATATTCTGCAGAACCATTCTTTCTTGGGAGAGTGTCAAAAGACAACACAAAAGCAAACCTTGCATTAGTGACGCACTGGTTTATTATCATATGTATTTTCTTATGGATTGGCGTTTCTAATAATTTATTTTGGCTCAAAGAATTATTCCTTAAGAGACCTATTTATTGGGAAGGTATTGGAATCATTCCAGTACTATTACTGGCCAATTTATTCTTAGGAGTTTATTACAACATTTCAGTTTGGTTTAAATTAAAAGATAAAACATATTTGGGAACCATTATAACCTTGATCGGATTTGCAGTGACCATTTTAGGCAATATCATTTTCATACCAACCTACGGCTATATGGCAAGTGCCTATTCTTTTTTAGCTTCTGCTTTTGTAATGACAACCCTGTGTTTAATTTCAGGTCAAAAATACGATCCGGCACCTTATAAAATCACTTCGGCAATTTTGTATATCACTTTAGGTGGATTCGTTATTATTGCACCCACTTATTTTGAAAGCTCCTTTCTCCCTAAATTTGTAAGTCAAAACCTAAGTATTGTGTTATTTGGATTTTTTGTAATTTTAAAAGAATTCCAAATGAAAAACGGTAAAATAGCTTTAAAAATTTAGGTCATGAAATCTGAAATAAGAACTCAATATCTGCAGTTGCAACTCAAGATTTCTCAAATGGGCAAAAATTTGCAAGAATCATTAGGTAGCATTCAAGAACTTTCAAGAGAAAATCAGCGATTAAAAGACCTCGCTCAATTTAAAGAAAATGAGGTCAAAGAATTGAATGAAAAAATAAAAGAATTAGAAAAAAATAATAAAATATCAGATAAAATTACTAAAATTGTAGTTAATACTGAAAATACGGTAGTCCCAACTACTGACTTGAAGAAAAAATTAGAAGAATATATTTCAATTATAGATCATAGTATTGAAGCATTGAAAAACAAATGAGCCAAAAACTTCCTTGTAATTTAATTTTAGGAATTCAGGCTTTAGCCTTGAGGGTACAACCAGATGAGGAATTTTGTGTCAGAAAAGCTGCTAAACTAGTTAACGAATTAGTTAAATACTATGAAAAAAAGACTAATAATTCAGACCCTGGTACTGTTATGGCCATGGTTGCATTAGATTTGGCCATGTGCGGCGTTAAATTCAATCAAGAATTTGATATGCAGATAGAGCAAATCAATCGAAACAATACAGAATTATTGGAATTAGTCGATTCTTTTTCTAACTAAATCAAGTAAGTCGGGGCTAATGTTTAAAACACATTCGCTATATGATTATAACATATTTAATTCCCGCTTTAACCCTCATTGCAGGTGTATTTGCTGGAAAATCATTTTTCTCCAAAGTCAATAAAAATCTAGAAGCAGAGGCTCAAAAAAAAGCTGATGATATCCTTAAAAATGCTGAATTTTCTGCCGAAAATTTAAAAAAGGATCGAATGCTTGAGGCAAAAGAAAACTTCATTCGATTAAAAGCGGAATTTGAAGAAGAGACACAAGCAAAAAAGGTCATTTTAATCGAAAATGAGCAAAAATTAAGGGATAGAGAGCGCACTTTACAGCAACAATCAGAGCAACAAAAACAGGTTGAGCAAGAAATTCATTCAGCTCGTCAAAGCATTCAATCGAAGGAAGAAAATCTTCGCAAAAAGAATGAAGAGGTAGATCGTAAAAAGGCAGAAGCCGAAGAAATGCTGGCGAATCAAATCGCACAATTAGAAAGAATTTCAAATCTTTCTGCAAATGAGGCAAGAGAGCAACTTATGGATGCATTAAAAGCAGAAGCTGAAAGTAAGGCCTCTTCTTTAGTGAAACAAGCCATTGAGG
>JACCDM010260463.1_pt1 | contig 23750 bp, 20 predicted proteins | sample 7445851 | NCBI WGS metagenome assembly JACCDM01 (sample SAMN15323438, study PRJNA562643) | freshwater metagenome | isolation source: river surface water | place: USA:Blue River Watershed | collected 2017-08-16
ATGAAATTATAAAGCACATTATTAGTTTTGTTTAGGGTAGTAAAAATTGAATTATATATTTTTTGTAGTATTACCAATGAACAACGACGTTTTAGAATTGGATTTATCTAACCGAGGGCTAAACGACGAGCAATTTTATGTAGAAATTGCAAATTACCCAAATTTAAAAATATTAAATTGCCGTGATAATCAAATAACCAATGTAGATCATTTACCCGCTGGTTTGCAAATATTAAATTGCCGTGATAATCAAATAACCAATGTAGATCATTTACCCGCTTGTTTGCAAGGATTATACTGCGGTTATAATCAAATAACCAATGTAGATCATTTACCCTTTGGTTTACAAAAATTATATTGCGGTAATAATCAAATAACCAATGTAGATCATTTACCCGCTGGTTTGCAAAAATTATATTGCGATAGTAATCAAATAACCAATGTAGATCATTTACCCGCTGGTTTGCAAGAATTATATTGCTATCGCAATCAAATAACCAATGTAGATTATTTACCCTCTAGTTTGCAAGAATTATATTGCGGTGGTAATCAAATAACCAATGTAGATAATTTACCCGCTAGTTTGCAAATATTATATTGCGGTAATAATCAAATAACCAATGTAGATCATTTACCCGCTGGTTTGCAAGTATTATATTGTGATGGTAATCAAATAACCAATGTAGATCATTTACCCGCTGGTTTGCAAATATTAAATTGCTATCGCAATCAAATAACCAATGTAGATCATTTACCCGCTAGTTTGCAAAAATTATATTGCCGTGATAATCAAATAACCAATGTAGATCATTTACCCGCTGGTTTACAAGAATTAAATTGCTATGGTAATAAAATAACCAATGTAAATTATTTACCAACCAGTTTGCAAGAATTAGATTGCGACTATAATCAAATAACAATTATTTTAGAAGATAGCGATTTATATATTAAACGTAATCAATTTATAAGATTTTTACATAATCAACAAATTAATCGTAAAATTTGCGGGCATTTATGCTTAAAGCGGCTGCAGGAAAATGATCATTATTCAAATTGCATACCTAATGAAATTATAAAGCATATTATTAGTTTTGTTTAGGGTGTGAAAAATTGAATCGTATATTTTTTGTAGTATTACCGATGGGGAACGACATATCGAAATCGTATTCATCGAACAAAGGATCAGATGACATGCAAAAATCAAATTGCAATAATAATCAAATATCCAATTTCTATCATTTACCCTCCAGTTTACAAGAATTAAATTGCTGTGGCAATAAAATAACCAATGTAGATCATTTACCCGCTAGTTTGCAAATATTAAATTGCAGTGGCAATAAAATAACCAATGTGGATCATTTACCCACCAGTTTGCAAAAATTAGGTTGCAAAAAATATAAATGCTGGATCTATTATCAAATTAATAAACCAGGAAAATTCAGCGATAGCGTGCTATTCCCGCGTTATTGCGATGATAGTGAGTTAAAATATATGACAGATAATTCTTTATTAATGCCTTCTAAGCAGAATACACCGGATGCATCTTATCTTTTAAATGGCATAAATTATCCAATATACATGAATGTTGATCTCCTATGTAATTGTTATTGGCAATATATTGGCTATCAAACATTAAAAGCATTACAAAAAAAAATCAGATTTTTACGCGAATTGTCTGCCCGATGATATCATAAAAAATATACTTCGGTTTATAGATTGATTTATAAATTACAATTTATAAAGCTTTTTATCCACAGCGCAATTTTGCAGCGCTTTGATGTAAGGGTCAGATTCTTCTTTTTTTGCGTCAGCTATGCTCAACATATACGCGTCTATCGATTTGTCAGGATCGGCCAATTCCTCGATGCTTTTCTTCCCATGCAAATCGTAGCAAATCGCAACATAAATATAAATGTCAACTGCACGCTGCGACTTCGGCACATTTTTATGCGAACAATACCTTAATGCACGCCCATAAATCTGCGCTAGTCGCGAATGATTCCAATAAGGCTCCAAAATATGCACTTGTCTCACACGCATCAAACTAACTCCTTCCTTAATCGCGGGCGACCCCACAATAATGCGAATTTGGCTGCCGTCATCGTTTTGCCGCGAATTGAACGTAGCGCGAACGATTTCTTTCTGGCCATCAGTTTCTTCGCCCGACCAAATAGCATACCGATTTCTGCCCGAACCAAACTTCGCGAAATCCTTATAGCCGCGAGCGTCCAAACATTTGGTTAGGGCCGCAATGCCGCCGTATTCGGCAAAGCTCGTGTAAATGAACGATAGTTCGCCCTGGCTCAAAAATTTCAGCAATTTATTGAATTTCGCAGAATATGTTTTAAGGGTTTGATTTGGCCCACTAATCATGCTCGGCGTTAATGCATTCAGGCCGGCCAACCCAGTCAATCCGTTCGGATACACAATATTTGCACGCTGCCTAGATTTGATGTAGAAATCATTAGGAATTTCATGCCTCACAAGCATGCCTTTTTTTCGCTCAGACGCAACCTGCGATCGGTACCAACGCGACTGGAAAGCGGACATTTCGCAGAACAAAAGCGTGATCTCAGCCCGCGGGAACGTAAAATCTGGGGCGCCCGGATAGAACGAAACTTTGCCCGTGAATAAACGTTCGACGTCAGCTGGAGATGGCAAATTTTGCTTTGTGTAATTTGCCCCCTGTGACAAATCACCACTCTCAATTCGCAACAGCCGCATCAATCCTATAAGTTCTCGCGGACCATCAAATAAGGGCGTGCCCGAGAGCAAAACAACGGGCATTTCCGCGTGTTTATCAATATAGCCGCTAATTGCCCCAAAGTAGCTGCCGCTTATATTGTTGATATTTTGCACTTCATCCACGATTAAAATAGAAGGAACAGAGCCAAGAGACCCAGATTTATAGTCTTCCAAAAACTTATTATATGATAAGATTTTATATCGGTGAGATATTATTTCGTTGGAATCTTTTATGATGCGCTTATATTCGGGGGATGAAGGTTTCGATTGCAATAACGCAGCTGCGTCTTCTTCGCTTATGTATTCGTGGTGTTCAACGCCACATGGCCCTCTTATTTCGTTGCGGAATCCTGGGATCAAACTAGCCGCGGTCACAATCATAGGTTTGCTGCGTAATCCGTTATCTGCGGCGTATTTAATCCACTTTTCGGCTATCGTAATGGCGGCACATGATTTCCCTGCGCCTATTTTGTGGTATACGAGCAAACCTTTGGTGTCTCTTATGTGTTTCGATAGTGGTGATTTTGATTTGAGCAGTATAGGCGCCATATATTCGCTCACAAAACCCTGCGATGGCTGGATTTTAAATGATTTTGGGAAGCAAAATTCTTCGAACGACTTTTTCATAGATTTTAAACCGCGAGTTTTGCGTTTTCCACAATTAGAATAAGGATTACCTTTTACGCGGAATTTAGGGAATCTATTGTAAATTTGCCGCTGTAATTCCGCCGCATTAGAATAGCCACCAAAAATCCCACCAGTAAAATCAAGATTTTCTGTAGCTTCATTTTGCGAAAACTGATCGCTGTTTTGTAAAATTTGCTCTTTGTATGGATTTAATTGTGTTTTATGTGAGGCACTTAGAACATGATATAATGCCGCAGTCACGATTACAAATAATAAAATTAAAATAAAGAATATTATGTATTTTTCTCTATGCATTGTATATTTTTAATTATATTTTATGAGTTATATAATTTGCGTTGATATTTCACAAAATAAATATGCCAAAAAAATTGAATAGTTTTATTTAGTTGTAAAAAAATGGATCCTCTTGTCATAGAATTAGATTTATCTGGCGAAAATTTAAACGATGAGCAATTCTATGCAGAACTGGCAAAATACCCAAATTTGCAAAAATTAGATTGCAGTTTTAATAAAATAACCAACGTAGATCATTTACCAACTGATTTACAAATATTAAGTTGCGATTGTAATCAAATATCAAATGTAGATCATTTACCTATCAATTTGCAAAAATTATATTGCAGTCTTAATAAAATAACCAATGTAGATAATTTACCTCCTAATTTGCAAGAGTTATATTGCGTTAATAATCAAATAACCAACGTAGATAATTTACCTATCAATTTACAAAAATTGGATTGCGATAATAATCAGTTATCTGATGTGAGTCATTTGCTTCCTAATTTGCAAGAATTATATTGCAGTAATAATCAATTAACAAGCGTAGATCATTTACCCCGCAATTTACAAGTGTTAGATTGCCGCGATAATAAAATAACGAAAATAGATCATTTACCCCCTACTTTACAAGAATTAGATTGCTGTAATAATCAAATAACGGAAATAGATCATTTACCAACTAGTTTACAAGACTTAGATTGCAGATATAATCAAATAATTAATGTAGATTATTTGTCCAGTGGTTTGCAAAAATTAGATTGCGGCGATAATAAATTAACAAACATAGATCATTTGCCGCATAATTTACAAGTGTTAAATTGCAGGAATAATAAATTAACAGACATAGATCATTTGCCGTATGATTTACAAGTGTTAAATTGTGGCAATAATAAAATTCAAAAACTTGATAATTTACCAAACAAATTGCAGGAATTAATTTGCAATAAGAATTATATTTGTCATCTCAATTATTTGCCTTTCACCTTGGATGGGTTGAATTGTTGTGATAATAACATAAACAATCTTAATTATTTATCTTTAAGAGTCAGTTTTTTAAATTGCGATAATTTTTACAATTTAAATCAAAATAAAATAATGGCGAATGAAATTCCGTCAAATTTTATATTTTCCCATTTGCGACAAAAGATGAATATGATTGAATACATAAAACGTTCACAATATTTACGATTTATTCGTAATTTAACAAATACACGAAAAATAGCGCTTTATATAGCGTTGAAATCGAAACAAAAAGAATCAGATTTTTACGCATATTGTTTACCTGATGAAATTATAAAATATATTGTGGGATTTGTGTAAACTGGAGAAACTATGCAGAAAATTGAATTCTTTATTTTTTTTAAATTAACTAGTTCGCGACAAGAGACGTAAATGGATTACGATATAATAGAATTAGATTTATCTAGCAAAAATTTAAACGATGAACAATTCTATGTAGAAATCGCAAAATACCCAAATTTGCAAATATTAAATTGCAGTTATAATAAAATAACCAATGTAGATAATTTACCCGATAGTTTGCAAAAACTATATTGCGGTTTCACTAAAATAACAAACATAGATCATTTACCTTCTAGTTTGCAAGTATTATATTGCTGTTGCAATATAATAACCAACATAGATTATTTACCGACTAATTTGAAAAAATTAAATTGCGCTAATAATAAAATAACAGACATAGATCATTTACCCCCTAATTTGCAAACATTAAATTGCACGGGCAATCAAATAACCAATATAGATCATTTACCCACTGTATTACAAAAATTAGATTGCTTTAATAATCAAATAATCAATGTAGATCATTTACCCTCTAGTTTGCAAAAATTAGATTGCGGGAATAATAAATTAACAGACATAGATCATTTGCCGTATAATTTGCAAAAATTATATTGTGAACAAAATAAAATAACCAACGTAGATCATTTACCGACTGGATTACAAATATTAAATTGTTGTTATAATCAAATAACACATATAGATTATTTGCCTGCTAGTTTGGGACTATTAAATTGTTCCAGTAATGGCATAACTAATGTAGATCATTTGCCTGCTAGTTTGCAAGAATTATATTGTGATAGTAATCTAATTGCGATAAATTTAGATAATTATTTATACATAAAACGTTCACAATATTTAAGATTTTTACGCAATTTAACATACACGCGGAAAACAGCGCTTTATATGGTGTTGAAATCAAAACAAAAAGAATCAGATTTCTACAAATACTGTTTACCCGATGAAATTATAAAATATATCGTTGGGTTTGTAACCTGTAAAAAAATAAAATGCGAACTGTGAAAGGATGTGAAACGAATTTTGTTTTCATGTGTTAAAACTCAAATTTTATTTTTTCCGCAGTTGGGGTTTTATACATATATTTATAAATTATTCCAAATGCAATGACCCAAATCAATAAGAATAAAATAAATAAAAATGTGGGATCTTGCCAAATCGCGGTTTGATCTTGGTATGAAGGTTGTGTAGGTTGTGAAGGCTCTGCCGGAGAATGTGAAGGTTGTGAAGGCTGTTGTGTCGGTGGCGTAACCGGCGTTTCGTCAGGTGTACCACACGCCTGCTTAATTTGCGCATCCGTAAATATAGTATCGCGGCCAACGTTTTGCAAATCAAACACAATGCTGCAATCCACGATATTAGGGCATGGTAAAGCCATCATATTTTGCGAAACATACGCTGCATTGCGCAAACATGTGCCATCAATGCAAAGCGGGTTGTACTTCTTCACGGGGCTGTTTAGGCAAGAACACGCTGAATCGTTCTGGTTAATGCTGCAATACGAATTCATATAGTTGTCACATGCAACCCCGCTTTTCCACCATTCAGCGCACACATTTTGATCAGAAGTTTCGCTGACCACGCCCATGCAACATTTAACCTTATTAATCTCGATAACATCCCACTGAAACGCAGCGTTCTGTTGCGCGGCAGTTGGCGATGGAACACCCGAGAATCCGGCCGAATCATAAGCGCCAGTTATGTCTTTTGGAACGGCGCCAGGCGTAGAATTTGTCAAGTAATTCCCGCCTAATTGCAAATTAAATCTTTTGGCCGATACTGCACTATTCGCCCCAACCGGCAACAGTTTAATCCCGGGGACTTTCGCGGTATCTACTTGGGTTTTGCCTACCGCGGTTCTTGCGATTGTGCTAAATGGCACCCACACTGGGTTTTCGGTTAAAAATACGCCTTTATGTTTAAAGCTTTCAAACAAATACATCCCATCCCCCGGGGCCTTATAAACACGCCACAAATTCTGCGGCTCTTTAAAGTTCAGAGGCCCGCCGCGGCCGATTGCTGCGTATGGGATTGATAAAGCGGCGTAATTAACATCGATAAACATCGATCCATACGTTACTTTTAGCCCGCTAGAATTATATAAACCAAGCAGCCGCCCTGATGCTGCGTTTTTAAGGGCAATTATACTGCCAGCTAAATCAGACATTTTTTTAGCGAATTTTATTAAACTATAATTCTATTAAACTATAATTTTATTAAACTATTATAATCTATTAAACAAAAATATTCTTCGCATTAATTTATTCATGGCAAACAATAGTAACAAATCAACCGCACTAACATTCGATGGTAGGTGTTACAGACTATCGAGTTTTAAACAATTGATAGCTGTGATTTTCGCATCAAACTTCCAAATGTTTTCGCCCACTGTAACCGATATATTAATGGATTTTTCGCATGGTAGGGCATTTCAGCCTTCTGTTAATTATAAAAGGGCGACAATCTCCGCCATTACAAGTTTTATTTGCCATCGTGGATATTGCGGGCCTTTCACATTTGTTTATGAAAACACTATACCTTTGTGTATTTCGGCGCCGCAAAATAGCACAATATTAGCCGCTTTGCTCGGCAGTTTTGATTTACAATTGGCGCTGCCAAAAATCAACAGAACTGCAAACCCATCAATACAGCATTTAATAAGACTTGATATAAATCCTGTGTTAAAATACCGCTTTCCGCGGAACAACTCTAGCTATAAACGCATGTTTTGCGGCAAGCTACACAACTATATATCAGGCGTCAATGTTGCAAGATATGCTTGCAATGATTTTTATCATGTTATTGCGTTTGATTGTTGCTCACAAGTGGATTTTTCGCAAGCAACATTCATCAGCGAAGAAAAACACGTATTACAGCCGCAAGAATTGGCCATCAACAACGAATATGCGAACCCAGAAAGCGCCGCATCAAACGCACTTTTCGCGGGCAAATTCATAATTGTAGCGCAGAAAGAAGATTCGGGGATTGGGCTTGTCAAAACTGATTCATTATACCCCTTAATTGAAAAATGCTTAATGTCAAGCTCGCAACCTATAAACATCGATATGCCGCAAATAGCATATTCAGCCGAAGGGCAAAACGATTTAATGCCAATGATTAACATTTACAAAACTTTAGGAATATCAAACACGCCTCTATTTTCGGGCGATAATTCTATTCACTTTTCGGATTTTACCACTCCTGAGCAATCCGCGAACTCAAAGCCATTATTACCATATTACGCGAAAACAACACTTAATTTCACGGGTGATGGCTTTTATAGATTGCCGATTGGGATAAAATCAACTTTGCCTAGTAGGATTTTGATTAATGAACCATTTTTGTTGATTTATATTGATGAAAAAAATAATCCAATTTTGTCTGTTGTTATAAACTAAAAAATGATTTTTAAAAACTAAAAAAATTGATTTCTCCATTTTAAAAAACATAACTCAGTGAAAATGGATTACGAAACAACAGAATTAGATTTATCACACAGAGGGTTAGATGATGAACAATTTTACGAAGAAATTGCGAAATATCCAAATTTGCGAAAATTAGAGTGCGACAATAATTACATAACCAATTTAGATAATTTACCCGCAACTTTACAAATATTATATTGCTCCCACAATTACATAACTAATGTAGATAATTTACCCACCGGTTTACAAATATTATTTTGTTGTTTAAATAGCATAACAAATGTAGATCATTTACCTGCTAATTTGCAAAAATTAGATTGCAGTTTTAGTCAAATAAACAATGTAGATAATTTACCCATCAATTTACAAATATTACATTGCTACCAAAATAAATTAACAAATTTAGATCATTTACCCCCTACTTTACAAGAATTAGATTGCCATAATAATCAAATAACCAATATAGATAATTTACCTTCCAATTTAAAAGAATTAAATTGCGGTTATAATCAAATCACAAATCTAGATAATTTACCCGCTAATTTGCAAAGATTAGGATGCGGTTATAATAAAATAACCAATGCAGATAATTTACCACCTAATTTGCAAAGATTAGAATGCGGCGATAATCAAATAACAAATTTAGATTATTTACCAGCTAATTTGCAAAAGTTAAATTGCTGGGATAATCAAATAACAAATTTAGATCATTTACCAACTACTTTGCAAATTTTAAATGGCCTCAAAAATAAATTAACAAATTTAGACCGTTTACCATCCAGTTTACAAATATTAGAATGCAGCTTCAATCAATTAATAAATTTAGATCATTTACCCTGTGGTTTGCAAAAGTTAAATTGCAGTGATATTTCGGTGGCGAATTTAGATTATTTACCCTGTGGTTTGCGAAAAATTGATTGCAGTTGCAATAAATTAACAAAATTAGATCATTTACCCCCTAATTTACAAACATTAAATTGCTTCAGGAACCAAATAACAAATTTAGATCATTTACCCTACGGTTTGCGAAAATTAGAATGTCGCGGAAATCTAATAAAAAATGTAGATTATTTCCCAATTAATTTGCAAGCAATAGACATAATTTATTTAAGCGCGTACAAAAAACGCAGAAATTATTTACGATTTATAGGTAATTTGATAAACACTCGTAAAACTCGCATTTATATGGTTCTCCGCGAAATACAAGCAAAATCTGATTCTTATGCGATGTATTTGCCTAATGAAATCATAAAACACATAATTTCGTTTGTTTAAAATTGTATTTTTTTTTATTTTTTAAAAAAATAAAAAGCAATATTCGCCGAATTAGAGCGAATTCATTCAATTTGCTTAGCGATATCCCCCAATAAATTCACAGAATCATGAATTGCCTTCATAATCAAATGTTTGGGCTCCATATGCCGCAATTCCAAATGCATATTACGATCAATATTATTCACCGTATAAACACATGCGCTAATTTCGGGTTCGATATCAAGAATAGTTTTCATTAAAATATTTCCAATTGTATCATCTTCGCCCTCGATCACAAGCCGATGCACATGATCAGTTTCGCTATCCCGCGTATGTAAGTTTGTAGCGAGTTTTGTTTCGGCGGATTTTAAACGGCTAATAATCTCGCTGCAGGCTCTTTTTACGATGCTTGGCGGTGGTTCTGTTCCATTTGTCTGAAAACGAATCAAATGGTCGCGAATATCACTGCAGCTGCTAGAAATAGAATACGGTGCCTGATTTGCGGCCCATAATGGCAAACATACGCAACCATGCGCAACTGTAAATCCGCCGTAGTCATAGCCACGCCCCCAAACAACTCTAATATTTTTAATGCGCAGGAAACAGTTAGGATTTAAATCGGTGAGCGCGATTGTTCCATCAAATAAATTGGAGTTTTCGGCGGCGCCAGATTTAAGCGAAGTTTCGGTTTGCGGTGATTTATCATTTGAATCTGGTAAAGACCCACCCCTTTTTTCCGATTTTTCCGCAATTAATCCGCCGTATTTAATTTCAGCCGTCATCACTTCTTGAATATCATATCCGTTGTTGATGTAATCTAAACCAAACCCAGAATTAATATTTATTGTTTGTTTGCACGGAATCAGCCGTATTCGCTGCACAATATACTCCGGGATCACATAAGGATCATTCGACTCTATATCATCGGGCGACACGTTAAAACACTTAACTGGTACGCCAGATTCTATAACGCGGCGGATTCCGTTAGCGATTGCAATATTAACCCCGTGTAGCTCAAAGGAAAATTCTTGCTGTTGTAAACTGGTGTTAGAAGAAAGCAAATGTTTAGCATAACTAGGGACTTCCGGATTAATGGATTTTAAAACCTTATTTGCTATCAATTTCGCGCTTGAAGAACTATTTTTATTAACTGCTTTTATCGAGGCCATTATATGGGGGAATCTTATCAATAAATCGGTTTCGAGTTTAGCTGATTTGATGCTTTTTTTAATTTTAATATATAATTCAATTTTTTAATTTTAATATTAAATTAATACAATAGTATGAGAAAGCGATAATGCAAAATAAATCGCCCAAATCAAATAAACATGTATTTAAATTATATGTCAAAGAATACACCAAAGGGAGCGGAAAGTCATCTGTGGATGCTTTACAATATTTGCTGCAAAATATAGATTTTTTAAATAAGTGCCAAATTCATCTTAAAATTATTAAAATAAAAGAGGCCGAAATGGACAAAGATATGGTTAACGATCTCAATTCTCGCGGCATCACTAAGTTCCCTGCGTTAGTTCCGGATACAGGCCGAATTAGATTGGGCGTTGCAAAAATAAAAGAACTAGTTGAAATCAACAAACGCAAAATCAGCGAACAACTAAAAAAACAAGAAGAACTCGTTAGTCGCGAACATGAAGCTAATTATTCTGATAATCCTGATTTAGCTAAATTATGGGCAGGGGAACTGAATTTTAAGTCATTTAAAAATGATAATGGCGAAGAATCTGCCTTTGATGGTGGCGCAAATGAAGATTTCGGCCGTAAAATCGCGGAAATTAAACGTCTTCGTGGATCGTCGATACAACGGCAAGATGATATCGAAGAAGATCACCCTCGGCGGCGTAGAACTGATATGAATCCAGGTCCTCCGGATTATGGAAGAGATCAAACCAGAGATCTGAGTAGAGATCTCACCAGAGAACACACCAGAGACAATACCAGAGACCGCAACCAGCGAATCAGGGGCGATAATATGCCCGACGAAAGGCCGCCTAGAAATGGAAGCCGTGAATTGCCCGTTGTCACAAAAGGCCAACCGATGACAGACGATATGATCCAGCAAAGATATATGGAAAATTCATTATTGAGTGATTATTGATTAAGTTTTTATTTAGATAATTGCTGTCTATAAATAATATAACTTTTTAAAATCGCGGAAAATGGAACAAGAAAAATCCAGTTTTGATAAATACGTAGAACAAATGGCGATCAAACGCGACCAACTAATTGAGGAATTGGTTAAAAGTAATAGGGTTGCGTTAAATATGGTGGATGTTGTTAAAAGGGCTAGTCAATCCCTGAATAAAGGATTAACACAGCGCTTGGAGCTGCCTAAAGATGTTGCGGCCGTTGAAACCAAAGTTGTGTCAGAATTTAATACTGATTTATTTTGGCTGCTGCGTACCATGGAAAAACGTTTGCCAAAAGATGCCAATATTTCGCGCTTATCTAAACTTATGGCGGCGGCGAAATCGGTGCAACATGATGTTCTTATTAAAAGCGCGGGTGAGCACCTTTTTTATAACGGCGAAAAAGTCTTTAATCGCACTGCAATGTCAATAACGGCCGATATTATTGATAGCGCCGTAAAATCACAGCCGGATTGCGATTCAAAAACAGAGAATGGTTCAACCGCAAAATCCGCGGAACAAATCGAAAAGGATAAAAATATTCAATTCGCGAAAGAATTGTTTAATACGGCGAAATCCGAGGCCGAAAAAATGTCACCTGATGAGCGCGAACTTATTTATCAACGCATTGAAAATATGATTTATGCGTTTTTGAAATTTTCGCATTTTGAAACTATTAAAAATACTATGGATTCTATGGAAAAAAACTAATTTAGACAAACAACATGATTATATCAAATTGACAGATTCAAAAATTCCGCGTAATATTGCAAAGTATTTTCGAAAATACTTAACAAAAATCCGAGATATATAAATGGGAAAAACTAAAGTCAAAGTTGTAAAAACTAACGTTACGGGTGGCGGCGACGATAAAGACATCGCCGAAATGTTCAACCAAATGATTGGCGCGGGCGGCTCTATCAATATGAATATTTGCTATCCCAAATATTGCGAAATTAAACTTTTGCTAACAAAATTAGTCGACGTGCTCGCGCTTCTCAAAGATTCGCCTCCGCTTAAAGGCGTCATCAAAATTGATCCAAGTTTGGCCGTAGACGTCCAACGCATCGGCGAATATGTTAAACGCGGCCGAGATAGTATGCCGGGCGTTTTTAGCGAAGAATACGAAAATTTGCCCGAAAAAATCAGCAAATTGCAAGAACTTGAGAAAAAAAATAATCCAGAATCGGCTGATCCTAGCCAAGAAAACGTTAAAAATGTTATTTTTGGCAATTCCGCCATTAATCTCAATTTAATCCCCGAGGAACAACGCAAAGCATTTAGCGAGATTTACGAGAGCCTCAAAAAGCACTTTTTAGTTGGCGACTTTTTGGCCATGTGCAACAATCTTATTGTTTATCGCACATTTATTGAAAACGTGGATAGTCTGGATTATAAATTCATTTTGAAGCTCGGCGGTGTAGAATTTTGCCCAATTCCAGCCTCAATCACTGCGCTCAACTTTAAGCGCATTTTCACTCTCATTACAACCGAAGAATCGATGTCGGCGCAAACAAAACAAGAAGTGTGCAAATTTCTAATGCTTGTGCTCAATAAATTGTATACAATTTCGCACAAGCTATACAAAACAATTACAAGCCCCGATATTGACGTGGACGAATTCGTCGATGTCATTGTGCAAAACATCGCGGAAGTAAAGAAACATATCCCGCGGTGCGATAAAGCGTTTAAAAAGATCGAAGAATCAGTGCATTTGTTACGCGACAACTTTTCGACGTATTATAAGGATTTTATGACTACGCAAAATCAGATGACTATTATGGAGGATTTCGTGCTCGATGTTGCGAAAACAACGAAAGCTGATCCACAAACAACGCAACAATTTAGGCAAATCATTAATTTCTATCGCAAGCAAGCTGCAACAAAAGTTAAAGATCCACGCCTTAAAATGTTATTTGAAAAGGTGGATTCCAATTTTCGTAAATTGGACGAACATCAAAATCTAAAACGTGCATCCCGCGGGGAGAAGTTTGAAGAGGAAAAGGCAGAAACCGAGCCGCGGCAAATTATTGAAGAAAAAACACCAGAAAGATCCGAGGGGCCAAAATTATATGAAAAATCAGTTGATGAAATTGCTAGAGAAATCGAAGGCTCGCACAAAAGCAGAAGACGCAGAAATTAGAAGGCGTTTTTCGCCCCAGCATTTTTTTGCAAAAAAAATTGATTTGTTTAATTTAGATAAAAAATGGATTACGAAACAACCGAATTAGATTTATCAAGAAAAGGGTTAAACGATGAACAATTCTATACAGAAATAGCAAAATATCCAAATTTGCAAGTATTATTTTGCAGAGGTAATCAAATAACCAATGTAGACTATTTACCCGATGGTCTACAAACATTAGAGTGCGGCATTAATCTAATAACGAAAATAGATCATTTACCTTGTAGTTTACGAGAGTTATATTGCTATAATAATCAAATAACAAATGTAGATTATTTGCCTGCTAGTTTGCAAGAATTATATTGCTATAGTAATCAAATAACAAATGTAGATTATTTGCCTGCTAGTTTGCAAGAATTATTTTGTTCCGGCAACAAAATAACTAATGTAGATCATTTACCTTGTGGGTTGCAAGTATTATCTTGTTGTAATAATAAAATAACCAACTTAGATTATTTACCCCCTTACTTGCAAACATTATATTGCGACGATGATCTGATGATCAACAAATTTAATAGATTGGATTTATATATCAAACGCAGCAATTATTTGCGTTATCTGCGCAATAAATCATATGCTCAAAAAACACATGCGTATTTAATTTTGCGCGAAATACGAAATACGTCACAATTTTATGCAAATTGCTTACCGAATGAAATCATAAAACATATTATAGATTTTGTTTGATTTTGTTAGTCGCAAAAAAATTAAACGAACCATAAAGCAAATTTAACAATAAATAAAGTTTTATCATATATTTTTTTGTGCAACAGAATATAAAAATATTAAAATATAAAATGATCTTAAAGTTCAATAATTTTTCAATCCCAAAAGAAGCCATAATTTTATTCGTTTTAATTTTTATTATAGCTGTGGCATTTCCTTCATGGGCTAACGCAATTTTCGCTTCTATTGTTGTTGCATCACTTTTTGGTATAATGGTTGCAGTAAACTCCGCCATATCACACAACCGCAGTTCTTTTGATACGGCGGAATCTAATAAAAAACCATCAGCAGATCTTGCGGGCGGAAATATTGCTCTTGATTCCGCGCCCAACTCTAAAAGTGTTGTAGAGGCGTCTTTCACAGATGATATCTCGGGGATTGCACCGTCGCAGCCCGATAATATGATTCCGCCCGAATTACGCGGTGATTTAAGCCCCAATAACGATAATTATGATGTGGATGCAAAAAATAAAACAGAATTAGGATCAAATGCATATTATAATCCTAATGGGTTTAAATGGATGGAAAATGAAACATACACTAATTGTTATGAGCCGCCCGCCTATGATATTGAAAATTGCAATTTATATTCTTATTTGCCTTTTGATGAAGCGAATGCTCGCATGGCTTCGCTTCGGCAAAGAGATAAACGATGTATCGATGGCTGGGTCACTAAAAATGCTAATTATTATAAGAAACATTTCGGCCGAGAATTGGCTGAGGAAGAAGCTAAACGTTGGTGGGGAAATCAAGAATATTAAACGCGGCATGCGAAAAAATATTTGTGTTTTTTTCAATTTTTTTCAAAAATTACAAATTTATTTACAGTTTTTTTCATCCACCCAGTACTACCATTTTTGGTAATTCTTCGAATCTCTTATTTTAGGATTTTTTTCTTCTAATTCTTTTTTGCCGCCTGTTTTATAATCATAAGAGCATTTGTGATCCATTAAATCCCGCATGCAGCATTTCTTGCCACATCTGCATAAATAGACTACTTTGCGATCAGTTGCGCATAAATCGCATGTTTTTTTGGTTTCAGTGGGCGATATTTGGGTTGCAGCCGTTAAATGCTGTGTGATTTGCGCCGGAGGTGAACAACTTGTTAGATTACCTAATCTTTCCATTTGGTTTTTTGATGAGTTTTTTATGCTCTGGTTGTAAATATCACAATGTTAAAGTTGCAATATTATCTTGATGGATATAAATTTTAATAATAATATATATCTTATAAGTTATATTTATTAAAAATTTATATTTCTCTAGAACTTTATTTGTCTGCAGTAAAACTATATTCAATTTTTCTTGCATATAATGAGCGGGGTTTCTTTCACTGACTATAATTATGGGTATGTTGACGACCACAGTACTATGCAAAATCCATACAGCAATGTGCCAAATCCTACATCTCGCCGCAAATTCGTGGACACACACGAATTATTAAAAAAAGAAATGTTTGAGCAAACTGGTAGCGCAGCGCTCGGCGATGCTATTTCGCAAGCAGGCGACGACATTTTTGGGCCAACAAGTTTGCCGTATGGGCAAGGCAAAGAACAAAAAAAAGAAGAATCTTCGGTGCCAGGCCCTCTTTCGATTGCCAACGAAGGAATTATCGATCGTTTTATTTATTTTGATTCTGATGCCAAGAATAATGGCGCCAGTAATTTGGCAGGCGGTGTTATTTCGTGGCCAGTTAGTGTGCTGAACCAGAATAAGCCCATCGACAATATTATCCAAATGGAAATTTACACATTTTATATCCCCGAAATTGACACAGGCATTAATTTCCCGCAATATTACTTCTATAAACGCGTTACGATTTTGCTGCAAGAAATGCAAACAACCGCAATTTTGGCGCAAAGCAATATCCGTTTTCATTTCGAAATGGAAGTACAACCAGCGGGGATTGCTAACTTATTGCAGCCCGCGAACAATTGGACTTCTGTTTTTACGTTCTCTAAACCCTTTATCGAAATTTCGCTCGCTTCTTTCCAATTCCGCGCGCCTATTAAGACGCTGGAGTTTCCGCAAGATATTTATGATTACGTTTCGGTGGCCGGCTCTAATCCTGCGCGGATTCAAACGATTGGAGATCATGGGATTACGATTGGCGGGCAAGTTTCTATCTTTTCGCATGATTTTGCTTCGAATGTGGGGAATATTGATGCGCTTATTAATTCACCAGATGGACAGCTTCTTACGGCGATTACTAGCACAATTCTTGAATTCCCGGCGGCTGGTATTGTTGGGTTTGATTTTAGCGGCGTTGGCGTTGTTCAAGGGAATTTAACGATTGGTTACCGCCGCGTTGCATTTACTATGCGTTTTAGGAGCATTACCGACGAACGCACTAACAGAATTGTGCCTGTTTAAGGCCGCAAAATCGCGCGAAAAATTGATTTCTTTTTTTAATAAACAGAAATACCGATGGGCAAACACAGATCGAAAAAAGCAATTAATAATCAGAAACAATTCTTGGATATATCATATAGAGACTTAAATGATGAACAATTTTACAGAATCATAAAAAATCATCCATTTCTGAAAATATTATATTGCACTAATAATAAAATAACCAATGTAGATCATTTACCTGGTAGTTTGCGAAAAATACATTGCAGCTATAAGCAAATAACAAATATGGATCATTTGCCGCCTAAATTGCAACTATTATATTGCCATAATAATCAAATAACAAATTTGGATTATTCACCTGCTAAATTGAAAATATTAGTTTGTAGTAATAATCAAATAACAAATTTGGATTATTTACCACCCACTTTACAAGAATTATATTGCGCCAATAATCCGCTGATTAACAAATTAAATAATACAGATTTATACATCAAACGCAGCAATTGGTTAAGATTTCGTCGCGATAAACACAACGAAGCGTGCGAACGAAAAACACGCGCTTATTTGATTTTGCGTGAAATACGCAATACATCGCAGTTTTATGAAAATTGCTTACCTCATTGTATAATAAGACATATTGTCGATTTTATTTAAAGTGAGATGTGTTTTGTTTTTTTGCAGCAAAATTGAATCTATTAAAATTAAATAAAATAACACGAATAAACACAATAACAATTTTCATGCAAAAACGCAATAATCGTAAATCAAAAAAAGCAACAAGATCAAAAAAAATATACCCAAAAATAACAGAATTAGATTTATCATATAAAAAATTGAACAATGAAAAATTTTATGAAGAAATAGCAAAATACCCAAATTTAAAAAAAATAAATTGCAGTGGTAATCAAATAACAAACGTAGATCATTTACCCCCTACTTTACAAATATTAAATTGCAGTTATAATAAAATAACCAATATAGATCATTTACCTCCCAGTTTACAAGAATTAAATTGCCACACTAATAAAATAACAAAAATAGATCATTTACCCCGTACTTTGCAAATATTAATTTGCAATAATAATCTAATAACAAACGTAGATTATTTGCCTGCTATTTTAAAAATATTAGATTGCGATAATAATCGAATAACAAACGTAGATCATTTACCTCCCAGTTTAAAAGAATTAAATTGCTGTATTAATAAAATAACAAATGTAGATCATTTACCCCCTACTTTACAATCTTTGATGTGCAGTCGTAATAAAATAACAAACGTAGATCATTTATCTAGTAATTTACTAATTTTAGATTGTAATTATACAAAAATAAATAATTTGGATTATTTACAAACCAATTCGCCATCATTATTATTATGGTGTTATTATAATGATCTGATAGTAAGATTATATTGTGTGGATTTATATGTTAAAAGGGCCAAATATTTGCGGTTTTTACGCAATTTAATCAACACCAGGAAAACTTATCTTTTGCTTTCTTTGCGAAGAATACAGCAAGAATCTTGCTACAACGCTCAATGTTTACCTAATGAAATTATAAAACACATCATAAGTTTTGTTTAATTTTTTATTGCAGAAAAAATTGAATCTATTAAAACTGATTATAATTATCGAATGGCCAGAAAGAAAAACGGAAAAAAGTATGGGAGAAAGGTTGCGATTTGGAACCCACAAAATTATAAACAATATAAAAAGAACAAAACAAATATAACATATTTAGATTTAACTGGAAAAAATTTAAATGATGCGCAATTTTATAATATTATAAAAAAATATCCAAATTTGCAAGTACTAATTTGCAGTAATAATCAAATAACAAATGTGGATCATTTGCCTGCTAGTTTACAACGATTATATTGTGACGGTAATCAAATAACCAGCGTAGATCATTTACCCTGTAGTTTGCAAAAATTAGATTGTAATGATAATCAAATAACTAATATAGATTATTTACCACCCGGTTTGCAAAATTTAATTTGCTGGGGTAATAAAATAACTAATTTAGATTATTTACCCGCCAGTTTGCAAAAATTAGATTGCAGTAATAATCAAATAACTGATCTAGATTATTTGCCCGCCAGTTTATTAAAATTAGATTGTGGTTACGATAAAATTACATCTCTTGATTATTTGCCTTGTTGTTTGCAAAAAATAAAATGCCTTCAAAACCCATTTAAGATATCTATGGGCATAGATTATGGTAATGGCTATCTATCCTGGCGAGATGAAGTTTTAATAGACCACAATAATAACAAAGCTCATATAAAAAGATCCAATTATTTGCGGTTTTTACGCAATTTAATCAACATCCGGAAAACTTATCTTTTGCTTTCTTTGCAAAGAATACAACAAGAATCTTACTATGGCTCTCAATGTTTACCAAATGATATAATAAAGCACATCATTAGTTTTGTTTGATTTTTTTACAAAAAAATTGAATTTAGTAAAGTTAAACGAAATTAAACAAATACAAATAACATTAATGGGAAAACACAAGACAAAATCAAAAAAATCAGGAAATTTAAACTATGAGGAAATAACAGTCTTGGATTTATCTAACCGAAATTTGAGAAATGGGAAATTTCATAGAATTATAAAAAATTATCCAAATTTGCAAATATTATATTGCGGCGATAATAAAATATCCAGTGTAGATCATTTACCTGCTAATTTGCAAATATTATATTGCAGCGGTAATCAAATAACCAATATAGATCATTTACCTCCTAATTTACAAATATTAACTTGCGGCTGTAATCAAATAACGGAAGTAGACCATTTACCCGGTAGTTTACAAACATTATATTGCGGTTATAATAAAATAACCAATTTAGATCATTTACCTGATAATTTACAAAAATTATATTGTGATGATAATAAAATAGTTAATGTAGATCATTTACCCGATAGTTTGCTAAAATTACAATGCAGTAATAATCAAATAACAAATGTAGATCATTTACCACCCGGTTTACAAGAATTAAATTGCGTATATAATAAAATATCCAAGATAGATCATTTACCACTTAATTTGAAAATATTATTCTGCTATTCTAATAAAATAACGAAAATAGATTATTTACCGCTTACTTTGCAACAATTATATTGCCGCAATAATCTAATAACGAAAATAGATCATTTACCAGGTGTGTTGCGAATATTAAATTGCGATAGTAATAAAATAACAAAAATAGATCATTTACCTCCCAATTTACAGCAATTAGAGTGTCGTAATAATCAAATAACAATCGCAGATCATTTACCATCTAAATTACGGCAAATAGCATATTTTGGTAATCAAATGGTGATTAAATTAAATAAAGTAAAATTATACATCAAACGCAGCAATTATTTGCGTTATCTGCGCAATATATCATATACTCGAAAAACGCAGGCATGGATGATTTTGCATGAAATACGCAATACATCACAATTTTATGAAAATTGTTTACCAAACGATATAATAAAGCATATCATTAGTTTTGTTTAAAGTGTGCTGTGTGTACTATGTGTACTGTGTTTTTTCATATTTTTTGTGTTCTGTGTTTTTTCATATTTTTTTATTTTTCAAAATTTCCACAATCTTCACGAATCTAGGATCATCTTCTGGCATCCGCATATATTTTCCTATTTTTTCATCCAATAAAAACACAGCATAGCCGAATATGCTAGAATCATCAGCAACGTAATAATACGTCTTATTCTCATATGTAACTTCATCGGCTGTGATTTTCTTCTCAGTAACTGGCACGCATGGATCAGAAGCTTTCATATCCTGCGTTATGTCATCATAAAACAAAACGCTCCCAGTCGGGTCACACATGCGGCAATGTGCCACCACACCGCCCTCGGCATCAGCGTTATTCACGGCGCATTCGATAGAAGCCTCTTGCAGCGCCGCTAAAAACGATCCGATAGGCTTGTAGTCTTTTACAGAAGTAATATAGAGCTCTAAATCAGTGGTCATATATTCGTCAATTACGGCGGAACTCGCCGCCCCTGTTGTTGCCGTATCCAGCATTTTGCGATATTCAAGCTGCGTTAACACCCCCGTCTCTTGCGCGGGTTTCACAGCCAGGTAAATATACATGCGAATATTGCGGTCGGGTTTTTCAAGCGCTATATGCGAATCATTACGATTCCCACGGTATCCGATTTGTAACAGCCGCGCATAGTTCCAGTAAGGCTCCATGATGTGCAAATGCCGCATGTTCTTGAAATCGAGCCCTTCAGCCCCAGTCGAAGAAATTAAAACTAAATCAATAATGCCACCATGTTTATTTTCTTCAGAATTTAATATGTTTTCTATTTCTTGGCGGTGTTCCACGGCAACTTCTCCGCTGATTATTGCGAATTTTCTGGGAGAATTACGGTGGTGCTTTTGCACTTCGTTCTGTTGTTTCGTTTGATTTTGCATTGTTTCATGCTTTGTTTTGGGCAAAACAGCATCTTTTTTCCGCGTATCAAACCCGGCGTGTTTTGTTTCTGGTTTTTCAGAGGTTCCCCCAGGATGCAATTTAAACTGCCACAATGATGGCGACAATGTAATAAATCTAAGCGATTTTAATAATTCAGCATTTTTCGCGAAAACAACATTATTCATCACAACATTGATTATTTCGCGTTCATTTTCAATATATAATTTTCGCAGCTTTTGCAACATTAGCGACAATTCTTGTTTATCGCCGGCGATAAACACTAATTGAACATCATTTTTTTGAACATCGACAATAATACACGATGTTGGCTGATTATTGCCAGAATCGTAATAATACCCAAATAAGTTGATGCTGATATTAATATCTTTTGATTTTGATAATTCACTTTCGGATTCATAAAGCGTCCAAAACGAGAATTCGCAGTCGCAAAATCCTATTTCATTAAATTTGCGTAAAACCCCAGTTGGATGCAGCAAATTTTGTTTAGTGATAGCATGAATATTCTTTTCGAGCGCATCCCCGCCAAATTTATCTCTTTTCGAACGCGGGAATAGCTCAAAATAGCGCAAAATTTGGCGATGTTCATCTTCTTCGGTTTTTTTCATTTCGGCCAAAAATGCATTCTCTATTTCTTGTTGATTGTTCAAAATGCCCAGACTATAACGATGCGAATTTTCAAAAGTATTTCCTGTTTTGCTGCCGTTATTTGTTGCTAGCAACAACCCCCCAGTTTTTTCCTGTTCTGCAACCGGCGTAGGGATTGTGTTTAAATGTTCTGTATCATCTAGTTGAACAAGTTCCTCTTTAATTTCTTCTTCATCTTCGCCAATTGGATTATCCGCGCTAGGTGGATAAGAATCTTGCGTAGTGGTTATCAATTCTTTAGTTTTGTCGCTTTTATCCAAAGTTGAAACGACGCGGTCAATTAGCCCCGACTTTTGCGCAGTGGAACCTCGTGAAAGTCCAATGTTCTTTTGGTAGTCGCATAATTCCCATCCGTGTTTTTCTAAATACCGCCGAAATGCTCCAATCCCACCAGCGCCTACAAATTGTGAATAAACATAGCCATTCCCTGGCGAATTGTTTATATTTTTTAAAATGGCATCAAATTTCGCGCTTTTGATGCCACTGATTGGAATTTTATCGACATCAATTTGACTGTATTTTTGATCTAAAAATGTGGGAACTGGTTTGCCCGTATTTTCTTCACTTTGTTCACTTTGCATTTCTTCCGCGGCGTATGCAGTTGTTGCCTTTTTCTCTAAATCGCCTTGTGTGAAATACTCAGGGCAAAAGTTTGAAATCTGCCGCGTTTTCTGCCTATAGCTGCTTGAAACTTCGCTTTTAGGCTTCTGCATCAGCGGGGTTTGCGCAAACGGGTGTTGTTTCCCGCGTTTCGATTCTTCCTTTTCGCGTTCACGTGCCAATTGGTAGAGCAAATATTGGTGCTGTTCCATGGGTACAAATTCAATAACAGTCGGCAATTCCTCGGGGAATTCAACGCTAGCTAAATTTTTAACGCCCGCAAAACTCAAATGCGACACATATGAAACCAACCCCATAATGCGATTTTGGAATTTCCCTTTATTTTTGATAGTTCCTGCCGAAATATCAACGAAATCTCGATAGAAGTCCTTCCAAATTTCAGGGAATAAAGTTTTAGGCTGATTTTTAGAATCGTTTGCGTGGGGACCGTTTGTGGCATAAGGACCCAACATATTAAAACAAGGCACTAATTCAAACGGATCATTAGAAATGGGCGTTCCTGTCAAAAATATAGCCTTAACCGTCCGCGACGACATAACGATATCATACAACGATTTAGCGTTTTGGCTGCCGTTAGTAATGGCGCGGAATAAGTTGTGGGCTTCGTCGACAATTAGGCATTTTCCATTTAGAGTTTTGATCAAATAGTCATTTCGGCCCCCAACCGCCGATTCGTCGCAGCTGAACCCGCCGCGTGTATCATCGCGTGTGGCCGCCGCTGAAAGCTGCGTAATCATATTGCTGGCGTTCATAGATACAAAGCTGAATTTCTTCGCGATAAAAGTGCTAATTTCGCCCTGAGACATATTCGCGTATTTCCAGTCGGGATTCGCCGCGGAACGCAATTTAATATATTTTAAAATGCCTTTTTTGAAATTCTCTTGCAGCGATTTTGTTAGCAAAACTATGATATCCGCGGATGTCTTCTCCATTAATTCAAAAGC